>Ga0247840_10000875_pt1 | contig 60881 bp, 53 predicted proteins | sample LaCruzMarch2015__FD_192404 | JGI IMG/M metagenome (GOLD analysis project Ga0247840, IMG submission 192404) | Freshwater microbial communities from meromictic Lake La Cruz, Castile-La Mancha, Spain - LaCruzMarch2015_17m | ecosystem: Environmental > Aquatic > Freshwater > Lake | place: Spain... | reverse complement strand
AGGTTCGAAATCCCGAGCGATACAAATTCGGATTCTTTAAAACTAAAAAGAATTTTTGTTATTGAAAATATTTTGCTATACTAAAAGAGTACACAATCGTTTTATCAGTTAGTTGGCAGAAATGGCTATACTAGACAGTTTAACTAACGTTAGATTGTGTACACTAGTATGGCCATTTCTGCTTCAAAATATTAATATGCAAAAATTCTTTTTGTATGCTCGCAAGAGCACCGATGTCGAAGACAAGCAGGTTTTATCAATCGACGCCCAGCTCACCGAATTGCGGACATTTGCCCGCGAGCAAAATTTGGAAATCGTGGAGGAATTTATTGAAAAACAATCAGCGAAAATTCCCGGTCGCCCTATCTTCGGACAAATGCTGAAACGCATTGAACGAGGCGAAGTAACGGGTATCATTTCTTGGCACCCCGATCGTCTGGCTCGCAATTCGGTGGACGGCGGACAAATTATTTACTTCCTCGACATAGGAAAATTAGAAATGTTGAAGTTCCCCTCACATTGGTTTGAAAACACGCCACAGGGCAAATTCTCGCTCTCTATGGCCTTTGTACAAAGCAAATACTATGTGGATTCCTTGTCCGAGAATACAAAACGTGGACTTCGCCAAAAAGTGCGAATGGGTATTTTTCCTAGCCGAGCACCGATTGGATATATAAATGATTCACGGACAAAAACGATTGTGGTGGAAAAGAAAAAGTCTAAAATTATTCGCTCGGCTTTTGAAAAATACGCGCAAGGAAATCAACGACTAGAAGATATTGCGGATTTTTTGGCGAAGTCAGGAATTGTTACTCGGACAGGAAAGAAAATACACAAAAACCGCGTGACATATCTTTTATCCAATCCTTTCTATACTGGACTGTTTAATTACGCAGGCGAACTGCACGAAGGCAAACACGAGCCAATCATTTCCAAGAAACTTTTTGATTCGGCGCAAGAAGTGATGAAAAAACGCGGTTTGCCAAATCGAAAAGTAAAAAATGAACCGCAACCTTTTTGCAGTTTAATTTCTTGCGCCGAATGTGGGATGATGATAACTGGCGAATACAAAATCAAAAAGCAGAAAAATGGCAACGTCCATTATTACACTTACTATCACTGCACCAAGAAAAACAAATTGGTAAAATGTTCACAATCTTGCATCAGACAAGAAGAATTAAATCGCCAGTTATCGTCCTTAATTCAAAAAGTTTCTTTGCCGAAAGATTGGGCGGACGAATTAGAAAAAATGGCCAAAGTGGATTTCAAAAACTCAATCCAGTCTGGCGGTGCTAGTGTAAAAGAAAACGAAACAAAAATTTTGGCCATTTCTCAAAAGTTAGAGCGACTTCTAAATGGTTATCTTGACCAAGATATTGAAAAGGAAATATATCGTGTGGAAAAAGCTAAATTGATTTTGCAAAAGAAGTCGCTCGAAGAAGAAATGACTAATTTTTCACACCAGCAAAATGATTGGCTCGAACCGCTGTTGAATTGGCTAAAAACCGCACAAAATCTTAATGGAATCGCTCGGGATTCAGACTTTTTTACTAAAAAGGTCTGTGCCAAAGAAATCTTTGGCTCGAACCTTCTCCTCCAAAACAAAACAGTGCGCGCAAGCGCGCCGAATTTTCCGAAATCTTCTGAAAAAATGGGGGGAAATCAGTGGGACGCGCTTCGCGCGTCCCACATCTTGGCTCGTCAAAAACCGTTAGGTTTCGTTCTGGTGACCTTACCGGGAGTCGAACCCGGCTTCTCGCCTTGAAAAGGCGATGTCCTAACCGATAGACGATAAGGCCTTGGAGACAGGGCTCAATATAACATTTTTTGTAAAAAAAGCAAAAAAGTGATACTGTTTCAATGTTGAATAAAAATGGAGGGGTGGCTGAGTGGTTTAAAGCACCAGTTTCGAAAACTGGCAGGCTCGAAAGGGTCTCACGAGTTCAAATCTCGTCCCCTCCGCTTGAATCTGCGAAAGCGGAGGGAGAGCAAGTAATTGAATTACTTGCGCGCAGATTTGAAAGGCTTTTCCTTATTGAGTCGGCGAGATGGAAAAGCACCAGGCTAAGTAGTAGCCAAATCTCGTCCCCTCCGCTTTACTAGTTAATTAAAAAACATGAACGAAAATATTAAAAATATCGAGCAGAAGGGAATAGAAGAAGCGAAAAAGATTGGTAGCGGTGTGAAGAATCAATTTACTGATTTCATGGATTTTATTAGAAAACAGGGGATAATCGGTTTTGCTGTCGCTTTTATTCTTGGTGGTGCTATTTCTCTTTTAGTAAAATCGGGAATTGATAATGTTGTGAATCCTATTCTCGGTGTGTTTTTGGGTAGAGCAAAGGACTTGGCTGACTCATTTATTCCTTTTTTTGGAGCCAAAATAATGTGGGGTAAATTTGTAAATGATCTTATAAACTTTTTAGTTTTAGCGGCTGTTGTTTATTTCGGAATTAAGAAACTTGGTTTAGAAAAACTTGATAAGCCAAAGCAATAAATATGTATCAACCACCTAAAAAAATCTTAGAAAAATATGCCGATATTTTGGTAAATTTTGCCTTGAATTCTGGTAAGGGGATCAAGCGTGGGGAGGTAGTTCTTCTTCAGGTCTCTGAGTTGGCCAAACCAATGCTGATTGAGCTCTATAAGGCTGTTTTGAAGGCTGGAGCCCATCCTATTGTCCAATATGTGCCAGATGGTATGAGCCGTGATTTTTTTAATTTTGCTAATAAAGAGCAAATCAGTTTTTTCCCTGCCAAATATTTGAAGGGTAAAATCGATCAGATAGATCATTCAATTTTTATAATTGCTGACAATGATAAACACGAGCTTGAGGGTATTGACCCAAAAATGATTATGGAAAAATCTAAAGCTTTTCGTCCATATATGGATTGGCGCGATAAGAAGGAGGGAGACGGAAAGTTTACTTGGACGTTGGCTCTTTATGGTACCAAAGCGGCCGCTGATGAAGCAAAAATGACCGAAAGAGAGTATTGGGAGGAAATCATAAAAGCCTGTTATTTAAATGATAAAAACCCAGTGAAAACCTGGAAGAAAATTGCGGCTGAGGTAGAGAGGGTAAAAAATAAATTAAATTTACTTGAGATTGAGAAGGTAAGAGTGCAATCAAAAAATACTGATTTGACGGTCGTTTTAGGAAAAAATAGGCGCTGGATGGGCGGTTCTGGGCGCAATATTCCTAGTTTCGAAATATTTATTTCTCCCGATTGCCGTTATACCGAAGGTTATATTTATTTTACTGAGCCTTTATATCGATATGGTAATTTGATCAAAGATATCTATTTGGAATTTAAGGCTGGTCGGGTGGTCAAAGCAAAGGCGAAAAAAGGCGAGAAAATTTTGAAACATATGATTTCAAATAAAAATGCCAACATGATAGGTGAGTTTTCTTTGACTGATTCTCGCGTGTCAAAAATAACGAAATTTATGGCGGAGACTTTGTTTGATGAAAACGTGGGTGGTAAATACGGTAATACTCATATTGCTTTGGGGAAAGCCTTTAAAGATTCATATCCAGGAGATAGCACTAAGGTAAAAAAAGCGCAGTGGGGGAAAATGGGCTACAATGATTCTGTTGTTCATACCGATATTGTAAGCACGGAAAATAGAACCGTAACCGCTTGGCTTCCAAACGGTAAAACAACTGTGATTTATAAAGACGGAAAATTTACGGTCTAAATTATTTTAGGCCGTGAGCTTTGAATAGTGGAGCATACATCTTGTCTGCAATGATAATATGTTTGGAAAGCCATTCTTTAGCAAAATCAGTAATTTCAAGGGCCAACTTCGATAGATCTTCCTTGGCGTTTTTTATTCTTTCAGAATATTCCTGAGTTTGGACTCTAAACATGGTGTGGGCTTTCATGTGGTGGGCAATATCAGAATAGGCAAACTGGTTGAAATATTTTTCCTCAGTATCTAAATGGTAAAAGGCATAATCTTTAAGTTCGTTGATTATTTGTAGAATCTCATTTCTATCATCGGTTTTTTTTTCTAGTAAATCATAAACTCTGTTTACGATTTCAAAAAAGTGCTGGTGCTGTTCATCAATAACACCAATACCTAAGCTGTATTCATTTGTCCAAACAAATTTGTTCATTGTTGATTTGTTATTAATCTAATATGAGTAAATAATAGCATATTTTGTAATTATTAGTAATAAATTTAATTTATGTATATTATAAAAAAGGATTTGGTCACGGATATTTTACTCGTCGTCACTCGCAAAATTCCTCGACCCCGACTCGCAATTCGGCTTGCTAGCCTCATAACGCTCCGTCTTTCAAATCCCTCACGCAAGCTACACGCTTGCTACCGCCCAACAAAAAACTGCTTACGCAGTTTGTTTGTGGGCGGTAAGGGATTTGAACCCCTGACATCTTCAACGTCAATGAAGCGCTCTACCAACTGAGCTAACCGCCCTTGTAAGAGATATTACACTATTTTTTTAATTTTTCAAATATCGATAAATATCTTCCACCGCTTTTATGGCATCACCAACGGCTATGTTGTTTTGCCTATATAGTCCATCCGTACAATCACCGGCCGCCCAAATACCTAGGGTACTAGTTTTTTGGGTTTTTGAATCGACAATTATTTGTGCTCGATCATCTAGTTTTACAATCCCATGCTCAACAAAATCAATTGAAGGGTTCGAACCGATTTCCACGAATATTCCCTGGAGAGGCAATTCAATTATTTCATTAGTTTTTTTGTCTTTATAGGTGATTCCATTTACAAATTTATCACCCTTAATCTCTAACAAATCAATATTGGTAATCCCTTTAACTTTAGGGTTGGATAATATTTTCTGCATCATAATTGGTTCAGCTCGAAAGTCACTTCTCTGTATTATTGTTACACTCTTAGCATAGGCTAGAAGCTGTGAAGCTGACTCAAAAGCGCTGTTTCCACCACCGATTACCGCCACATCCATATCGGCAAACATCGGTCCATCACAGGTGGCACAGTAGGTAATACCTTTTCCTTCATATTCGGCCGCTCCTTTTACTTCTAATTTTCTGCGAATATTTCCAGTGGAAATCAAAATAGTTTTTGCGACGTAGACTCCTTTATTGGTTTCAACGCTAAAAAGATTTTCATCTTTTGTAATTTTTTTAACTTTTTCTTTTTCCTTTATATCAATATCCCTGGAATATGATTTTAGATGTTTTTCAAGTTTTTTATGGAGTTCATCGCCAGAGATTGAAATATCGCCAATCCAATTTTGAATTTCACCAGAAACGGCGCTTTGACCACGAAAATTTTCGGTTATTAAAGCTGTTTTTATTTTCTTACGCGCTGCATAAACACCCGCCGCTACTCCACCGGGACCTCCACCAATGATACAGAGATCGTATACAGTAGATTGTAGATTGTCGATTGTATTTTTCATATTTATTCTTTTATAAGAATAGTTTTGTTAAATCTTATTAAACCATTAATTATTTTCTGGGAGTTTATTGTTTGCTCATATATACTATTATAATCTTTCTCACTTAAATAACCAACATCCTTAGCGATTATTAGTTGGTTTTGAGTTTCTACTAATGACCCAAGTGATATGTAGAAAAATTGTATTTGCTCTTTTTTACTGAATCTACCAAATCCTTCCGCTATGTTTGAAGTTATGGAAATAGCCGCTCTTTTTATTTGGCTGGACAATCCAAAGATTTCTTCTTTTGGGAAGTTTTTTGTCGCTCTATAAATTTCCAGTACTAATTTATGAGATTCTTTCCACGCATTTAAATCAGTAAAATTTCTTATTTTTGTAGGATTTATATCGCTCATTTATCTATACTTTCTACACCCTACCTACTACTTTCTACGATTTTTATTTCTTCTGTCTTCGAAGAAAGGCCGGAACTGCACCCCAATCGCTATCATCGTCAAAATCGCTCTTCATTGGTTTTTTCTCCTCTGTCGGCATTTGTTGGGTAGACTGGGTTGGTTGAGTTTCAGTCTTTGGTTCTGAATTATTGGCGCTACCAAAAGTACCAAATAGTTTAGCTTTCTTATCTTCCTCTTTGTTGGTAACTACATTCTGAAAAAGAGATTTTTTATTTGAAATATCGGAAAAACCTGAAGCAATAACTGTAATCTTTAGTTCATTTTTCTTTAGTCGGTCATCGTGAACTGTACCAAAAATAACTCTAGCATTTGGATCAATTGATTCAGTGATTAGTTTAGCCGCATCCTGGATTTCAAACATTGTTAAATCATCACCACCAGCAATTGAGAACAATACACCCTTGGCTCCAGCGATAGAAAGTTCCAAAAGTGGGGAACTAATCGCTGATTTTGCGGCTTCAATTGCTCTGTTTTCACCACCAGCAATACCGATACCCATAAGGGCCGAACCAGCATTTTCCATAATTGCTCGAATGTCGGCAAAGTCAGTATTTATAATACCAGGCATAGTGATTAAATCAGAAATACCTTCAACGGCTTGTTTTAAGATATCGTCACACATCGCAAAAGCTTGCTTGGCAGTTGTCTCGCGGGAAATAGTTGAAAGTAATCTATCGTTTGGAATTATAATCAAAGCATCAACACCTTTTCGAAGTTCTTCCAAACTTTGTTCAGCAATTTTCATTCTCTGGATACCTTCGAAGAAAAAAGGTTTAGTCACTACACCAACGGTGAGAATTCCCATTTCTTTAGCAATTTTAGAAATCAAAGGGGAAGCACCAGAACCAGTTCCTCCACCAGCACCGTAAGCGATAAACGCCATATCGGATCCCTTCAAAGCTTCTTGGATTTCTTCTTTGGTTTCTTCAGCCGCTCTCTTTCCTAATTCTGGATTCATACCAGTACCCAAACCTCGAGTAAGGTTTTTACCGATGTGAATTTTTTTGGTGGCCAAAGAGTTATGCAAATCTTGAGCATCAGTATTTATGGAAATAAACTCCACACCTTTTACTTTGGAGTTGATCATGTGATTTACGGCATTTTTACCAGATCCACCGATTCCGATAACTTTGATTCGTGCGAATGCTTCTACCTCTGGTTTTATTTGTGGCATATTTTTGTAGCTTGTAGCCCCGTAGTATGTAGCTTCTACCTTAAGGTCAAAAAAGACATCAAGAAAACTAACACTGAAAAGCTTTTCAGCGAATTAAAACTAATAAAATTATTAAATATCCTAAGTGAATAGTAGCAAAAATCGTTTTCTATGGCAAGAACTGTTTAAACCAGGTAAATAGCCATGGTTTAGGTTTATTGGAGGTGACTGGTGCCCCGAAAGAATTTTCATCATTATTTATTAAACCCCAGATGCATAGTCCGTACGCGACAGACCAAGAAGAGTCCTTAACTTGGCAGTTTTTCAAGTTACTAATGAAGTTGACTGAGCCAATTTTTGACGGAAGTTTTAGTATCGCCTTAGCCAAATCTTCTATAGTAGAAACTCCTGAGGTGCCTCCAGTCAGAATGATTCCAGCTGGGAGTAGACCGCTGCGACCAAGTTTTTTTAAGTGTGATTCAATCAAATCAAAAATATCAGAAAGCCGAGCCAAGATTATTTCTTCAAGTCTCTTTTTTGGATAATCAACTTCTTTCTCGGTATTTAATTTTAGACTCTCCGCTTCTTCGAGGGGAATTTTTAAACCAAGAGCGATATCGTTTGTAATATCAGTTCCACCGATAGGGAAGACCTCGAGTGATATCGGCATATTATTTTCAAAGACGACAATAGAGACAGTTTCTGAACCGATGTTCGCCAAGACACAGCCGGCAATTTTTTGGGTTTTATTTAGAACAACCAGACTACCAGCAAGAGCTGAGGCCATGATGTTTTCTACTTCGATACCTAAATCTTCAACGGTACTTATGAGATCATTTAAATGGTGTTCTAAACAAGTTACAAACAAAACTTTTGCTTCAAATTTTACACCTTTCATACCGATTGGCCGACCGAGAACAGTTCGCCCATCTATTTTATAGGAAATCGGGATGGTGTGGATGATTTTTTTATTGATAGATATATTTGCTGGTATTTCACTTTCGGCGATAGACAGGACATTTTTAATATCGATTTCGGTAATTTCTGAATCAGCGCGTGGAATCATTATTGAACCATGAGAAACAACACTACCAACACCTATCCCACCAATAGAAAGAAAGGCGCGTTTGATTTTTACATTGGATGATTTTTCCGCTTGGGCAATCGCTAAATCAAGACTTCTTTTTGTGTCGTTTGAATTTATGATATAGCCATGACGGAGACCTTTTGATTCGGCAAAACCGGTACCAATTACTTTGTAGTTGTCTTTGCCATCTTCATGGATATTTTCCACCACCACGATTTTTATCTGGTAGGTTCCGATGTCTATTCCAACTGCAATATTTTTTGCCATCTTAGGCTCATTATATAATAAAATAAAATTGCAAGCTAGTGGAAAATAATTTAAATAAATAGTAGGTTATTTCAAGTGTTTAGATATTGAATTTTTTTCTAAATTTTACTTCCTCTTTCTCCATTTTTGGACCATGATCAAGGCCTTTGAGGTGAACTAATCCATGGATAAATAGGTAGGCAAAAAAGTTTTCATAAGTACGGCCGAATTCAGCCATCATTTTTTTTGTTTCACTCGGGCAGATAAAAATTTCTCCAGAAGTCTTGGAAATAGGGAAGCTAAGGATATCTGTCGTTTTATCTATATTTCTATAAGTTATATTTAGTTTCAGCATCTCAGAAGAATTAGTAAAAACTAAGCTCAGTTCGTATTTTGTTCCTAATACGGTATTTTTCATAAGCTCAAAAGGCAAGCTTGGTAGCCTGCCTTTTGTCTTATTTAATATAAGAAAATTTTCTAACATTTAGTTTTTCTTGCTTCTTTGTGGTCCTTCTGCTCGGTCAGCCATCTTACCCATCTTTATGAGCTCCATAATCTCCGCTTTTCTTCCTAAATTCTTTAGGGTATTTTTCTTTACCTTATAAAAAGATAGTTCTCTTAGACTATATCTTTTGGATCGAACTTTTGGCAAAATACCAGAACCTTGCACTTTTTTAGTGAATCGTCTGATAATTCCTAGATTATTTTCATTGGCGTTCTTTGTAACTTCAATATTTATCATGAGATGTAATTTAGCATATTATCTCTTCTATTACAAGGGTAATAGTTGGTCAAGCTATTTAAACAATTTTTTAAGATGAGCAGATAGTTCGGAAATTCTAATTGTCTCTTGGGCACGAGTAGAGACATCACGAATCATAATAGTATTTTCCATTGCCTCTTTTTTACCCATAATCAAAATATAGGGAACCTTTACTTTTTCAGCCATCGCCATTTGACCAGCCATTTTATCTCGGCCTAGTGAATGGTTGATATAAATATTTTCCTTTCTTAAGATGTCGATCACTTTCAAGCTTTTGTGCTTAGCCTCGTCTCCAAGCTGAATGAAGAAGACGGAAGTTTTTTTAATTTTTGGTAACTGGCGCTTTTCTGTATCACACTTAAAATCTATTTTTGCACCAATCATTGGCACATCTTTTTTGAAACCAAGTTTTTTGCAGACTAAGTCACTTCTGTATCCAACCGCTAGCGATTCGTCTTCTTGTTTGGGATTTTCAGATTTTTGTTTGATTTCAAAAACTGTTCCTGACGCATAGCGTCGATCAGAAACTAAGCAGTTATTTATTTTGTAGGGTATATCTAGACTTTCCAAATATTCCAAAACTTCCTTAAAATGTTCACGACTTTCATCAGATAAACAGCCGATAGATTTTGGGGCGTCGTCTTTTAGTAAACAGCATTTTTCTTCCTGACAACCTAAAACCAAGAACGGATCTTTCTTAAATGATTGACGGCAATGAGCCTGCATAACGTTTATATTTTTCCGGAAATAAGCAGTAAGCTCTCTCACAAATCTGGCATATGATTCTCGGTCGCCAATACTATTTATTTCAACATAAAGATTTTTAAAATCATTGTCCTCGAGAATCATCAGGATTGTTTTTATGAGAATTGCTTCAGAAATACTTTTAGCAGAACCAATAATTTCTAGACCGATTTTTCGGTGCTTACCGACATTTTTGGCTTTTTCCTCATTAATAAAACCATTGTAGGTAATCATTACTGGCTGGGGCATTATCGCCATGTTGGAATTGAAGTATTGATTTAGAAGGGCGGATTTTTCCTCGGGTATATTTTCAATCTTTTTATTTGAGCCGATGGTAGTAATTTCTTCTCCGTCTTTTAAGACTTTTACTCGGTCATGATCGTCTTTTTCGATTTTTGGTGTCTCGATTGGCATAAAACCATAATATACAGCCGCTTCGGTACTTATATCGATATTTTTTAAATCCAAAAATTTAGATTCTTTTGTTTTTTTATTTTTCATCTTTTTTAAATTTAATTGGTGATTGTTTCCATTTGGGCCGGCACCTGTCCTGGAAATAAATCTATGACATTAAAAGGGAAGAGTCTCAAAAATGGTCGGCCGGTGATAAATTCTCTTTTGACTGGCCCCCAAATTCTCGAATCAGAACTTACTGAGCGATTGTCACCTAAAACGTAGTATTCATTTTCTTTTAAAGTAACAGTTGTGTTTGGTCTAGGTGAGGCTAGCTTGTCTACTTTTATATATGGTTCATCTAAGGTAATTTTATTTGTATCAGCCTCACAGTTTAGTCTGCAGATGGTAATTTTACTGTCCTTGATTTCTATCGTCTCACTTGGTAAACCAATGATTCTTTTTATAAAAAACTTTTTCGTGTCCAGCGGATAATGAAAGATAATTACTTCACCTCTTTGCGGTTCTCTAAATTGATAGGTGAGTTCATCGACTATTAAATACTGACCGTTAGCAAAGGTATCATCCATTGAAGGACCACTAACGAGAAAGGGTTGAGCGACATAAAGGCGAAAGGGTATCACAATCACCAGAGAAATAATTACAATTTGCAATATTTCACCCCAAAAACTCTTTAAAAAACGTTTAAATGGGCCGCCCTTTACTTCCGCCGTCCTATCTAAAGCCCCCACTTTTTCAGTCTGAATGTTTTTTGTTATTTCATTATTCATATATTATATAGTTAATAACCAGCCCTCACTCCTAATTGGGATGGGCAAGTAATTAAAGGCATTGTATTATAGAAAGGCGTTTGACACAAGAAAGAATAGAATGTAGAAAAAATACTTGAAACTAAAGTTTCCTTATTTCAAGTTTTAATGAGGTTGTGTTATCATCAATATAATTTTAAAAGTAAATTATAAACGACAAATATGATAAAAAATTATGTGGTAGTGGGTCTTGGTAATCCTGGAGATGAGTATGTGGAAACCAGACACAATATGGGGCGGATGGTCCTCGATGCTTTTGTAAAAAAGAACGATTTTTCTGATTGGGAAATTGATAAGAAGCTGAAGTCGATTATTTCTGAGGGAAAATTAGGTAAAAATAAAGCCTTACTTCTAAAGCCAGAAACTTTTATGAATAAAAGTGGTGAAGCACTGTTAGAACAAATAAAAACTAAAAAACTTAAAATCGAAAGCAAGAAAGTAAATGGAGAAAAAATAAAAGCGATGGATAATCTCGTAGTTATTCATGATGATTTGGACTTGCCCTTGGGGAAAATAAAAATTTCTTTTAATAAGAGCTCCGGTGGTCATCGCGGGGTAGAGTCAATCATAAAGGCGGTTAAGACTGAAGGTTTTATTCGCTTACGATTAGGTATTTCTGGTGAGACTGCTTCTGGAAAAATTAAAAAACCACAAGGTGAAGAAAAGGTAATTGACGCTATTCTTGGGGAATTCAAAAAAACCGAGAGCGATGATTTAAAAAAGGTAATTAAAAAATCTGTTATTGCTCTGGAAATGATTATTGCCGATGGTTGGGAGAAGGCCGCTAGTTTATTAGGAACACTGAAATAAATTACTTAAATCAAAAGCCGGGTTCCGCGAAGCGGAACCCGGCTTTTGATTAGCGTTATTAACTTTTAGTCAACATAAACCGAACAAGTAGCCGAGGTTTCATTGTCGTCTCCATCGGTCACTGTCACGGTAGCGTATTTCCAACCGCGGGAAGAATAAGTTTTAGTTGGGTTGTGGGTTGAGGTGTCTAGGTTGTTGGTACCAGTCCAATCATAAGTGTAATCACCATCACCGCCATAAGCATTGGCATACCAGCGTACGCGATCACCGGTGTCAGGATTTGCTGGTGTTGCATAACAAGAAACAGTTAGGTTGTTACCGTAGTAATTATTATAATTCCAACCATTGTTATAGTAATTTGAATTATAATCATAGTTATTGTAACAGTTATAAGTGAAAACACCGTTTATATAACAACCATTATTCACTGTGCTACCATTATTATAATAATAATTGCTATTGTAACTTAGATTTTTTATCATCGAAGTCACGATGTTGTTGTATTCAACTGTCTCGCTTACTATATTTTGTGGGTCAACATTTATTGTTATTAAACTAATTTCCTGGCTAGTTAGATTACTAAAACCTAAAGTGAAAACAATACTTTCACCCGGTCTAAGGGAGATTTGCGCATTTGAACTATAAGTTGGGGTAGAAATTGAAGGAAGAGTTGCTGTGAAATTCCAAATGCCAGTATTAGCATCACCATCATTTCTAACTTCAAATTTTATACCAACCAAATCAGAATAATTGAATTGAGTTTGGTTAACAATAAGATTTGTACCCTGATTCAATAAACCAGTTTGTAATATTCTCACCGCTAAATCTGGCTTACCGTAATAAGCCACCTGAGTTGTTGGTGGAACATAAGTTGGGGAATTAGAAATATTTTCGCTGGTATTTGTCGCTGTTTTTGTAATCACATCTTTTGATAGACTAACAACGGTACCAGCCGAATTATTTTTAATTGTTACCCTGGCGACGCCTACTTGCTCAGTCTTTTGGGTATCATTATTTTCAAAAGCACCATCTACAACCAGGCGAACTACGCTATCGGCGGTGGTTGGTCTTAGGGTGACAGATGTTTCGTTTTCTAAAAGATAAAATGGCTTATCACAGTCAATTTTTCTTAGGCCATTTGCCTCTACAGAAACTAGCTCAATATCAAAATCACAGGAATATGAGACGGTAAAGATTCCGTTTTCTGTGCCACCTTTTTTAAAGTTGACGGTAAAATTTTCGTCGGAGTTTATGATTTTGTTATCCACGGTCATAGTGGCATTTTCAGCGGGAATAAAAATAGAATAGAGAGCCGCAGATAGGGAAGAAGAAATTCGAGACATTATACCTGGGATAAAAGATAGTGATAGTAAAATTATTACAATTACAAAAGATATTAGGATTGAACCAAGCAATCCCTTAACCGTAAGGTTGTTGAACCAATTATAGATTCGATCGAATATTCCTTTTTGTTCTGTTTTTTCCATATATTTTTTGTTATAATACTGATAAACCTATATCAGGTCTTAACTTAATTAGACAGGTATTATACTACAATGCATAAAAAAAGTCAAGCGAAATTCATATTCTATTTTATCACCATCTTCTTAGTGGCTTTTATACTGTTGTATTCAGCGGGTTTGGTGCCAGAGTCTATAAAATCAAATGATGGTGACTCCCTAAAGACTCTATGGGATAAAGCGCAGAAGACAGATATCGATCGGGATACTATTGTGGGTGAAAATCCAGTTAGAATTGTTATAGATAAAATAGGAGTTGATTCGATTATTTCTAATCCCAATACTACAAATATAGCAACGTTGGATGAATATTTAAAACAAGGGGCAGTGAGATATCCAGGCTCGGGACTTATCGGTTCTGGCAATATGTTTATTTTTGCTCATAGTACTGGAATAAAAGTTGTGCAGAATCAGGCCTACAAAGCCTTCAATGGACTCAAAGATCTAGAGAGCGGGGATATAATAAAAGTATACGGAGCAGCAAAAGTTTATCAATATCGAGTATCATCAGTGACTCTCGTGGATGAGAGTCGAGCCTTGGTAGAGTTTAGTGATAATAAAAACATGCTTACCTTATCAACCTGTAATACCTTTGGGGCCAAGAGTGAGCGCTATGTGGTAGAGGCTGATTACCTCCAATAACCCTTTGTTTATAAGGCTATATGACATAAGGTGTTTAAAACGCTTGACATTTTTTATATTATAATATATAATACACACCTAATCAATTTTTATATTTATGACTAAAAATATGATAAAAAACAAAATAATCTTCGCAAAAACACTGATTGGAACCCTGGTAGTGTTTGGTATTTTTTCTGCTTTTAGTTTTGTGGTATCAAAACTGTTTTAGCTGCTCCAAATTGTACAATCCCAAGTGCTTATAATAGAACAATTATAAACTTTCCTTCTACGGCTTCTGTTTTGTCTGACAGAGAAATAGAAAGATCTAGAGTGACTGTTAACGCCAATCTTCCAGCTGGAACATATCGAGTTACTCTTTATGGATATGACGAGTATGCTTCAAGAGGAAGTGTGAGCCAGCCAAATGAAAGATATTATGTCAGACTTTCTAATGGTGTGAATTCTAATTCACTTTCTGATTTACCAGATAGAGTTGTTTTGGCACAGCGAACCCAGGTGGTTAATAATTCATTAAACGTACCAACAGCAGTAACTTCAATTACCGCGATGCATAGTGTTTATCCAGATAATTCCAGCCCAAACAGTATTTCTCCCGGTTGTGTGGCTTTTGACTTAATTTCCGCACCCATTGTTGTGCCAGTTGCTCAGCCTTTGACCGGTTCATGTTCGGTAAATCCAACCAATGTTAATAACGGTGGATATTTAAATTGGAGTGCCTCAGCTTCTGGTGGAAATGGTACCTATACTTATTCTTGGACTGGTACGGACAGTCTTTACGGTAGTTCCTCATTTATTTCTAAAGCCTATTTTATTGCTGGAACAAAAACTGGTACCGTCACTATAACTTCTGGTTCTCAAAGTGTGACCAGAACTTGTACTGGTTCAGTTGGGGAAAATACTATCAACGGTAATTTGTCTGTTTCTTGTACAGGTGGTCCTTCCAATGTGGACATCGATGAAGATGTTACTTGGCATGGATATGCTTCTGGCGGAAATGGTACTTATACTTATTCTTGGACCGGTACCGATGGTTTAGTTGGAAATAGTCAAACTATTACTTCAAGTTATGATGATAACGGAACAAAACGAGCGACAGTCACTGTTACTTCTGGTTCTCTATCAGCCACCGCCTCTTGTAATGTGAGTATTCAAGAAGAAGAGCAAGATGATCTGTCTGTTTCTTGTTATGCCAATCCTTCAAATCCGCAAGTTGGCAGTCAGGTAAATTGGTATGCCAATGTCTCTGGTGGCAACGGTGATTATGACTATGATTGGACTGGTACAGATGGTTTAGATACTTCTAGCCGCTCACCATCTATGGTTTATCGAACAGCGGGCAATAAAATTGCCAACGTTGTTGTGAGATCAAGCGACGGACAGAGAGTGTCTAGAAGTTGTAATGTAAATGTTTTTCAAAATACAGTTTTGGCCTATAGTCAGAGCAATCAAATGCCAATGGCGGCCGCTGTTTATTTAAGTCAACTTCCATATACTGGTTTAGCCGATAATTTCAGATTATCATTCTTTGTTGGAATGCTGGCTTTGTTTAGTGCTTGGATGTCTTACGTGATTACTTCTCATCAAAAAAATAGGGAAGTGAATTAATAAAATTTTAGCTGATAGAAATTCCAAAACTAATGTCTGAGTAAAATCCCTTGTTAAAGCAGGGGATTTTACTTTGAAAATTTTTCTTGACTTTCATTTATAATATATTAATCTGGATAGTAGAGATAAAATAAAAGGAGGTCTTTATATGTTGGCCATAGAATTTGGTGATCCGGCCGAATGTCGTTGTGAATGTCACGATGAAGAGCATGGTAAAAATATCAGGCATATCGAGCCTTGTTGCTATCAGTGCACTTATTGTAAAAAGAATATTAAGGTGGCGATGATTCAAGAACGTGAATCAAACTGTCCTCACGCTTCAGATCCAGTGGAAGAGATTTCATTGTGTCCGCTCCCTTTTCTTCTTACCTGATATATCACTGACTAGTAATAACAGCCGCTCAGGGAGTTTCTCTCTGGGCGGTTTTTATTTAGAAGTAAATTTTAATGAATAAAATATTTTTAATAAAAATGTAAAGTAATAACCAAGTGCACCATGGTGCACTTGGTTATTTTATTATTTTACTTGCTAGCAGTTGGTTTAAAAAGGTATAATATATGAAGTTTAATATTATTAGTCATTAACCAATTTACTATGACTAAAAAATCACGCGGTTTTACCCTCCTCGAAATCCTCCTCGTCGTCGGTATCATCGCCATCCTCGCGGGTATTGTCATCCTCGCGATTAACCCTAGTCGACAACTCGCTCAAGCCCGTGATGCGCAAAGACTCTCTGACATCAAGCAAATCAACAATGCTCTCGTCCAATACTATATCGACCACAATGAATACCCAGCTGGCGTTCCCACTACTACCATGGAAGAGATCTGTGATACTGGAGAAGCCACCTCAACTCTCCCTGGTGATTGTATTGGTTATGCTGACCTAACTCCTCTTGTCCCTACCTATGTTGTCTCTATGCCAAAAGATCCTCAAGGAACAATCTCTTTCTTAGACAAGCTAATCTCTAAGGTCTATGCTGCCGCTGTCGGAGGTGGTTATGAAATGGTTGTTCTCAATGGTAAACCAATATTAAACGCTCCTCGCGCGGAAAGTACTAACAAGCAGGGTGAAAAAATTCTCATCGCTTTAGGTGTCACTGGTTCGGCTAAAATCATCGAACTCGGCGGACATCTTAATGTCACTGATACTCCAGCAACCAAATTCATCGTCACCTTTAACAGCCAAGGGGGAAGTGCTGTCTCCGCTATTTCAAATATTACTTCTGGCTCTACTATTACTCTTCCAGGAAATCCTACGAGAGAAGATTATGATTTTAATGGCTGGTATACTTCGCCTAATGGTCAAGGAGATCTTTTTACTGCTAGCACTCTAGTGACTGGAAATATTACCGTGTATGCAAGTTGGTCACTTACCGCGTTCTTTCCAAGTCCACCAACAAATGTAATTGCTTCAACTTCAACTCCTAATCAAGCTACTGTGACTTGGACAGCTCCATCATCAAACGGAGGTTCTGCTATTACTTCATACACCGTTACATCTTCACCGGATAGTATTTCAGCAACAACTACAGGTATAACCGTTGTCGTAACTGGTCTAACCAACGGTACCGCTTACACCTTCACCGTTAAAGCAACTAACGCGGTGGGTGAAGGAGATGCTTCAGCGGCATCGAATTCGGTGACGCCAAAAGCGGCGGTGGTGGGATGTGCGGCAACTGCTTCTGGAACTTATACTACTATTGATAATGTCCCAGGCTATAAAATATTTAAATTTACTGGTAACGGAAGCTTAATTGTATCTACTGGTTGTAATAATGCAGAGGCCTTGGTTGTCGCTGGAGGAGGAGGAGGTGGTGGTTATCTAGCTGGAGGAGGAGGTGGTGCAGGAGGTGTTATAGAGACTAGTTCTTTATCTCTCTCAACGCAATCTTATTCTGTAACAGTTGGTGGTGGCGGTGCTGGTGGGCCTAATACTTCAACCTCAGTTGGAAATGGAGCAAATGGTGCATCTTCTATTTTTTCAAGTTTAACTGCGATAGGAGGAGGAGGTGGTGGAGTTGGTGGTTCAATTTTAGATTCCGCAGCTGATGGAAAATTAGGTGGTTCTGGTGGCGGTGGAGGTGGTGATAATATTTATTTTTGTGCTGGTGGTGCTGGTACTTTGAATCAAGGAAATGCCGGTGGACAATGCGTTAAATCTTCTCCTTATCCAGCAGGTGGCGGTGGTGGTGCTAGTCAAGCAGGCACGAATGGTACTGGTTCTCAGTCGGGAAAAGGAGGCGATGGTGTAACTTCAAATATTACTGGTTCACCTATTATTTATGGTGGCGGAGGAGGAGGTGGAGCTTCTACAAATGGCGCCTCTGCAGGTGCAGCAGGCTTAGGTGGAGGTGCTGCAGGTAGTTCAACTCCTGGTGGAACGGCAAGTGCTGGAGTTGCAAATACAGGTGGTGGCGGTGGAGGAACTCGTAATGGTATTGGAGGAGATGGTGGCTCAGGAATTGTAGTTATAAGATACCCAACTAACTAATTTAAAAATAGAAACAAAAAAGGTTGGCCTTCGGCCAACCTTTTTTGTTTCTATTTTACATTCTCTCAGAAATTTCTTTTTGGAGTTTACTTTTTAAATTTTCCAAAGTGATCATTTCTTTTTTACCAGGTTCTGCTGTGGTGCTGCGATATTCAAGTGATAGTTCACCTGATTCAATTTCTTTATCACCAATAACGAGCATGTAAGGAATCTTACTATTTTTTCCAGCGCGGATTTTTTTACCCATACCTTCATCGGTATCATCGAGATCAACTCTCACTCCCAAGTCTTTTAATTCAGTAGAAATTTTCTTGGCAAATTCATTATGATTTTCTCTGACCGGAATAATTTTGATTTGAATAGGTGAAAGCCAAGTAGGGAAATTACCAGCGTAGTGTTCGATGAGGATTCCCATAAATCTTTCTGGACTACCAGTGATTGCTCGGTGAATCATGATTGGAGTTTTTTCTTTACCATCTTTGTCGGTAAATGTTAGTCCAAATCGGCCAGGCATAATCAAATCCAATTGAATTGTTGAAATCTGCCATTCGCGACCGAGTGAATCTTTGGTCATGATATCCATCTTTGGTCCGTAGATAGCGGCTTCACCAACTGCTCTGACATAATTTATTTTATTATCTACTAGGATTTCCTCTAGGATTTTTTGTGCTCTTTCCCAAACTTCAGCATCACCCAAATATTTTTCTGGCTTAGCTGGATCCCAAAGTGAAAGACGAATAGTGTAATTCATCTTGTAAGTTGTAAGCGCTTTTTTAATAGCTTCAAGTACGCTGACAAATTCATCTTTGATTTGGTCTTCTCTTACAAAAGCATGAGCATCATCCTGGCAAAAGCAGCGTAAGCGTGATAAACCATTTAATTCTCCTGGTCTTTCATCACGATAGAGATTTGCGAAGTCAGCGATGCGAATAGGTAAATCGCGGTAACTTCTTTTTTCTGATGCATAAATCTGAGTATGTTGAGGACAGTTCATCGGCTTCAAGAAATATTCTTCTTTTGAATAATTTGAAACAACCTTAAACATATCTTCTTTGTACTTTTCATAGTGCCCAGAAACTTTAAAGAGTTCAGCTTTGTTCATGTTTGGAGTGTGAACTTCCTGGTAACCGATTTTTTCTTGGAGCTCTCGGGAGTAATCCATTATTTGTTTTCGCACGATTGATCCCTTCCAGGTGTAGAGGGGAAGTCCTGGGCCAACCAAATCAGAAAAGATAAATAACCCAAGTTCTTTTCCTAATTTTCGGTGGTCTCTCTTTCGTGCCTCTTCCTGTTGTAATTCATAGGCGGCAAGAGCTTCCTTTGATTCAAAAGCTAGGCCGTAGATTCTAGTAAGCATTTTATTCTTCTCATTTCCACGCCAATAGGCACCGGCAACTCTCTCAAGTTTGAAACCACTTGAAGGGATTTCTTTAGTATTAGCGACGTGTGGTCCAGCACAGAGGTCGGTAAAGTCTCCAGATACATAAACGGTCGGTTTGCCATCTTCTTTTTTAATATCGGCAATCAACTCAAGTTTATATGGATTACCGGCAAATATTTTTTCTGCATCTTCGATAGTAATTTCTTTCTTTTCAAAATTTGACCATTTCTTTAACAGCTCGCGCATCTTTTGTTCAATTTTTCCCAAATCTTTGTCACCAACTGGTGTGCTAAATTCGAAGTCATAGTAAAAACCATTATCTACCGCTGGACCAATAGTTAGTTTGGCATCAGGATAAAAGGAAAGTACCGCTCCAGCCAGGACGTGTGAAAGTGAGTGTCGAATCTTGTATAAATTATCTTGTTCCATATATTTGTTTACCCGTTAAAGTTTTTTATCTAATAAAGACTACTAATTTACGATATTTACATATTCAAACCTACCTATACTTATACATTACCCCCCTAGAAAAATTTTCTCGGGTGAATTAATAAAAAATTCCCGGCTCTAGTAAAAATGTAACTGTCTACATTCTTACTAGGGCGGGGAAGTTTGTTTCCTCGTGGTTCCACCTAGTTTCTTGTATTTCTACAAGCACTTAGCTTTTATAGATTAGCCTTGCGGTCCCAAAAATGGGATTGCGATTGGTAATCGCAACAATCTCTATATTTAGAATAATACAATATGGAGTATAAAACACAATCATTGACTTTTTAAATTATTCATGTATAATCTACATAGAATTTGAAATTGGTCAAAATAGTATTATTAACAACGAACAGAAAGGGATTGATTATGCTCAGTTTAGAAGAGTATTTGGCTGGACAAGGTATTTTGAGAGATGCCGATGGTGATCTAAAGGCAACGTCTAAGCAAGTTTTGGAGTATTTGAAAGATCGGGAATTTTGCAGTGTGGACTTATCACCTGTGACAATGTCTGAAAATCTTTCAATCAATGGCTTGGAATTTGAAGATTTCCATGCCCAGAATTGTGATTTCAATGGCGGTTTGGAAATCCGAAATTGCAAGTTTACAGAAAGCTTGTATCTTATGACCAGCTACGTGCAGAGTCTTTTCAGATTGGAAAATGTGGAAATCAGCGGTGATTTGGATATGCCGCAGAATCTGACCGAACTCTCCAAGGAGCAAATCGAAATCTTGAATATCGCGGTCAAGGGCAAAACCACAATCGATCAACCGTAGTTGTTTGTTAATAAAAGGTCCGCATGGAAGCATGCGGGCCTTTTTCTTTCTAATTTTTATACTAACTCTTTCATTTTATCAACAATCAAAGTAGTCTCACCATTTCTTATTGAAATTTTTCCTTTTACGGCAACACACTTATCTTTTATCAAAAGATTTTTGAATTCGGCCATGGTACGGGGGAACACTACTGTTTCTAGAGTATCATTGTAATCGGAGATTTTTACAAAAGCCATATTGTCGCCTTTTTTAGTAATAATCGCGCGGATGTCTTCAATAATTCCAGCAATCATTACTTCCTTTCCATCCTTAGCATTCTCTTTGGCGCTTCGGATATTATAATTTTTTTCATCGATGGTTTTTTTGAATTTATCAAGTGGGTGACCAGAAATATATAATCCTAGAAGTTCTCTTTCCCAAGCCAAAGTTTCGGTGGGGGTAGCTTTTGGGGCATCAACTAGTTTAAAATTATTTACATTTTCTAGACCGGCAATATAGGAACCGAAAAGGGAATCTTGGTTTTCTGGTGTCTTGCTAGCTTCTTTGGAATAAGTGAGCATATTTTCAACATTACCGAGCATTTGTCCGCGCTCACCAAACTCATCGAGTGCACCAGCTTTTATTAGAGCTTCAAGAGATTTTTTATTTAAATTTTTATCTTTTATTCGGTCTAGGAAATTGGACAAGGATTTAAATGGTCCAACTTTTTTTCTTTCTTCAATAATAGTGTTAGCAATTCCTTCACCAAAATTTTTAATAGTTGTCAGTCCAAAACGAATCGTGTCCTTGGTCCCCGGAATTTTAACCACGGTGAAATCCTGGAAACTTTCATTGATGTTTGGTGGAAGGACAGGGATATCCATTCTTTTACAATCACTAATAAACTCAGCAATTTTTTCGACATCTCCGGCATCAGCGGTAAGTACGGCAGACATATAGATAGCCGGGAAGTTTGCCTTCATATACGCCGTCTGATAGGCCACGCGACCATAGCTCGCAGCGTGCGCTTTGTTGAATCCGTAACCTTGAAAAGGTTCAAATAATTTCCAGATCGCTTCAGCTTTTGCCTCAGTCATGCCACCGTGTTTAATGCAACCTTCAACGAACTTAATATGCTGCTTGGCCATTTCTTCCGGTATTTTCTTACCAACGGCTTTTCTAAATTTATCCACCTCTCCCCAGGTATAACCGGCTACTTCAATGGCGGTCATCAAAAGGTCATCCTGATAAACTAATACGCCAAAGGTCGTATCCAAGAAATTCTTCATTTTAGGATGCATGTAGGTAATTTTTTTCACGCCATGCTTTCGGGCAATATATTCTTGGATGTTATCCATAGGACCAGGCCGGTAGAGTGCTACCATCACGTTTATATCGTGAATATTTGAGGGTTTCAAATCTCTCAAGCTTTTGGTCATGCCCTGGCCATTCAATTGGAAAAGCCCGGTTGTTTCTCCTTTGGCTAAAAGTTCAAAAGTTTTCGGATCATCCATTGGAATATTTTCTATATCTAGTTCCACTCCTTCAATTTTTTTTGTCAAAGAAATGGCGTTGGAAAGGATAGCCAGGTTCTTGATTCCCAAGAAATCGAATTTTAAGAGACCGGCTTCTTCCACGGAATACATATCATATTGAGTGATTATTTTTTCCTCGCCTTTGGTATCAAACTGAAGCGGGGTGAAATCAGTTAGGGGAGTTGGAGCCATCACGACACCAGCGGCGTGCACGGAGATGTGTCTGGCGCAACCTTCCACTTTTTTTGCCATATCGATAATAATTTTTACATCCTCTTCTTTGTCGTACATTTCTTTGAGTTCAGCCACTTCAGCGAGGGCTCTATCAATCGTCATGGGGAAACCCTGAGCACCCATGGGAATAAGTTTAGAAATACGATCACCTAAAGCATATGGATAACCCATTGCTCGTGCCACGTCTTTGACCGAACCGCGAGCCATCATCGTACCAAAGGTACCGATCTGAGCGACTTTGTCGGCACCATATTTGCTTTTGGCATAGGTAATCACTTCGTCGCGCCTATCGTCGGCGTAGTCCATATCGATATCGGGAGCGGAGGGTCTTTCAGGATTTAGGAATCGTTCAAAGGGCAGTTTGAATTCAATCGGATTTACGTTGGTGATTTTAGTGAGATAAGTCGTGAGAGAACCGGCTACTGAACCTCGAATGTTGGTAAGAATGTTGTGAGCATGAGCAAATTGCAAAAGGTCGGCCACCACCAGAAAATACGGCGAATAACCTTTATCGCGAATAACCTTTAGTTCATATTCCAAGCGATCAATATATTCTTTGGTTTGTTCCAGATTTCGCACCTTGAAACCCTCATACGCCAATCTTTTAAGTTCATCGTCAGGAGAAAGTCCGCTTTCGACTTTAAAATCAGGAAATACCCAAGTGCCGAGTTTGAGTTCCAGGTTGCACATATCAGCAATTTTAATAGTATTTTCCAGAGCTTCCGGTGTGTCTTTGAAAAGTTTTTCGGCTCGATCCTGGTCAATAAAAGAAAAATCTTCCTCAGTACTGTCCGAGTTTCGGTCAGAAAAATCACCACTAGTGTTTACGAGCATCAAAGTGTCGCGGGCCTTTTTATCTTCAGGATGCAGATAATATGTATCATGAGCCGCCACGAGCGGAGTGTTTGTTTCGTGCGCTAGTCGGATAATTTTTTTTATTGTTTCCTCATGACCTTCTATTTCTGGATGATGAGTGATTTCTAAAAAGAAATTTTCTTTGCCATAAATTTGTTTGTACCAAGATATCAATCGATGTGCCTCCTCAACATTTCCATTTTTCAATGCTTGGGTGGTGGCACCAGAAAAAGATGGGGAAATACAAATCAGACCTTCGCTATTTTTTTCGATTAGTTCCTTATCGATTCTCGGCTTGTAATAAAAACCTTCAATGTTGGCGAGGGTGACTAGTTTCATTAGATTTTTATAGCCAGCCAGATCTTTAGCTAAAAGTATCAAACGAGTTCGGCGATTATCCACCCCGCCTTGCTTGTCGGTCCTGGTTCGGGCAGCAACATAAAAGTCCACACCAATAATCGGTTTCATTTCCTCCTTTTTGCAGTCCATATAGAATTCAATCGCCCCATAAAGGTTGGCATTGTCGGTCAGGGCTAGAGCATTCATCCCATGTTTTTTGGCCTCTTTTACCAGCTCCTTAATTTTAGGTAGGGCATTGAGCAAGCTATAGTGTGAGTGTGTATGTAAGTGTATGAATTTGCTCATGGTATTTGTATGTGGGCTTGCCCCGTAGTGAAATTCTTATTTCTACTACCAGGGTGAATAAATTTTGATGGCATGTGGGTATTATTGCATTTTTTGGTAAAAGAGTTAAGTAAATAATGAAAGTATTAAATTGTAACTATTTTGAATTTTAGATATCTCAAAGTACGCCATGGCGTACTTTGAGATTAGCTGATATTATATTGTAATGAAAAAATATTTTAAATATAAGGGTATAACGGTTAACCCTTTTGGAATCCCAGTATTTCATTCAGAGAAGGATGATATTAAAAAAAATGGAAAATCAAGGAAGAGATATTTGCAATATCGGTGCTTCAATTTTAATTTTGCAAACAATACTCCTAAGAATTTACTAGTGATGTATGATATTCCTAGTGATAAGAAAAAGGAAAGAGATTGGTTTCGGCGCCAACTAAAAAATTTTAACTATATTATGATTCAAAAAAGTGTTTGGGTTGGACCGTCTCCACTACCAAAGGATTTTCTTGATTATATAAAATCTATTGGTCTCACAAATCAATTAGTAACTTTAAAATTAGCTAAACCGTATTCAAAAGGGGATAAAAACATGTAAAACCATTTTTTTATATATAAACCAAGTGAACCATGGTTCACTTGGTGCTATTTTTAATATAGATATTTTTTGTAATAGTCTTTCTTAAAACCAAATAGCAATATTCACTACTGGGTGGTAGAATAGTTCGCATGACACAAGCGGAAGCGCTCGACATTTTAAAATTGGGGCACAACGTTTTTTTGACTGGTCCAGCTGGGAGTGGAAAGACGCATCTTTTGAATAAATATATTAATTTTCTGAAAGATAATTATGTGGATGTGGGTATTACTGCCTCAACTGGTATTGCGGCGACGCATATGGGTGGAACGACAATTCACTCTTGGACAGGTATGGGCATAAAGGATTCAGTCACAAAAGTGGACTTGGATGAATTGAAAGAGAGAAAATATTTACGTGATAGATTTCAGCGGACACAAGTGCTCGTGATAGATGAGGTTTCGATGCTTCATCATTTTCGCCTAGACTTGATAGATGAAATTTGCCGGCATATGAAAAATAGCGAGGCCCCTTTTGGTGGGATGCAGATTATTTTGTGCGGAGACTTTTTTCAACTTCCTCCAATCGCTCGGTTTGGCGAGCCAGCCGCCAAGTTTGCTTATGAGTCCGAAATTTGGAAATTGGCAAATTTTAAAATTTGTTATTTGGAAGAGCAACATCGTCAAACCGATCATGCTTTTTTGAAAGTATTAAATGAAATTCGTGGTAATCGATTGTCCGAAGAAGGAATGAAACATTTGAAGGGGCGCCAGAATAAAAGAAATTCAGCAGAACTTGAGCCGACTCGTTTACATACTCATAACATAGATGTGGATACTATAAATCAGCGAGAGCTTGAAAAGCTACATGGTCAGGGACGAGAATACGTGATGGATAGTCATGGGCGAAAACCACTTGTCGATTCTTTAAAAAAAAGCTGTCTTGCCCCAGAAGTTTTAAAATTAAAAGTCGGCGCTAAGGTAATGTTTGTTAAAAATAATTTTGAAGAAGGTTTCGTGAATGGAACTTTGGGTAAGGTGACCGCCTTTGATCATAATGGACCGATTGTTACCACTAGTTATGGAAAAAATATTCATGTAAAACCGGTGAATTGGAGTATTGAAGAAGATGGCAAAGCTAAGGCAACGATTGCGCAATATCCCTTGCGCTTGGCTTGGGCGATTACCGTACACAAAAGCCAAGGAATGAGCCTCGATGCGGTGGAAGTGGATTTGTCCAAGTCTTTTGAAAGAGGGATGGGTTATGTGGCGCTGTCACGCGTGCGTTCACTCGAGGGGCTAACCTTACTTGGTTTAAATGAAATTGCCACTCAAGTGAGAGGCGATGTTTTAGATTTTGATGAGGAACTGCGAAAAATTTCCAATAAGCATTTGGCGGAGATGGTGGCTATGACCGACAAAGAAAAACAGGATAAACAGAAAAAGTTTTTACAAAAAATTTCACCAGAAAGGACAGCGAGTGGAAAAATAAAAAAGGTAAAAATCTCAACCTTTGAAGAGACCAGAAAATATTTGGAAGCGGGGATGAACCTGAATGAGATTGCCAACGCTAAGGGCTCAAAAGTCGGAACGATTTTGGACCATTTGGAAAAATTACTAGCCGAAGATTCGAGTTTAGATATCCGACACCTAGAAAGTGAAATTTCTACCACAAAATTTAAAAAGATTTACAAAGCTTTCAATGATATTTATGGTGATAATAGGGAACTACGCTTGAGCCCGGTGATGAAAATCCTTGGTGGGGAGAATTCGGGTTATGTTTTTGAGGATCTTCGTTTGGTTCGTCTGTTTCTTAAAAAGAAAGGGATGTGATAATATTAGTCTATTAATAATTTAAGTAATTAATTTTATGGAAAATATAAATTTTTCACATAGTGATGCGGAAGTGAAGGAGGTGGAAATGCTAGCTGGTTTTATTAAGACCCAAATGAGTACTATGGGTAATAACAATTATGAGTATTCATTTATTGATCAGATTCAGAATGATTTTTTGGATGGTAAGATGGACGCTAAACAAGCAATGGAAAAATTAAGGGCTATACCCGAGTCAAAACAGGTCGGCGTCTTTTAATTCCTAAATGATCTTAAACAAATTTTCAGATTTCTATAAGCGGTTTGAAAAGTGGATTTCACCCGTTGGTTTGATATACGGTTTTATTTTTGCTTCTCTTACTTTAACCCGAGTCGATATGTGGCTCGAGAATTTTTGGATTGTTGTTCACCTGCTGATTGCTGGTTTTGGTATTTTAGCTTTGAACTATTTTGAAAATCAGATTACACAGAAAAAACGACCAGAAGAAGATAGACTAAAGTTTCATTTTTATCTGACACTTGTAATCCAGTTTGCTTTCGGTGGCCTGTTTTCTACCTTTTTCGTCTTCTATATGCGAAGTTCATCGTTGGCGACTAGTTGGTTTTTCCTATTAATCCTCCTTGTCTTATTGGTAGGAAATGAGTTGTGGAAAAAACATTACGCCAGGTTGGTTTTTCAAACAATTATTTTCTTTATTTCTGTATATTTGTTTCTGATTTTTCTTTTGCCGGTTCTGTTTCATCGTCTCGGCTCAGACCTCTTTATCGCTAGTGGAATTATAAGCCTGGTTACTGTTGTCTTGTTTTTGTTGATATTAAAAAAGTTTTCCAAAGAAAAATTTAAAGCTGAGCATAGTATTTTAAGTCTAAGTATTATCGGTTTGTTTATCTTGATGAACACTCTTTATTTTACAAATATTATTCCCCCAATTCCTCTTTCCTTAAAAATGGCCGGCGTCTATCATAATATTGTAAAGACAAGTGGAGGTAATTATGAAGTAAAAGGGGAACCAGTCATTTGGCAAGATAGATTTTTCAATAATTATCCTGTTTTCCACAAAATAGCCGGTGAGGCCGTCTACGTTTATAGTGCGGTATTTTCTCCAATCGCTTTTGACTCGCAAATAATCCATCAGTGGCAGTATTATGATGAAGTAAAGAAGGAGTGGGTAGATTCTAGTCGAATCGTTTTGTCTATTTCTGGCGGACGAGAGGACGGTTTCCGGACATATTCAGTAAAAGGGGCGGTTACACCAGGACTTTGGCGGGTGAGGGTTCTAACTGTTCGAGGACAGACTTTGGGCGCTATAAAATTTAAAGTTGAAAATGTCTCTGTTCTACCTAGTTTATTGACCAATACTTTGTAAAAACAACTAACCTAGGACTAAGCCAATTTTGCGCTATTTTGATTTAGCAGTTTGGTAGCGGGTATTATCTATGGTATAATGGGAAAGTAGCAGTTTATTAGCCCCGCCAAAATTTTTTATAAAATAAAAACTTTATCGGGTGAATTTATTAATTTGTTAATTAAATAATTATATGGCAGAGAAAAAAGTGTCAGCATTTATGAAGCCAATGACTATCAGCGCCGATTTGGCAGCAGTCGTCGGAAAGGGTCCAATGCCTCGATCAGAAGTGGTTAAGGGTCTTTGGGCATACATTAAGAAGAATAAACTACAGGACGAAAAGAATAAGCGAAATATCAACGCCGATGAAGCTTTGAAGAAAGTTTTTGGTGGTAAGGCAATGGTAAACATGTTTGAGATGACCAAATTGGTTTCCAAGCACCTTTCCTAAATTTTGAAATAAATTTAAAAAACAAAAAACTCGGTTCCTTGCGGAATCGAGTTTTTTGTTTGAGCTAATCTATGCGACACGAAGTCGCGTAAAATTATGCTTTAGTAACATTAACAGCTGCTGGGCCCTTTGGGGTCTCTTCAGTGTCAAATGATACAGAATCTCCTTCTCTTAGGTCAGCAAAAGATACACCAGAAAGAGAATTGCTATGGAAAAATAGATCCTTAGCCAAACCTGCTCCAGTGATGAAGCCAAAACCCTTGTCAGAGACCAATTTCTTAATTGTACCGGTCATTGATTTTTGTTTATTTGATAAAATACAAACGAATGATATGTTTATGAAAATCGACGATGTTTTCTCACCACACTTCTAATTTGTCCGTCAAGTGTATCATAGGTCAATATTTTTGTCAAGCATATAAAGGGGATTGCCATAGCTTGTGGATAAAAGGCTTGACAATAAAGGGCTAGTAGTATAGTGTATCAGCACATTAGCAAGATTGTGTTACGGGGGAAAGAATTAGAAGAATTAATAATTTAGCTTGCTTACAATAAGAAAAAGATAAATTTTATCAATTTGAAAGACGCCTTTGTCGGAGGGGTGTTTTTTGTCGTTATGTGTGTGCTTTTTATAAATCTTTTATTAAAAAAGAGAGTTTAAAAATAATTTTATTATGAAATCAATCATTAAAAGAGAGAAAAAATATTTCGGAAAGTTCAAGGCTTCACTTATTACTCCACCAAACATGGTTTCTCACCAGACAGAATCTTTTAAGTGGTTGCTTGAAAAAGGTTTGGCTGAAGTGTTCAAGGAGTTTTCTCCAATCACTGATTATGCCAACAAGAAGTTTGAACTCTCTTTTTCGGCTTTTGAAATTTCAAAGCCTAAGTATGACGAGCACTATGCCAAGGACAATAAAATGTCTTACGAAGGTCAGCTCAAGGCTAAAGTAAAACTAAAAAACAAACTCCTTGCAACTGAGAAGGAACAGGAAATTTTCTTGACCGACATCCCTCTAATGACCGATCATGGTACTTTTGTTATCAATGGTATTGAGAGAGTTATCGTCCCTCAGCTCGCTCGTTCTTTTGGTATGTTCTTTACTGCCAATGAAATCAAGGGCAAGAGATATTTTGGTGCCAAGGTTATCCCATCTCGAGGAGCGTGGATTGAAATCGAGTCGGATGCTGATGATTTAATATATGTAAAAATAGACAAGAAGAGAAAATTCTCCGTTATCTCACTTCTTCGAGTGCTAGGTGCGACTGATAAACAGATAAGCGAATATTTTAAAACTGATGACTTGGCACAAAAAGCGATGGAGCTCAACCTTGCCAAGGATCATGCCAAGACCACTGATGAATCATACGTCGAAATCTACAAGAGACTTCGTGACGGTGATTTAGCAACTGCCGAAAATGCCAAGGAATTCATCAATGGTATTTTTAGTGCTGACCGTTATGATATTTCTAAAGTCGGACGATTCCGTTTCAATAAGAGATTTGCCAAGAGTATGGAGCCAAAGGAGCTTGATCGAAAAACTATTAATCTCGACGACGTTTTTACTATAATTGCTAAAGTTGTTTCTTTGAACCATGAAGAGGACGCTATCGAAGATGATATTGATCACCTAGGTTCTAGACGAGTTCGTTTTGTGGGAGAACTTTTCCAGGCGAAAGTCCGAATCGGTATGTCACAGATGAAGCGAAATATTCAGGACCGAATGTCTACCGTGGAGCCAGATATTACTATGCCAGTAAACTTTATTTCACCTCGACCACTTCAGGCTAGAATAAAAGAATTTTTCACAACCAACCAGTTGTCTCAGTTTATGGCGCAGGAAAATATCTTGCAGGAAATCGAGCATCTTCGAACTTTGTCAGCGCTCGGACCCGGCGGCCTTACTCGTGAACGAGCTGGTTTTGAAGTTCGTGACGTTCACCCATCTCACTACGGACGCGTTTGTCCTATTCATACACCAGAAGGACCAAACATCGGTTTGATTTTGCGACTTTCAGTTTATGCCAAGGTCAATGATTTCGGTATGATTGAAACTCCTTATGCAAAAGTAAAACACGGAGTTATCACTGACGAAATAAAATATTTGAATGCTTTGGAAGAAGAAAACTTCAAGATTGCTCATGCAGCGACTCATATAGATGCTAAAGGAAAAATAATCGACGAAGAAGTGGAAGTGCGTGTAAACGGTGTGCCAACAGTTGTTAAAAGTTTGGATGTGGACTTTATGGACGTGGCAACCAACCAAGCTTTCTCAATCGCGACTTCGATGATTCCTTTCTTAAATCACGACGATGCTAACCGAGCGCTCATGGGTTCGAACATGCAGAAACAAGCTGTTCCATGTTTGGTACCACAGGCTCCACTCGTGGCGACTGGTATTGAAGAGGAAGCCGCTCGCTACACTGGCCGACTTATTTATGCTGAGCACGAAGGGGAAGTTACTTATTTGGATTCCAAGAAAATTGTCATTACTGACAACAAAGATAAAGAAAAAGAATATAACCTTATTCAATATTCACGAACCAACAGCTTTACTATTTTCCATCAGCGACCAGTGGTTTCTCTTGGTCAGAAAGTAAAGAAAGGTGAACTTTTGGCAGACACTTCTTCTTCTGACAAAGGTCAGACATCGATTGGTCAAAATATTTTGATTGCTTTCATGTCCTGGTCTGGATCAAACTATGAAGACGCGATTATTCTTTCTGAAAGATTAGTTAAAGACTCAAAATTTACCTCAATCCACATCGAAGAGTTTGTGATAAACGTTCGTGATACAAAACTCGGACCAGAAGTTACCACTCACGATATTCCAAACGTCGGTGAAGCAAAATTAAAAAATCTTGATGAAGATGGTGTGGTTCGTGTCGGTGCGGAAGTTCGACCGGGCGATATTATTGTCGGTAAGATTACTCCAAAGGGTGAAACTCAGTTGACCCCAGAAGAGCGCTTACTCCGATCAATCTTTGGTGAAAAAGCGCGCGATGTAAAAGATACTTCTAAGAGATTGGAAGGAGGAAAGAAAGGAAGAGTTATTTCTGTCAAAGTATTTTCTCGTGAAAAAGGTGACAAACTAGAGAGCGGAATTATTAAGAAAATTTATATTGAAATTGCTGAACTCCGAAGTATCTCAGTGGGAGACAAGCTTTCTGGACGACACGGAAACAAGGGAGTTATCTCCAAGATTCTTCCAGAGGAAGATATGCCATATATGCCAGATGGCCGACCGGTGGATATGATTTTGACTCCGCTTGGTGTGCCTTCTCGTATGAACCTCGGACAGATTTTGGAATTACACTTGGGTCTAGCGGCTAATACTTTAAATTATCAAGCGATTGTTCCACCATTTGCTGGTGCGACTGATCAGGAGATTAAAGCCGAACTAGTCAAAGCTGGCTTCCAGGAAAGCGGAAAGATGAAATTGTGCGACGGTAGAACTGGTGACAAATTCCAACAGGAAGTCGCCGTCGGTTATATGTACATCTTGAAACTGCACCATGAAGTAGAAGACAAGATTCACATGCGATCAATCGGACCATACTCACTTATTACTCAACAGCCACTTGGTGGACGAGCACAAGGAGGAGGACAGAGATTTGGAGAAATGGAGGTCTGGGCCTTGCTTGGTCACGGTGCGGCATATACACTCCGAGAAATGCTAACGATAAAATCAGACGATATCGTCGGTCGTTCTGCCGCTTTCGATTCGATCGTAAAGGGTGAGCGCATCAAACAGCCAAATATTCCTGCTTCGTTTAACGTACTTCTCAATAACTTGAGAGGACTAGGTCTAGACGTTGAACTTTTAAAAGACTCAGCTAATCGTACAGGTAATAAAACATCTGACGAGAGCGAAGAGAGATAATAATCAAAATCATTAATTAAAAAACCATGAATAAAAAAAATAAAAACACCGAGTTCAATGATTTTGATGCTATCTCTCTAAAAGTTGCTTCCCCTGAAGTAATCAAAGGCTGGTCTTATGGAGAAGTGACCCGACCGGAAACTATCAACTACCGAACACAGCGTTCTGAAAAGAGCGGTTTGTTTGACGAAAAGATTTTTGGTCCGGACAAAGACTATGAATGTTATTGTGGAAAGTATAAAGGTATAAGATATAAAGGAATTGAATGTGAAAAATGTGGCGTGGAGATTACTCGTTCGATTGTGCGCCGAGAAAGAATGGGCCATATCGAATTGGCTTCACCCGTTTCTCATATTTGGTTTTTACGTGGTATTCCATCAAAAATCGGAACTATCCTCGGTATGACAACTGCCGATTTGGAGAAAGTTATTTATTTTGCTGGTTATATCATCACTGTTACTCATGAATCCGAGAGAGCGAGAATTTTGAACGACATTGATAACGAATTCAAACAGAAAGTTAAAACTGTTCAGGATGAAAAGACCAAGGAAGCTCTAAAAGAACTTTTGATTAATGCAAAGAAAGAAGTTGAAAGCATAAAAGAAGGAGCAGTAGTGGATGAAGTTTTGTATCACAAGTATTCTATGAAATACGGTTCTTTGTTTGAAGCTTCAATCGGAGCCGAAGCGATTTTTGAAATTCTAAAGAGTCTTAAATTGCCAGAACTTGAGAAAAAATTGGAAGTAGAATTGGAGAAGGCCGGTTCACTTGAAAGAGAAAAAATAAATAAGAGAATTTCTCTTGTTCGTTCGATGAAGGAAGCCGATGTAAAACCAGAGTGGATGTTTTTGACTCGTGTTCCGGTTATACCACCAGCTTTGCGACCGATGGTGCCATTAGATGGGGGCCGTTATGCGACATCCGATGTCAACGATCTTTACCGCCGAGTTATAAATCGAAATAATCGTCTTTTGAAATTGAAGGAGATTCATGCACCAGAAGTTATTTTGAGAAACGAAAAAAGAATTTTGCAAGAGGCAGTGGATTCACTTATCGACAACTCGATTAGAAGTGGAAACGATGCTTTCTCCGCTGTTGGAAATTCACAGAAGCGAGCACTCAAATCACTCGCGGATAACCTAAAGGGTAAGCGTGGTTTGTTCCGAGCCAACCTTCTTGGTAAGCGTGTGGACTACTCTGGACGTTCAGTAATCGTCGTTGGACCAGAATTGAAACTCAATCAATGTGGTTTGCCAAAACATATGGCTTTGGAACTTTTCCGACCATTTGTTATTTCTGAACTTTTAAAAAAGGAATTAGCTTTCAATATTCGTGGCGCTGGGCGACTTATCGATGACGGTATTCCAGAAGTTTGGGCCATTCTCGAAGAAATTATTGAAAACAAATACGTGCTCTTAAACCGAGCGCCTACTTTGCACCGCCTAGGTATTCAAGCTTTCAAACCAGTTTTGATTGAAGGTTCGGCTATTCAGGTTCACCCACTTGTCTGTACCGCGTTTAACGCCGACTTCGACGGAGACCAGATGGCCGTTCACGTTCCATTAGGTGAAGAAGCACAGATAGAAGCCCATGAAATCATGGCCGCTGATAAAAATATCTTGAAGCCAGGAAATGGTGAGCCAACTGTATCAGCAAAACTTTTGGATATTGTTCTCGGTTGTTATTGGATGACCAAAGAGATGAAAGGTGAATTGGGTGAAGGTAAATATTTTGCTTCTCCAAACATCGCTATTACAACTTTTGATTTTGGTGGTATTTCCATTCGCGCCAAGATTCATGTTTTGGGTACAAATAAACCTCGATATGCACATCTTGGTGGAAAGCCGTTTGAAACGACTGTTGGTAGAATTTTGTTCAACAGCACTTTGCCGGTAGACTATCCGTTTGTTAACAAAGAAATTACCAAGAAAACCATGTCAGCAATTCTTGATGATTTGATTAATAAGTATGGTATCGGTAATGTTCCAAAAGTGCTTGATAAGATAAAAGCTTTCGGATTCAAATACGCTACCTATTCAGGTGTGACTTGGGGTATTGATGACTTGAATATTCCGACAGAAAAACCACAGGTTATTGCCGAAGCGAAGAAAAAATCTCTCGAAGTTCAGAATTATTTCAATGAAGGACTTTTGACTGACGAAGAGAAACTTCGAAAAAATATTGAAATCTGGCACGGTGCTAAAAACGAATTGGAAAAACTTATTCCAAAAGCTCTTGATCTAAATGGTTCAGTTTCTGATATGTGGGTGTCTGGAGCTCGAGGTTCTCTCGGTTCTCTAACCCAGATGGCTGGTATGAAAGGTTTGATTCAGAACACCGCTGGTGAAACTATTGAGTTCCCAGTTATTGGCTCAATGAAAGAAGGTTTGACTCCAATCGAATACTTTATTACTACTCACGGTTCTCGAAAGGGTTTGACTGACACAGCACTAAACACTGCAAAGGCGGGATATTTGACTCGAAGATTGTTTGACGTTGCTCAGGATATCATTATCACCGAAGCTGATTGTAAGACTAAGGAAAGTATTTGTATCAAGAACAATGGTGAATTTGAATCCGGTGTTTCTGTTGCAAAGCATATTCGCGGACGAACTTTGGCGGCTGACGTGGTAAATAAAGCGGGTGAAGTTATATTTAAAAAAGGACACTTATTAAAGAAAGATGAAGCTCAGCAAGTAGAACATGAAGGTGTGGGTGAGGTTTATGTTCGTTCACCTTTGACTTGTAGAACTGTCCATGGTGTATGTGCCGAGTGTTATGGTTCTGATCTTGGAAAAGGCGAATTAATCGGTCTCGGTGAAGCGGTAGGAACGGTGGCGGCACAGGCTATCGGTGAACCAGGTACACAGCTTACTATGCGTACTTTCCACTCAGGAGGTACAGCGTCTGTCGGAGGAGACATCACTCAAGGTTTGCCTCGTGTGGAAGAAGTTTTTGAAAAAAGAAAACCAAAATCTCCAGCTGTGGTTTCCAAATGCGATGGTGTGGTTACTTCAGTAAAGGATATGGATAAGGAAAAAATTATTACTGTTCTTCCAGAAATTGAGGATAAAGGAAAAAATAAAAAAGCGGCTGAGGTAGAATATGAATTCAGCTTTAAGAGAATTTCCTTGGTAAAAGTTGGTGACAAAGTGAAGAAGGGTCAATTGCTTACTGACGGTTCTGCCGATATTGATGAATTGTTTAAATTTGGTGGCAAAGAGAAGACCATGAATTATGTTATTACCGAAGTTAACAAACTTTACGAACTTCAGGGAGAAGCGGTATCTCGAAAGCATATTGAAATTATCGTGAAGCAAATGTTCTCTCGAATGAAAGTGAAGGATGCCGGGGACACTGATGTTTCAGAGGGTGATGTAATCGATGAGCTTGATTATCGCCTAGAAAACGAAAAAGCTGAAGCTAAAGGGGAAATGGTCATGCGTGCGGAGCCAGTAGTGATGGGTATCACTGAAGCGTCTCTTGCTCGCCGAAGCTTCCTTTCTGCTGCTTCATTCCAACACACCAACCGTGTACTTATAAATAACGCCGTTCGTGGTTCCGTTGATCGTCTTGTTGGTCTAAAGGAAAACGTTATAATCGGTAGACTTATTCCAGCTGGTACTGGTAATGCTTTGAGCCCTAAATATAAGATTGTGAAAGACATCATGAGAGAGTTGGATGGTGATCAGGAGACTGAATAAGAAGATTAGCCGGTTTTTCTCAGAAGAAAAACCGGCTGTCTCTCTTTATTAAATGTTATAATTGGATTGTTTATTAATTAATCTAATTAAAATGGTAAATAGTTCTCAAAAAGGTTTCGTTATCCCACTTATACTCGCCATAGTCGCTTTACTGGCGATTGGTGGAGGCGTGTTTGTGTATGAGAGTAAAAAAGTGGAGGCACCGCAACTGAGTGAAGTTATAAAATATGGTTCTATTGAGGATTATTTTACTAGTCAAAGTAGAATAATTTACCCATTAATTTTTGATCAAATAAAAATTTTTAGTAGTCAAAATAATCCAGAAATAAACTTTGGACCTCAACAATATAATGGTGTCGAGTTTTACATGCATGCCCTAAAAGTATCTAAAAAAGATTTAGGTGATTATAAGGCTGACGCTATTGATAAAAGTTTATATATAAAAGAAAAATATACTATGAATGGTTACCATGGCGATATTTTAATTAATGATTTAAAGGAGTATCCCATGGCTGACTCCAAATCTTGCAGTTTTTCTTATATGTATATTATTCCTCTAATTGAGAGTGACGATGTCTTAATTTTATTTGTTAGTGTGTCTCAACCAGATTGGGGAATGAAACCCGATTTGATTTGTTCACTTTTCGATGATGTTAATTATAATTATTGGAAAGCAATAACTAACTATGTAATTGATAATGTACAGCCAACTTTTTAATAAATTATCACTATCTATATTTGCAAAAAAAATGAAAAATTATCAATTACAAAAAGGTTTCGTTATCCCACTTATACTCGCCATAGTCGCTTTACTGGCGATTGGTGGAGGCGTGTTTGTGTATGAGAGTAAAAAAGTGGAGGCACCGGATATAAGTGCTCCTATTGATGTACCAACGCAAGTTGCTACGACCACAACTCTGATTGTTGGCGGCGATAAAGATATTCATGGTTGTATCGGTTCAGCCGGATATTCTTGGTGCGAAATAAAAAATAAATGTTTAAGACCATGGGAAGAAAAATGTGAAGTCACTTCTACTTCAACTAGCGATAAAATTGAATGTCAATCAAATGATGATTGTACTTTAGAGGTTTCTTGTCCAGGAAATGGAGGTTTCGCTCATCAAATATGTATTACTGGTAAATGTGGCTTTGCTCCAGGTGTAAAAGAAATGTGTACTAATACCACATCAGATCCAGTGGTTTGTACGGCCGATGCCATGATGTGTCCAGATGGGACATATGTTGGCCGCACAGGACCAAAATGCGAATTTGTTTGTCAAAATTAAATTATAATGTCCACCCCAGTAGAAAAAATAAAAGAAAGATTGAGTATTACGGATCTTTTGGGTACCTATATCAAGCTGGAAAAAGCCGGAAAAAACCTGAAAGCTCGTTGCCCATTTCACAATGAAAAATCACCGAGTTTTTTTGTCTCACCCGACCGTGACTCTTATTATTGTTTTGGTTGTGGAGCAAAAGGGGATATATTCACTTTTGTGCAAGAATTTGAAGGTCTGGATTTCTTTGGTGCTTTGAAACTGCTAGCCGAGAGAACTGGGGTGGAACTTACTCGAGAAAATATTCAGGTTCGAAATGAAAAAGAAGCAATTTTCAATGCTTTGGAGGCCGCCACTCAATTCTTTGAATCAAATTTACCAAAATCAAAATCAGCGCAGGATTATTTGCAAAAAAGAGGCTTGACGGAGAAGACTATAAAAGATTGGCGAATCGGTTTTGTGGCTGATGATTGGCGAACTTTGTATGATTATTTAAATGCTAGGAAATTTACAGACAGTGAGATAGAGCAGGCCGGTTTGATAAAGAGAAATGAACGTAGCTTTTACGACCGTTTCCGTGGACGTATAATGTTTCCGATTCGCGATAGTGCTGGTCGTGTAGTTGGTTTTTCTGGCCGAATTCTACCTGAAGCTGATGATGGCAAGGCCGCAAAGTATTTGAACAGTCCAGAAACTGTCGTTTTCAATAAATCACGATTACTTTATGGTTTTGATTTAGCAAAATTGGCGATTAAAAAGTTTGATTATTCTGTGATTGTCGAAGGCCAGATGGACATTATTATGTGTCATCAAGCTGGTTTTCAGAACGTGGTTGCCACTTCGGGAACGGCTCTTACCCCTGAACACTTAGCCCTTCTTCGGCGAATTTCTAATAAGGTTATTATGGCTTTTGATGCGGATAAGGCTGGATTCAATGCGGCAACTAAGGCTTGGCAATTAGCTCTATCTCTTGGTATGGAAGTAAAAATTGCCGAATTTTCTGAAGGCAAGGACCCAGCTGAACTTATATTAAAAGATAAAGAGAAATTCAAAGACGCTTTGAAAGGTTCGATGCATATTGTGGATTTTTATCTCTCAAAGATTTTGGCGGAAAAACTGGATGAGAGAAAAGCTGGTGCGGAAGTGAGAGAAAAAATACTACCTTTCTTGGCTTTAATCGAAAGTAATATCGAGAAATCACATTTTGTAAAAAAGATCTCTGATAAGACGGGGATAAACGAGAACGCTATTTGGGATGATTTAAAAAAGGTGCGAGTTGAACCAGGGGTCGCCGGAGCGGAGGTTAAAATTTCAAATTTTAAAGATGAGGTGGCGATGCTTCGAAAAGACTCTATTGCTCGTAAGGTGCTCGGTGTAATCAGGTGGCAGGAGAAGGACAAAGAAAGAGTTATTGATTTAGAAAAAGCTAGAGAAAAAGTGAGGGAGATTATTGGTGAGGAAAATTTTAAAATATGGCAAAAAACACCAGAAATTATTTTAAATGAGGCAACTTTTGAAGCAGAGCAGTATTATGATAAAAAGAAGATACAATCAGTTTTAGATGAACTCCTGATGGAATTAGAAAAAGAATATATCAAGAATGAATTGGAGATAATGATGAAAGAAGTGATAAAAGCCGAGAAGGAAAAAGATACAAAAAAACGTGAAATGGTAGCTGAGAAATGCAACGAACTTACCAAGAGATTGTCTAAACTAACAAATACTAAAACGTAAAACAAAATCGTCATCCTCGCGGAGGCGGGGATCCAGAAAATTAAAACTGGATTCCCATCTTCATGGGAATGACAAGACCGAATTTTATTAATTTTTTAAACACATCAATAAATGTCAAAAAAATCAGCAAAAAAAGTCGTTAAAAAGGTAAAGAAGGTTATTAAGAAAAATAAACCGGTAAAAAAAGCTGCTCCAGCAAAAACGAAGAAGACTTCAGAAAAGAAGAAGTTGTTCGAGGTTAAAACCTTGAAGCTCTTAAGCAAGGGTCGTGAAAGAGGTTATGTGACTTATGACGAGATTTTGAAAGAGTTCCCAAATATTGAAACTGATGTGATGTTTTTGGACGAGCTTTATAACCGTCTTTCGGTTACTGGTGTTGATGTACTAGAAGGTGGAGGAATGCTTGATATCGAAAAGGAGGAAGAAATGATAAAGAAATATACCTATGGTGGAAGAGGTGATTCAAGTTACGATTCTATTCAAATGTATTTGAAAGAGATAGGTCAATATCCTTTGATTTCTGCCAGTATGGAAAAGGATTTGGCTAGGAAAATTCAGTTGGGGGATGAGGAAGCTAAAAACCTCTTGGCTCGCGCTAACCTTCGTTTGGTGGTTTCTATTGCCAAAAAGTATGTTGGGCGTAGTGCCGATTTAACCTTGTTGGATTTAATCCAGGAAGGAAATCTCGGTCTCTTCAAAGCGGTAGATAAATTTGACTGGACCAAGGGTTATAAGTTTTCTACTTATGCTACCTGGTGGATTAGACAAGCAATTACTCGTGCCCTTGCGGATCAGAGCCGAACGATTCGTGTGCCGGTGCATATGGTGGAAACAATCGCAAAATACAAGCAGTGCGTGAGAAGATTATCACAAGACCTTGGACGAGATCCATTACCAGAAGAAATTGCGACTGAGATGGGGATTGAGATTGAAAAAGTATTTAATATTGAAAAGATCGACCAAGATACAGTGTCTTTGGAAACTCCAGTCGGTGATGATGGTGATGATGGAAAATCTACACTAGGGGATTTTGTTGCTGACGACAAGATTCTATCACCAGATCAGGATTCTTCTCGCCGAATTTTGACTGACCAGGTCAAGGAGATTTTAAGCGACTTATCTTTAAAGGAAAGAAAAATATTGGAGATGCGACATGGGCTGACCGATGGTATCACTCATACTCTGGAGGAGGTAGGAAAGGAGTTTGGAGTGACTCGCGAGCGTATTCGCCAGATTGAGGCCAAGGCACATGAGAAAATAAGAGTTCATGGCAAAATAAACAGACTGCAGAATTATTAAAATAATAATTAATGAGATATTTTATTGGAATAGTACCACCCGAGAAAATCAAACGAAAAATAAATTCTTTTCGAAAAGAATTTAAGAATAATAAATTGCCTAAAATATTTGAACCTCATATTACGATTAAATATCGAAGTGGCCTGGCGGATGATATGCTCTGGCTAGATAAGGTGGAACCTATCATTAGAAAATATCCAAAATTCGAAGTGGCTTTTGCGGGAGTCGGTACCTTTCCGGATGTTGTGATTTTAAAAGTCGAAGCATCTGAGGAAATTACGGCCCTCCATAAAGCCTTATATTACGCGATAAAACCAGATGAAAGCGACCCGACTCTTCGATGTTTTGAAAATGAAAAATATATTCCTCACTCGACTTTAGGTATGGTGTCTTGGGGGATGTCGAGAGAAGAACTATCTGTTATGGAAGATTTAGCTGAAAAAAAATTACCAACAAACGTAAAATTTGACGTTAACTTTTTAAGAGTTTATCGACAAGAACAGGAAGATGTACCTTATAAGAAATTAGTTGATATCCCACTATATGAATTATAAGAAACACATTGATATTATGGCGGGCTTGTATACCGATAATTTCCCAATTATTTCTTTGTCAAAAAAAGATTTTTTTGAAAATTATATAAATCGTCCAGCTTATATTTTGAAAGATAATATTTGGTTTAAATATTTATCAAAAGAAAGAAGAGAAAATATTTTAGAGAGGATGAAGAAAATTTCTCTTCTGGCACCCGACATAATCAATTTAGTAAAAACAAAATACCCCAATCTAATAATCAAGCATATTTCTATCGGAGGATCATACCCTTTTAGGATTGGAAGAGTAAATGATATTGATTTCAATGTTATTGTCGAGGGAAGTCACTTTTCCTATCATGACGATTTTGATATTACGGAGTTAAATAAAAAATTACCTGATGCGGTAAAAAGAATATCGATTATGATATTTGGCGAAAATAACTTACTCGGTAAAAATAATAGTGCTGACGTTATTGAAACTGAGGATTATATTCATACCGGGTTGTGTCTGAGGGAGGGTTTAGTTTTTTCTATGAGAAATGTTCCTATTTATGGATGTCTTTTTGAATCTAGAAATCTGGATAAGAAAAATATGCAAATCAGAGTTAGAAGACAATTATTTCATGCCCAGTTGATGCTCGAAAGAAAAGTTGATCTCCATCGGGACAATAAGGCACGACTAATAAAGAGTATTGGAAGGATTGCGGAAGCTTTTCTGTACCTTTCGGTTGTTTTTCCGACTTTAAAATTGATACCATTAAAAATTTTAGCAAAAGAAGAAAAGCTGTTGAAATCATTGTGTCTTCAGGAGGTTGCCGATTGGCTGTTTGAAGCTCAAAATTATACAAAGCAACTATCTCAGGACTAGTATATTTAATTTAATTTCTTTTATAATTGTGCTATATTTAAGTTATGGAAAACAAAGCCGAAAAAGGCCATATTCACCCCGTGACTCAGTTTATAAACCGGGCTAATGCTATTTTTTATGAAATGGGCTTTACCTTGGTAGATGGACCAGAGCTTGAAACAGAGCACTATAATTTTGATGCTTTAAATGTGCCAAAGGACCACCCAGCTCGAGATATGCAGGACACTTTTTGGGTAAAACAATCAGAAAACGAAAAAGAGAAGAAACTTCTAAGGACACAAACTAGTGCGGTGCAAATTCGTTACATGGAAGGAAAGCAACCGCCTTTTAAGATGGTTTGTTTCGGTAAAGTATTTAGGAACGAAGCGACTGATGCCACACACGAAATGGTTTTTCATCAGCTCGAGGGTTTGATGATTGATAAAGATGTGACAATGGCTGATTTGAAATCTACGCTGAATACTTTTTTTGATAAGTTTTTTGAACGGAATGTTGATGTTCGTTTTCGTCCCAGTTTTTTTCCTTTTGTTGAGCCTGGTTTAGAGGTAGATATTTCATGTTTTAAATGTAATGGTGGCGAAGCTGGTTGTCCTATTTGCAAAGGAACTGGTTGGGTAGAAATAGCTGGAGCAGGCATGGTCCATCCAAAAGTTTTAAGTGGTGTTGGTGTAAACCCAAAAGAGTGGCAGGGTTTTGCTTTTGGTTTGGGTGTGGATAGAATCATAATGCTTAAATATGGTATCGATGATATCCGTTTACTTTATTCTGGGGATTTGAGGTTGGTTAATCAATTTTAATTGTACGAATTAAATACGAATATTACGAATCGGCCAACGAATAATAAAATAAATAATGAAAGTTTCATATAAATGGCTAAACGAATATTTTGACGGCAAGTTGCCTAAAGTGGAAAAGGCGGCGGAGATTTTGACTATGAATTCCTCCGAAGTGGATGCTGTTGAGAAAGTGGGTAATGATTATCTTTTAGATGTAAAGATATTGCCAAATATGGCGCACAGCTGTTTATGTCATCGTGGAATTGCTCAGGAATTTGGTGCCCTACTTGATTTAAAAACCAAAAAGTATTGCCGAGATTTTGAGGATTATAAAATTGGTGACGTTTCTAAAAACCTTAAGGTGGTGATTGAAAATCCGGCGGATTGTCGACGTTATATCGGCCGGGTGATTGAGAATGTTAGAATAGGTTCATCTCCAAAATGGCTTGAGGAAAAACTGGAAACGATTGGTCAGCGCTCGATAAATAATCTAGTGGATGCGACTAACTTTGTTATGAATGAAATTGGTCAGCCGATGCATGTTTTTGATGCGGATAAGTTGGTTGGAGATACGATTGAGATTAAGCGTGTCAAAGTTTGCGATCAAATAAAAACTTTAGATGGTAGATTTGTTGATTTGGATGAAAGTGTTTTAACTATTTCTAACAATAATAAATCCTTGGCGATTGCGGGTATCAAGGGTGGAGTGATTGCCGAAATAGATGAAAATACCAAGAATATCGTTCTGGAGTCAGCTAATTTTAATCCTACTCTAATTAGAAAAACTTCTCAAAGAATTAAAATTCAGACCGATGCGTCCAAACGATATGAAAATGACTTAACGCCAGAACTCGCGGGTGAGGCAATGGATATTTTGACTAAGTTAATTGTTGAAATTGCTGGCACAAAGAATACTAAAGTGGGTGAAATGGTGGATATGTACCCAGTACCAGCGGAAAAAGTAAATCTTGGGATTTCTGCTAAGGAAGTAGAAAAAGTTTTAGGCTTAAAAATAAGCGAGAAGGAGATTGAAAAAATTTTTAAATGCTTGAATTTTAATTCTAAAAAAGACGGGGATAAAATTGTTGTCGAGGTGCCAGCTGAACGGTTAGACCTGAGAATTAAGGAGGATTTAATTGAGGAGATTTTAAAGGTCTACGGTTATGATAAATTAAAAGATAATACTAGCCTAGTTCCAGTAACCAAAGGGCAAATTAATAAAAGTTTTTACTATGCTAACAAAATAAAGGAACTATTATCAAATGAGGGTTTTTCGGAAATTTATGGTTATGCTTTTGCTGAAAAAGGAGATGTAGAGCTAGCCAATTCCGTGGCTCCAGACAAGAAGTTTTTGCGGGCGAATCTGATTGATGGTTTTAAAAATTATTTGGAATTTAATACCCGTTATTCCGAGTTGGTGGCCATGCCTCAGATAAAAATATTTGAAATTGGTAAGGTGTTTGGAGTTAGTGAGGAATATAATAGTTTGGTTATTGGTGTTCAGACTCCTGTGAGTACAAAAGGATTGAAAAAGGATAAGGATGTTTTGGAAGCAGTGATTACTATTCTTGAAAGAGAATTAGGAATAAAATTAGAAAAAATAAATAATGCTGAAAATATTGCTGAGTTTAATTTTGATGAAATAGTGGCCAAATTATCGGAGCCAAAAACATATGATATAAAACTACCGATGGCGGAAGCAGATATGCGTTTCAAAAAGATTTCTATTTACCCATTTTCCGTGAGAGATGTGGCGGTGTTTACCCCTGAGGGGACCAAGCAGGAAGATGTCTGGGCGATAATTGAAAAAGAAGCGGGGGTTTTACTTGTGAAAGACAGGTTGTTCGATGTGTTTACTAAAAAGTTTCCTGATGGCAGCGCCAAAACTTCTTATGCCTTTAGATTAGTTTTACAATCATATGATCACACCTTATCAGAGGACGAAATTATCGGAGTTATGACTAGAATTATTACCGCTTTAAATAGTCAGACTGGTTGGCAGGTAAGATAGGTTTTAAATTATATAAAAAAATAAGTGCTGGGTGGTAAGTAACCACCCAGCACTTTTTGATTTTGAATCAGTTCAGTGATAACCGAACTTCATCGAAGAGGTTACAAATTTCTACGGCTGGCAAGTTTCGCCTTTGCGCGATTTTGACAATTGACGGCGTTGGAACCGAAGAGGGACTCTTGTTTTTCGCTTTTGCCTCTTTTACCAATACTGCCAACTCTGACTTAGCTGCTTCCATCTCTTCAACCATTTTTTACCTCCTGTTTGTTTAATGAGCGACTTACTTTCCAAATTTTCTTACTGAGCTTTCCTCAGATGTTGATTGGCTGACCGTAGGAAGTTTGACGTTGTCTTGAGCAAGCGGGTATTCATTGCAATCAATCGATCGATTTTTGAATACAGACTCTTTGTTTGACTGTTCATTTTTTTCTCCTTTTTCCGCGCTTCTTTTTGGCCTGAAATCGGATTTTTTTAGAACCGGCATTTTTCAGCTTTTTTAGTAACTTTTCCTGCTCCTCGAGAGGAGGGCAGTAGCCACCAAAGAAAACACTCAAATTACACCTCCTTTTTGTCATTTTGTCTGTATTTAACATAGCATTTTTGCTTTCTTTTGGCAAAGGAATTTGGTATAATCATGTGGTAATAAAGACAAAAGTTTTTTGGTTTGCTTAAATATGGTTTACCCGAGCAAATTTTATTATGAATAATTGTTAGTAATTATTAGGTAAATTTGTAAGCAAATCACGTTAATATATTAATCATCATTATGGCAAAAAATTTGAACGGGCGAGAAGAAAAAGAGGTAAAGAAAAAAGAAGGGGAAGGTCATTATGGGGCCGAGCAAATCACTGTTTTGGAGGGCCTCGAGCCAGTAAGGCGACGCCCTGGTATGTATATTGGTACAACCGGACCAGATGGTCTGCATCATTTGATTACAGAAATATTCGACAACTCTCGTGATGAAGCGATGGGTGGTTTTGCTAATCAAATTGAAGTTGTTCTTTTGCCTGGTAACCGAGTGCGAGTGACCGACAACGGTCGAGGTATTCCAGTAGATGTTCACAAGCAGACAAAAGTTTCAGCTCTCGAAACCATTATGACTGTTCTTCATGCCGGAGGTAAATTTGGTGGCGAGGGTTACAAAGTCTCTGGAGGTTTACACGGTGTCGGTGCCTCAGTGGTGAACGCTCTGTCTATTTATATGAAAGTTACGGTCCATAAAGACGGTGGGGTTTATATGCAAGAATATTCTTGTGGTAAAAGAAAAGCGGCTGTAAAAAAAATTGGTAACACCAAACAGCACGGAACGATTGTTGTCTTTGAACCAGACGCCACTATTTTTAAAGAGGGTGTAGTTTTCGATTGGAATAAAGTTTTTTCTCATATGCGACAGCAGGCATATTTGGTGAAGTCACTAAAAATTTCAGTTATTGATGCGCGTGAGGTTACAGAAAAATTTGACGAATCAGACGTGTTTTATTTCCGTGATCTCGCAGTTGAAGCGCCATCGCAAACTTTTTATTTTGAAGGCGGTTTGTATTCCTTGATTAAATTTTACAACCAATTTCAGAAGCCGATTCATAAAAATATTTTTTACATTGAGAAAAAGGTTGAAGGAGTAGAGTCGGTGGAAGTAGCTTTGCAGTATGTGGATGATATTTCAGCTCGTGTTGTGTCTTTTGCCAACAACATCTACACCTCAGAAGGTGGTACCCACACAACCGGATTCAAAGCCTCACTAACCAGAATTTTAAATTCCTACGGACGAAAAAATGGCATTATAAAAGATAGCGAAGACAACTTTACTGGCGATGACGTCCTCGAAGGATTAACCGCCGTTGTCTCTGTCAAATTACGTGAGATTCAGTTTGAAGGACAGACAAAAGCTAAACTTGGAAGTACCGAGGCCCGTGGCGCTGTGGAAGAAGTTTTTGGTGTCGCTTTTGAGTCTTTTATGGAGGAAAATCCAGAGGACGCTAGATCCATTGTGACCAAAGTTACTTTAGCTTTAAGAGCTAGAAAGGCGGCCAAGGCGGCCAAGGATTCTATCTTGCGTAAGGGTGCTCTAGAGGGGATGACTTTACCAGGGAAGCTCGCTGATTGTCAGAGTGACGATGCTGGCGAGTCAGAGCTCTTTATTGTAGAGGGAGATTCCGCGGGTGGTACTGCTAAGACAGGACGCGATCGAAGGACTCAGGCTATCCTTGCTCTTCGTGGAAAGATTTTAAATATTGAAAGAGCCCGTCTTGATAGAATGCTCGGTTCAGAACAAATCAAAAATATTGTTTTGGCTTTAGGGACAGCAATAGGAGATACATTCAATTTGGAAAAACTTCGCTATCATAAAATAGTTATTGCCACCGATGCCGACGTTGATGGTGCGCACATCCGAACTCTTTTACTTACTTTGTTCTATCGATATTTCCGACCACTTTTAGATGGAGGATTTATTTATATCGCTCAACCACCACTTTATAAAATTAAAAAAGGAAAGGAAATTACCTATGTTTATTCCGAGGAGGAAAAAGCCGAAAAATTTGGCAAGGATATTCCTATGGATATAGAGGTGGTAGAAAGCAGCGAGCCTATTCCAGAAGATGATGAGGAAACAGAAGAAGCAGAAACCGGAAAGAAAGGGGATAAGGATAAAGTAAAGAAAGTTGAAAAACTTCATGTACAGAGATACAAAGGTCTCGGAGAAATGAATGCTGACGAGCTTTGGGAAACTACTATGGATCCTGCTCGTAGAATTTTGAAACAAGTAAATATTAACGATGCTCAGGAGGCAGATAAAGTCTTTGATATGCTCATGGGTACTGATGTTCCGGCTAGAAAGTCATTCATTCAGTCAAATGCCAAGCTGGCGAATTTGGATATATAAATTATCTACCCGTCAACGTGACACGTTGACGGGTGTGCAAAAAAATTAGTACAAATTGTTGCGGGGGGGGGTGATTAGTAGTATAATAAATTAACATCTTATTTTTGGTGTTGATTGATTAAATTTTTTATTTAAATATAATCAAATTTCGTATATTTTATCAGCAGATAATTAAAATTAAAATGAATTTTATCAAATTATTTTTTAGAAAGTATTTTTTAGAAGCTTCTCTTGTGAAGAGAGCCGTGTCTGTTTTGGTTTTTGTATTTATTTTTGTGGCGGTTGGGGTTGGTATCGTTTACGCTATTACCTCTATGACCGTAACAGATAGTTTTAATGATTCAACAAAAATAGCTTCGGCGGTAAATGTCACTGTAGATACGGTGAATGGACGAATTTTTCTTTCTACCGCTTCAGCTTGGTCTTGCGGGTCAGCGCTCTTGGATACGAGAGATGGAAAGAGCTATGCCACTGTCCTTATTGGCTCTCAGTGCTGGATGCAACAAAATTTAAATATTGGAACCATGATAACTGGTACCATTAATCAAGGAGTAAGCACTACTTCAATTCAAAAATATTGTTATGCTAACAATGAGGCGAATTGTAATACATCAGGCGGACTATATCAGTGGGATCAAGTAATGGGTGGTTCTGTCACCGAAGGTGCCATGGGTATTTGTCCCACTGGTTGGCATGTACCGACACATAATGAATTTACACTCTTAGAAAGAACCACTTGTACTTCGGGCACTTGTGCTACTGATTTTCCTTATGATTCTGTTACCACCGGTTGGAGAGGAACAAACGAAGGTACCACTCTTAAAAATGTAGTTGGATTATTTAGAGGTCTTCTAGTCGGCACCCGTGAGTCTAATGGTACGTTTGCCAATACTGGGACGCTCGGGCCCTTTTGGTCTTCGCTCCAGAGTGGCACTAATGCTTGGTTCCGGTTCCTGAATTCTGGCTACGCGACTGTGAACCGTAACACGAACGCAAAGGCTTACGGTTTCTCGTTGCGTTGCCTCAAGGACTGATAATCTGACTATTCGGCTATTTGACTATTTCTTAAAAAATAAAAATCATGACTATATATAATAATCTACCTGTATATAAAGTAAGCTATGATTTTTTAGTTGATATATTCAACTACACAAAACATTTCAACCAAGAATATAAATATACTATAGGAGAAAGTCTTAAAAAAGAAACGATAGAAATGATAACAAATATATATCGTGCTAATAGTAACCACTCCAAACAGGTACTTTTGCAATCCGCCCGGGAAAATTTGGAAGTAGTCCGCCTGTACCTGAGATTAATAAAAGACCTCAAGCAAATTAATCTGGAAAAATTTATTGTTTTGAATGAAAAAATAGAATCAGTTTCTAAACAGCTGGCCGCATGGCAGAAATCAAGCGCTTAGATTATTAAAATACGCTGGCCAGAACTGCCTGACGCTACGGCTCAGATGGGTGTGCCATAAATCAGTCCAATAATCTTCTCGTAATATTTTACGAGGAATATATTGCTTTTTTACTAAAAATAAAATCGCATAGCTTTTATTTTCCGTTAGGTTGATAAAAGTAGTCAAATGATTATTTAAATGCTAGGTCTTCTAGTCGGCAACCGTGAGACTAATGGTACGTTTGCCAATACTGGGACGAACGGGAACTTTTGGTCTTCGCTCCAGAGTGGCACTAATGCTTGGAACCGGAACCTGAATTCTGGCTACGCGACTGTGAACCGTAACACGAACACAAAGGCTTACGGTTTCTCGTTGCGTTGCCTCAAGGACTTTCGTGTAAAAAAACAAAATGGATAACAAGAAAATATTATCAGATTTATTTAGAGCATATTATGACGCCAGAAAGCACAAGCGCAAGACGCTGAGTGCTATGGATTTTGAGGTGAATTATGAATCAAATATTTTTGAGCTTGGACGGGAATTAGTCAGTGATACTTATAAGATAGGCAAAAGTATTTGTTTTATCTCATTCAAGCCGTTACAAAGAGAGATTTTTGCAGCTGATTTTAGGGATAGGATCATCCATCATCTGATTTATAATTATATTAATCCATTTTTTGAATGTTCTTTTATAAATGATTGTTACAGTTGCCGGATTGGCAGGGGGACATCATATGGCATTAAAAGACTGAACCATTTTATTCGCTCGTGCTCCAAGAATTACAAGCAAAATTGTTATATTTTAAAGCTGGATATCAAGGGTTATTTTATGTCTATTGATAAGGATATTTTATATAAAAAATTAGCCGAAAGGATAAAAAATTGCGAGAGCGATAATAAGTTTGATTATGATTGGTTAATGTCTTTGATTCATAAAGTAATATTTCATGACCCGACTCAGAATTGCACAATCAAAGGGCAAAAGGAGGATTGGCGGGGTTTGCCAAAATCTAAAAGTCTGTTTGGTGCCGAGAAAAATAAAGGTTTGCCTATAGGTAATTTAACTTCTCAATTGTTTGGCAATGTTTATTTAAATAAATTTGACCACTTTATCAAGCACGAGCTTGGTTGTAAATATTATGGACGTTATGTAGATGATATGGTGATTGTTCATCAGGATAGGGAATATTTGAAATCAATTATTCCTATTGTTAAAAAATATTTGAAAGACGAATTATTTTTAGAACTGCATCCTAAAAAAATATATTTGCAAAATTACAAAATTGGCGTTCGTTTCTTGGGTGTTTTCATAAAACCGTATCGGATTTATATTCGTAACCAGACAAAAGGTAATTTCCTAAATAAAATAAAATATTGGAATCAAATGATCAAAAAAACCGCGGAGACTTTTACGGATGAGTGGCAGGGTAAGTTTTTATCTAGCCTGAATTCTTATCTTGGTCTTATTGGTACTTTTAATACATACAAGCTTCGCCATAAAATTTTAAAAACATATTTAGCCACTAATTTTAACAAATTTGTTCACTATACTGAGGATTGTAGAAAAGTTATGCCCACTAAGGAAATAATAATATTCTGCTTGATACCATTTTTTATCTTTATATTTTTTGGTTTTAATAAGGCCTTGGCAGATACATATTCTACCAACGGAATTATTACTTCCGCAAATTTCTTGCCAGCCGGGGCTACTTCTACTTTTATAATAAACAGTGTCAGTTATACCGCTTCCGCTATTCCCGCAGGAACCAGTATGAAAATCCAGTTTAGTTCTGATGATCCAAATGCTTCTGAACGCCGGTGGTATGATTCTGATGGTTTGCAAGATGCCTTTAGTAATCTATCTCTGGGAACGAATACTATTAACTTGCAAGGTTTGAGCTGGAATAAAGTGTATTTTTTCTACCGAATTTGGTTTGTTTCAGACGGGGTTGGTACGCCAATTCTGGACGCAATCAGTCTGACATATTCTATTGGGAGTATTACCTATCCAACCGGTGGTTATATCACATCAAAAAATTTGTTACCTATAAACAGTTCTTCTACCATACACAGTCTGAGCTATAATGCATCAGCTATGCCTGCTGGTACCGGTTTAGAAATGCAGTTTAGCTATGATAATCTGAATTGGTATGATGCTACTGGGGTGTCAGGAGGGCACACAGTTATGACTTCTGGTTCAAATAGTATTGATTTATCACCGCTTGTCTGGACCAAAGAAGCTTTTTATTATCGGGTTTGGTTTATCTCTGATGGATCAGGTACGCCAGTTTTAGACTCAATAAGGCTCTCTTTTGATTTGATTGGTGGAATTGCGGAAAGTTCTTATATGACAGATGGAATTATGTTTTCAGAGGATCTTATTCCCGGTGGAGATTCTATGATGATTGATAATTTTAGTTATACCGCTTCAGCTATTCCGGCGGGAACTAGTATAAAAATCCTGTTTAGCTATGATAATTTTAATTGGTATAGTTCGGGGGGTGTTTTGAATACTTATACCACACTATCAGCCGGGACAAATGCGATTGATCTGCGAAGTTTGAATTGGACCAAATCAGCTTTTTACTACAAGGTCTGGTTTATATCAGATGGTTTAAATACTCCTGTTTTAGATTCTGTCAGTTTATCTACTGCTTTTGCGGAGGAAATGAGTAATAGTTATTCTTTAAGCGGGACTATGGTTTCAGGTAATCTACTTGCGAATACTGAAAATACTGTGACGATTAATAGTTTTTCTTACGACGTCTCGTCTCTTCCAGCTGATACCAGTATACAAGTACAGTTTAGCCAGGATGGCAGTAATTGGTATGGTTCAAGTGGAACTATAGATACTTTTACTAACTTACTTTTGGGGACAAGCACCATTAATTTAACTGGTTTGAACTGGAATAATTCTCAACAGTTTTATTATAAACTTGCTCTCTTATCAAACGGTAGTAGTACACCGGTTCTTGATTCAGTGGATTTAAATTATAGTCCGGTGAGTTCTGTAATTCCTATATTAAGTATTGGGAAGTCTGGTCATCAAATATCTACTACCACTATCCCTGTTACTAATATGGATCTAGGTGGAGCCTATACCTTTATTAAAGCCGATGGTTCCTCTGATATCACTGGTATTGTATTAACTCAAAAAGGAAGTCTACCTGCTACTGATATCACAAATGTAAAACTCTGGACGGAAGCTACAACTACTTGTTCCGCTACCAAACCATTATCGGGAACTACTCAATTTGGTACTGGCAGTGTCACCTTTACTGACAATATTGCCACTACCACTGGCACACTCACTGTTGATTCTAATAATGTCTGCCTCTATGTTACTTACAATATCGACACTGCTTCCTCCGAACTCACCTTGGGTAAATCAATTGACTTAGAAATCTCTAATCCCACAACCGACGTTACTATTTCCACTGGCACCATCTCTCCCACCACCAAAGTAAACATCCCACACTCCACCATCATCACTGACCCAACTCTCACTAACAGCGTTCTCTCCCTAAAGATGGATGACCCTCTCAAAGACCCCACTGTCTTCTATCTCAAAGACAGCACCGTCTGGAAGAAGGAAGGTGAAGGTAACCCCATCCGTCTAACTAACCCTAATCTTAAAGTCCACTCCCTAGTCTTCACTGATCTTACTGGCGCTAACAGTGGTGGTACCGTCAAAATGGATATTACTATCTCAAACGTCGACATTGGTGATGACCCTAACTTCCTAAGTGTTACTCGTACTTATGGTACGACGGCGACGGTGAGGGCGTGGAGGGGGAATTAGGAAAAGTAAAATTGCAAAATGAAAAATTAAGATAAAAGAAGAAACAAAATACAAATCAAAAAGGGTTTCGCTGAAGCGAAACCCTTTTTTGTTTCTTTTTACTATTAACAATCTACTTGTTACTAGCTACAGTCTTATTTCTTCGCAGAATCTACAAACGACAAACCCATCTTCTGATTCTTTGCTTCAAATAGTAAGACTTTGAAATTATAGCTTTTACCTAGTTCTAATTTTTCTTTCATCTTAGTTTCAGAACCAAATTCAGAAATATGAACCAAACCAGAAATTCCTTCTTCAATAGAAGCAATCGCTCCGTGTTTGTTGAATTTAATAATGACACCTTTGACTTCTCCACCTTTCTTATATTTCTTCTCGGCTTCAATCCAGGGGTTTTCCTTGAGGGCTTTAATAGAGAGGGAAATCTTGCCGTCTTTTACTTCAATAACTTTAACTTTTACCTTTTCTCCAACTTTGTAGAAGGCTCGAGGATTTTCTACTAGAGTCCAATCTACTTCAGAGATATGCACTAGTCCTTCTAGACCGTCTTCGATTTTTACAAAGATACCAAAGTCTACAATACCAGTAATTTCACCTGGACAAACATCACCGACTTTATATTTGTCAACAATTTTTTGCTTGCTCTTCTTCTCAATATTTTTCTCTGAGAAAATAAGCTTGCCTTCCTTTGGTAGGGCAGTAATAATCGCAACAGATATTTTTTGACCAACCAATTTTTTTAATTCATCAAGAATCTTGTCTTTATCACCATCATTTATTCTTGGGTAGTGCTCAGTCTTAAGCTGTGAAGCTGGAAGAAAACCTTTGATTCCTTGCCAAGTAATGATTAGACCTCCTTTGTTTGCTTCAGCGACTGGCAATTCTAGAATTGTCTTGTTTTTGATTGCGGCCTCCGCTTCATCCCAAATCAAAGCTTGTCGTGCTTCTCTTAGAGACAACTCAATATAACCGTCTTTGTTGCCGCTATCTACTACTTTGGCTGCAACTTTATCACCAATGTTGATTTTCTTTATGATATCTCGAGCATTTATAAATTCTTTACCAAAAATAATACCTGTACCATAAGGATTAAGGTTTATATACACACAAGATTTTTCTATGCCGATTACTTCACCTTCGACGACATCACTTAGACTTGGCGGGTTAACGCTCTTGTCTACGATTTTAGTCATCAGACTATCTTTCTTTGCCTTGAGAGCTTTCTCTTCGGCTGTTGTCTCGTCGACAACTATTTTTGCTTTTTTTGCCATCCCAATTTAAAATTAAACTAATTCTAATAAATGTTATTTTGTATTTTATTACTCATGAACCGCTCCAATACTACTTAAAGTAAGTGAATTTTCAACGGGACAAGTATTTTTACTAAAAAAAATTCCGCCCATGGCGGATTTATCGCCAAAAAGGTCTAAAGCCAAACCGCCAGCCCTAGGGTTATCTTTTTGTCTTGTTCTACCGCTACTTTTTCAAGTAAAGGTGAACTAACTAATAACTACAACATTATACATGTAATTTATAAAAAAACAAGCTCTTTTTTTGATTGATTTAGTTGGGTGGATTTGGTATAATTTCGGGGTTATGATTATTACTTATCAAGGAGTAGAATTTTTTAAAGTGCAGTTTGGGGATACTATCCTCGCTTTTAATCCGATTTCCAAGGAGTCAAAGTTCAAACCGACTCGTTTTTTTGCTGATGTGGCTTTGGTCTCAGCCAACCATCCTGACTTCAATGGAGTAGAAAATTTATCTTACAATGGCAAGGATCCTTTAGTTATTTCTGGCCCTGGTGAATATGAGACTAAAGGCGTTTTTATTAAAGGTTTTCAATCTAAGACAAACTATGGCGGCAAGGAGCGGATTAATACCGTTTATATTGTGGTTTTGGAGGGTATGACCTTGTGTTTTATGGGGGCAATTGCCGATGAAAAGCTCAGTCCTGAATTCCTAGAGGCGGTAGAAGATATTGATATATTATTTTTGCCAATAGGTGATAATGGTGTTTTGGATGCAGCCAAGGCAAATAAAATTGCCGTAAGCTTAGAGCCAAAGATTATTATACCGATGCATTATGGAGATGTGGGTGTAGACAATGCCTTGAAGAAATTTGTGAAGGAGGCTGGTGAGGAGGGAAGCAAGCCAATCGATAAACTTACCATCAAGAAAAAAGATCTAGAAGGTAAAGAGGGGGAAGTGATGATTTTAGAAGCAGCAGTGTAAAATGTAAATCTCAAAATGAAAAATCACAATAAAATATTTAAGAGTGTGATAATTTTTAGTTTTGATTTTTAATATTTAAATTTGAAACATGGGTATTTTGACAATAATCAGACAAAGGCCGGAAAATCAAAAGAGAGTTTTTTCTTTTGTTGCTGCTATAGTTCTCACATTTTTTATTGTGGGAATATGGTTTTCTTTTAGTAAAAATTCAGACGAAGAGTTGGCAGGAGAACAAAAAGAAACACTCAGCTCTATCAGTCCAATTCAAATGATAAAAGAGGAATTTTCAAAAGCTTTCTCAAATTTAGGTGAAGAAACTTCCGATTCAGAAAGTAGTAGTACGGTTCAAGTAGAAGTTATTCAGGAAGATTTAATGGTTAGTACGAGTTCAGCCACTACCACCGCAACTAGCACAGAAAGTGAAATAAATATTTAGCACAAGTTTGAATATAAGAAAATAAAATGAAGGAAGAAAATAAAAAAGAAATAAAAGAGGTCGCTGTAGATAAGGGAATTTCTGCTAGAAATATTACTACGGAGATGAAGGAGTCGTTTATTGACTATGCGATGTCTGTTATTACCGATCGAGCCCTTCCAGATGTACGTGATGGATTGAAACCTGTACACCGAAGAATACTTTTTGCTATGCATCAGATGGGGCTCACGGCTGGAGCCAAGACTCGAAAATCTGCCGCAGTTGTGGGAGAGGTGCTTGGTAACTATCATCCTCACGGCGATGCTTCTGTGTATGAGGCAATGGTAAAAATGGCTCAGGATTTTTCATATCGATACCCGATGGTAATTGGTCAAGGAAACTTTGGTAACATTGACGGAGATTCTGCTGCGGCTATGAGGTATACCGAGGCCAAGATGAGCAAGATTTCCGGTGAACTTCTAAAGGATTTAGAAAAAGAGACTGTGGAGTGGAAGCCAAACTATGATAATACCAGGAAGGAACCGATTGTGTTACCAGCCGCTCTGCCTAACTTACTTTTAAACGGTACCCTCGGTATCGCCGTTGGTATGGCGACAAATATTCCTCCACATAATCTAAGAGAGGTTGTTGAAGCGACTGTTCACCTTATTGATAATCCGGATTCAACGATGGATGATTTAATGAAATTTATCAAAGGACCAGATTTTCCAACTGGGGGAATTGCTTATAATCAAACCGATATCAATCACGCTAGTTCTACTGGTCGTGGTGGTGTGGTGGTGCGAGGAGTAGCGGAAATAGTGGAAGACAAAAAGGGGACTTTCCAGATTATTATCACCTCTATTCCTTTCCGAGTAAACAAAGCCGAACTGATTATTTCAATTGCTGATCTGGTTCGAGAAAAGAAAATCGAAGGTATAAAAGGCCTTCGTGATGAAAGCGCTAAGGATCTTCGAATCGTAATCGATTTGAAACCATCGGCTCATCCACAAAAAGTTCTGAATTTTATATATAAACATACTCAGCTCGAGGAAGCCTTTAACTACAATATGGTGGCTTTGGTTGGTGGTGTTCCTCAAACCCTATCTATCAAAACTTTTTTGGAGGAATTTATTTCCCATCGAAAAGTTGTTATAAAAAGAAGGACAGAATTTGATTTGATTAAAGCCGAAGCCCGCGAGCATATTTTGGAGGGTTTGAAAAAAGCGCTTGATCATATTGACGAGATTATAAAATTGATCAAAAAATCAAAAGATGTTGAGGATGCTAAACGAAATTTGATGAAGGTCTTTAAATTCTCCGAAATTCAGGCTCAGACAATTGTCGATATGAAGATCGGACGTTTGACTGGTTTGGAAAGACAAAAAATAGAAGATGAGCTTAAAGAGGTTCAGAATTTGATCAAATTCCTAAAGGATATTTTATCGAGTGCAAAAAAGATTTTGGGTATCGTTAAATCTGAATTAATGGAAACAGCTTTGAAATACGCCGATGATCGAAAAACTAGAATTGTAAAACAAGGCGTGGGTTCAATGTCCGATGAGGATTTGATTCCAGATGAGGAAAATGTTTTGGTACTTACCACCGGTGGTTATATCAAGAGAACCAATCCTGATGATTATAAAAAGCAGAAAAGAGGTGGTGTCGGTGTGGTGGACTTGGATACCAAAGATGAGGATTTTGTGGTCAATTTCCTGACAGCGACAACTCACAATGATATCTTATTCTTTAGCGATAAAGGTAAGGCTTATCAGATAAAAATGCATGAATTGCCTGAGGGTAAGCGTGCAACAAAAGGCAAGGCGTTGGTAAATTATCTTTCAATTTCTCCTGAGGAAAGAGTGACTTCTGTTTTGGCCATGCCGAAAGAGCTTAAAAATTCCAAGCTGGCTTTGATGATGGTGACGAAACAGGGTGTGGCGAAAAAAGTAGATGCTTCCGCTTTCCATGATGTGCGACGAAGTGGTTTGATTGCTATCAGTTTACACGATGGTGATGAGCTGACATCTGTTCAGTTTGTTGCCCCAACTGACGAGATGATTCTAGCTACCGCCAAAGGCCAATCGATTAGATTTAAAGAGTCCGATATTCGCGAGATGGGACGAGGTGCAGCTGGGGTTCGAGCTGTAAAATTACGTAAAGGTGATTTTGTAGTCAGTACCGATATTGTAAAGAAGACTATGGAAAATCCTGTATTTTTTGTAATCAGTTCAAATGGTTATGGTAAAAAAACTGGTCTCAAAGAATATAAAGTTCAAAATAGAGGTGGTTCAGGTATTAAGACAATGAAAGTAACGGCAAAAACTGGAGATATTATGTCGGCTAAAGTTTTAACCACCGAACACGAAGAAATCGCTGCTATTTCCAAGAAGAGCCAGGTTATTAGAGTGGAGACCAAAGAGATTCCAACACTCGGTAGACAAACCCAAGGCGTACGTATTATGAAGTTACGTGAAGGGGATTTGCTCGCCTCGGTGACTTGTTTGTAAATACGAATTCTATACGAATACTACGAATTGATTAACGAATCAAAAATACCGAAAGCCCGGTTTTGCAAAGCGAAACCGGGTTTTGGGTATTTCCACATTTTACCCTAGCTTCCGAATTAATATCGCGGTATAATAATTGAATGTTCTCTGACCCAGAAAATAATATAAGACAATTGGCCTTGGCCCCTGGTATGCAAGTCGCCGATTTTGGTTCAGGTTCTGGTTTTTATACTATGGCTATTTCCAAAGCGGTTAGCCCGGGGGGTCGCGTTTTTGCTATTGATATTCAGAAGGATTTACTAGAAAAATTAAAAAATAGTGCTCGCCAGAATCATTTAACAAACATTGAGGTTGTTTGGGGTGATTTGGAACACTTAGGTGGAACAAAATTAAGAGAAGGTTCGATGGATGCTGTCACAGCCTGTAATTTATTTTTTCAAGTAGAAAACAAGGATGGTTTGTGTCTAGAAATTAAAAGAATTTTAAAACCAAACGGCCGAGTTTTGGTTGTCGATTGGGCTAGTTCTTTCGGGGGTATAGGTCCTCAAGAAAAAGATGTTATCACTAAGATAAATATGACTTCCATTTTCCAAGATCATGGCTTTGTTTTGGATCGTGAGATATCCGCTGGTGCTGAGCATTATGGACTTGTTTTTAGAAAAATTAATTAATTAAAATTAGATGAAAAACACTAAACTTTTTCAATATGTGGTGATGGGGGCATTCATCTTCTTTATAATCGTAGGGGCAATTATGTTTGCTACTTATCGTTCAACCGATACTTCAGTTACTAATATTAGTATTTCTATCTGGGGAACTTTGCCTGGAGATTCTTTCCGTACCTTTATTTCTAGATATTTTAGTGAAATGCAGATTAAACATTCAGTTGATTATATCCAAAAAGATGCCACTACTTTTGATCAGGAATTAGTTGAAGCTTTAGCTAGTGGTGGTGGTCCTGATGCTATTATTTTATCCGAGGATTCAATCGTTAGTTATAGTAATAAAATTTATCCTATACCTTATACCGTTTTTCCCGAACTCGAATTTAAACAAACTTTTATTCAAGAAGGGGAGCTTTACTTAGTCCCTAAGGGTATTTTAGCGCTTCCTTTTAGTGTTGATCCACTAGTGATGTATTGGAATCGTGATATTTTTAATAATACAAGCGTAACCATACCTCCTACCAATTGGACCGAAGTAGCTAACTTGGTGCCAAAAATGACCAAGAAAGATCTTGCAAAAAATATTTCAATGAGTACGGTTGCTTTAGGTGAGTTTAGAAATGTCACCAATGCCAAAGAAATTTTAAGTACACTTTTGCTGCAGCTGGGAAGTCCAGTTATTCGTCTCAATCTTGACGGCTCTCTTGAGAGTACCCTCAAGGAAGAGTTTGGTCTAAAAACCTCTCCAACCATTTCATCACTCGAGTTTTATACCAATTTTTCTAATCCTAGCAAGAGGGAGTATTCATGGAACAGATCTTTAACAAATTCTTTGGATGCTTTTGTAAATGGTGATTTGGCAATGTATTTTGGCTTTGCTTCAGAATTTTTGACAATTAAAAACAAAAATCCTAATATGAATTTTGATGTTGCTTTTATGCCACAAATCGCTGGAGCTAAAGTTTATAGTACTTTTGGTAGCATGCTTGGTTTTGCGATTATGAAGAATTCAGCAAATCCGGCAGGAGCCTATACTGTGTTGAGTACATTGACAAGCGCTGGGGCCGTTCCTTTTTGGAAAGATATTTTTAATATTTCATCGGCTAGAAGGGATATCCTTGGTCAAGTAGAAAATAGCGCAGCTAAGACTGTTTTCAATAAATCAGCTATTATGAGTAAGGGTTGGCTTGACCCAAACAAGGCTCAGACAAGCTTAATTTTCCAGGAAATGGTAGAATCATACACAACCGGACGGGAAAATATAGAATCAGCTGTGAGTACGGCTTCTGATAGAATAGATGCGTTATTGAAATAATATATTAAATTTAAAATGTTATATCTAAACAAAAAAAATCTTGCCAATATTACTTCTATTTTTATACTCTCTATTTTTGTAGTTCCAGCATTATCTTATGGCGCCGACCCTCTCATTCAGTGTGGAATTGCCGATGCTAGTGGTAAAATTGCCAATCCGTGTGGTTTTGATGATTTTATTGGGACAATCAATCGAATTATAAATTGGATTATAAGTATTGCGACGATTATTTTTGCTATATCATTTATCTACGGTGGTTTTCTTTACACTACTTCTGCTGGAGATACTGGTCAACAGCAGAAAGCCCGAGATATTTTGTGGAGTACCTTAAAAGGATTTGTTATAATACTGATAGCTTGGTTAATTATTTATACTATTCTTAAACAATTAATAGGATCAGAAGGTCAAAGTATCTTTAATTTTATAAAAAAATAAAATGAAAAATTTTCTAAAAAAATATCTACCACACGCAATATCAGCTCTGATTATCTTTGTTCCGATGTTTATTTTTGCTGCCGATACTACTATAAAAAATCCTTTAAAATCTGATGATGTAAATAAGATTTTACTAAACATTATGAATCTTGTTGCTACTGTTGGTGCTGCGGTAGTGGTATTTTTTGTCATCTATTCTGGTTTTAAGTTTGTCACCGCTGGGGATAGTGACTCAGATCGTTCAAAGGCAAAGGAGATGTTTTATTCTACGATTATTGGTGGAGCGATTCTTTTGGGAGCAGATATTATTGCCAATGTTGTAGTAAATACCGTTAAAACCACTGTTGGAAATTAATTATTAATTAATTTGCCCTTATAATAGGGTATAAATAAATGAAAAAAATAATCTATATATTTTCTATGTTGTTTGCATTCACCGCCGCTTTGCCAGCCCTCGCTGTTGCCCCGAAAAATTTTCAAGAATTAGTTGATAACGTTCTCATTGGTAGTTTGATAAAACCAATTGTTCCACTACTAATTAGTTTAGCGGTAGTTGTTTTCCTTTACGGAGTCATTACCCTTATGTTTTCAGAAGGCGGGGAAAAAAAAGAAGAGGGTAAGCAATATATGCTCTGGGGAATAATTGGTATTTTTGTTATGGTATCTGTTTGGGGACTCGTTACTATTTTAAAGGAAACTTTTGGTTTGGAGAATTCTCCAATAAAAATAGAGATGAAATTACCCTAGCTTTAATCATATTACTTGCAAACAATTTTAAAACAGTGAAAAAAACATTAATTAGTATAGGTTCAATTATTCCGCTTGCTTTACCAGTCCTGGCTTTGGCTGCTGCCCCAAAACTTGATTCCTATTTAGGTG
>Ga0247840_10000872_pt1 | contig 60930 bp, 63 predicted proteins | sample LaCruzMarch2015__FD_192404 | JGI IMG/M metagenome (GOLD analysis project Ga0247840, IMG submission 192404) | Freshwater microbial communities from meromictic Lake La Cruz, Castile-La Mancha, Spain - LaCruzMarch2015_17m | ecosystem: Environmental > Aquatic > Freshwater > Lake | place: Spain... | reverse complement strand
GAAAATCAAAAAGCAGAGGCATGTTGTTCTATAGGCTTTTGCAAAATGCAGTTCAAGTAGAACCGATTACCTATGACAATATTATCGCAAAACAGACGCAACCTTAGTCAAGTGCATACCCATAATTGTATTTTAGCACTTGCTGAAACCGAGCCAGTAATGGAAAAGCTACTGCGTTACCGCTTTACAGAGGGCTCTCTCAGTGGGCAAAGCTTTGGCAATTTATTTCTTGCTGCTATGGACGGAATATCGGAAAATTTTGAAGAGGCGATAAAAAGAGTAAGTGATGTTTTAAAGGTGACTGGCAGAGTTTTACCTGTCACCTTGAATGATGTAAATATAGAGGCAGAGCTTGAAAATGGAGATATTGTGCAGGGTGAAACCAAAATTGGTCACGCTATTGCAGATACAAATAGCAGAATAAAAGAGGTTAGGCTAATTCCTGCTGATGCAGAGCCTTTGCCAGAGGTTATTAGGGCGATTTATGATGCAGATTTGATAATTTTAGGCCCAGGGAGCCTGTACACCAGCATAACTCCAAACCTTATTGTTAAAGGCGTTAGCGAGGCAATTTTAAAAAGCAGGGCGTTAAAGGTTTATGTTTGCAACATAATGACACAGCCAGGGGAAACCGACGATATGACTGCATATCAGCACGCTATGGCATTATGTGGGCATGCAGGTGGCAAAATTATGGATTATTGTATTGTAAACAAAGAAAAAATTCCTGAGCATTTTATAGAAAAGTATAAAGTTGATGGCTCGAGGGCAGTAGAGGTTAACCATATAAAGTTTAGCTTAGCTGGAATAAAGCTAATTGAGGGTGACTTTGTAAAGGATTGTGGAGAATTTGTTAGGCACGATTATGATAAATTAGCGCAAACATTAGCAAATCTTTTGCTAAGTGAAACCTGTTCAAAAAACAAATGTAATATGTTTGATTATTATAAGGCTAAAACAAAACTTAGAATGTAGGGAAAAATGTAATGTCATTTGCGTCAGATGTTAAAAACGAAATATGCAAAATACCGTTTGAGGACATTTGCTGTACCCGTGCGGAGCTAACAGGTATAGTGTGCTTTGCTGCGCAAATAAATGCAGATAAGCTTAAAATAAACACGGAAAATGGTATGGTTGCAAACCGTATTTATGAGCTTATAAAAAGGCTGTATAATTTAAAAATTGATGTTGTACTTCGCAAAAGCGGTTCGTTTTCTGCACAAATGGTAGATAGTGATGTTTTGAAAATATTACGAGATATGCGCCTTAGCACCGTTCCAATTAGAATAGATAAGGATATTATTCGTAGGGAATGTTGCAAAAGAGCGTTTATTAGAGGGGCATTTTTAGGTGGTGGCTCAATTTCTGCGCCTGAAAAGGGCTATCATACAGAAATAGTTACTAATCACTATGCGCTGTGTAGCGATTTTAGAGTGCTTTTAGAGTTTTTTGATATTAATTCTAAAATTGTAAAACGCAAGGGCAATTATGTGTTTTATTTAAAGGATAGTGAGCAAATTGAGGATTTGCTTGTAGTTCTTGGGGCGCATATTCAAATGATGGAATTTTTAAATGTGAAAATAGTAAAAGAGGTTCGCAACACCACAAATCGCCTTGTAAACTGCGAAACTGCAAATGTTGAAAAGACTGCCTCGGCGGCTGTACAACAAAAAAAGGCGATACTTACACTTAAAAGAAAGGTAGGCTTTGAGCATTTATCACCAGAGCTTACAGAGATTGCAAAATTGCGCCTTAAAAACCCAGAGGCAACCCTTTCCGAGCTAAGCGCAATGCTTGGTATAACAAAATCGGGCGTAAACCATAGAATGAGGCGTTTAATAAAGATGGCGGAGGCAGAACGATGATTAACTTTGTTCACCTTCACGTACATACAGCGTACAGCTTATTAGACGGTGCAAGCCGTATTGATAGGCTTATTAGCGGTGCGGTAGAACACAATCAAAAGGCGATTGCCATAACCGACCATGGAGTAATGTATGGCGTTATTGATTTTTATAAAAAGGCAAAAGAGGCAGGAATAAAGCCGATAATTGGGTGTGAGGTGTATGTTTCAGCAAGGAATTTATATGATAAAACCTACGAAAATGATTATAAGCGTAGTCATTTGATACTACTTGCACAAAATAACGAGGGCTATAAAAACCTTATGAAAATAGTTAGCATAGGGCATACAGAGGGCTTTTATGTTAAGCCACGAGTGGACAAACAGCTACTCCGCAAATATTCAAAGGGTATAATTTGCCTTTCGGCTTGTATTGCTGGGGAAATACCAAAAGCTATAATCTCGAATGATACCGAGCAGGCACGACTTTTGATAGATGAATACATAGGCATTTTTGGCAAGGAAAACTTTTTTTTAGAGGTGCAAAACCACGGACTGCTTGAAGAAGCTAAGGTAAATCAACAATTAGTTTCACTTTCAAGAGAGTATGGAATTGGGATAGTTGCAACTAATGACGTGCATTATGTTCAAAAACGTGATGCAGAGTTTCAAGATGTTTTGATGTGCATACAAACAGGGAAGACGATATATGAAAAGGATAGAATGAAGTTTAGTGGTGAAGGATATTACCTAAAAAGTGGCGACGAAATGTTGCAGGATTTTAAAAATATTCCAGAGGCATTGCAAAATACAGTTAAAATTGCAGATATGTGTAATGTCGAAATAGAGTTTGGGAAATATCACCTGCCAGAATTTGAACTGCCACAAAACATTAGTGGCATAAGTAGGGCAGATTACCTTGAAAAGCTATGCCGAGAGGGGCTTGGAAAACGCTATGAGGTGACGAGTGAGCTTGAAGATAGACTCATTTATGAGCTTGAAACTATTAAATCTATGGGCTTTATTGATTATTTTTTAATAGTGTGGGATTTTATAAAATATTCAAAGGATAACGGAATAATGGTAGGCCCTGGCAGAGGTAGTGCCGCTGGTAGCCTTGTTTCCTATGCGCTTGGAATAACAGATATTGACCCAATTCGGTATAATTTGCTTTTTGAACGGTTTTTAAACCCAGAGCGTGTAACAATGCCAGATATAGACATAGATTTCTGCGTTGAAAGACGTGGAGAGGTGCTTGATTATGTTGTGCAGAAATATGGCAAGGACAAGGTTGCTCAAATTATAACCTTTGGAACAATGGCGGCGAGGGCTGTAATTCGTGATGTTGGGCGTGCCATAGATATTCCCTATGCAGATGTTGATGCCATAGCGAAAATGATACCATTTGCAATTGGTCAAACAATAGAAAATGCACTTGCAACGAATAAAGCTTTAAAGGATAGATATGATAGTGATGCACAAGCGAAAAAACTAATCGATACATCAAAAGAGCTTGAAGGCTTGCCACGTCACGCCTCTACCCACGCCGCAGGGGTTGTTATTACGAAAGAACAGCTAAGCAATTATGTGCCGTTGCAATTATCCGACGAAAATGTTATAACCCAATTTTCTATGACAACATTAGAGGAATTAGGGCTGTTAAAGATGGACTTTTTGGGGCTTCGTAACCTAACAATTATTCGTGATGCAATAAGTAATATTAGGGAAAGCACAGGCAAAGAGATTATAATTAGTGAAATAAATGAAAATGAAAAATCTGTTTATGATTTAATTTCGTCAGGCAATACTGATGGCTTGTTTCAGCTTGAAAGTAACGGAATGAAGTCTTTTATGCGAGAGCTACGCCCACAAAGCTTAGAGGATATAATCGCAGGAATTTCACTTTACAGGCCAGGGCCAATGGATTCTATACCAAAATATATTAGGAATAAAAATAAACCGATACTCGTTAAGTATAAGCACCCACTTCTAAGACCGATTCTGGATGTAACCTATGGGTGCGTTGTGTATCAGGAACAGGTTATGCAAATAGTACGCTCACTTGCAGGGTATTCGCTTGGCAGGGCAGACCTGCTTCGTAGGGCGATGAGCAAGAAAAAATCTGAATTTATGAAAAAAGAAAAGGATAGCTTTATTTATGGTGATGGTGAGGTTTCGGGCGCTGTGAAAAATGGCATACCAGAGGCTGTTGCAGATGAAATTTTTTCAGAAATGATGGACTTTGCAAAGTATGCCTTTAATAAATCTCACGCTGCGGCGTATGCAAAAATAGCTTATCAAACTGGGTGGCTTAAAACCTTTTACCCTGTTGAGTTTATGTGTGCGCTTATGTCCTCGCAAATGTATGACACGAATAAATTAACTGGGTACATAGGCGAAGTATTAAAAATGGGTATAATACTACTTCCTCCAGATATAAACGAAAGCGGAACTTTATTTACTGCTAAAGGTGAGGCTATTCGGTTTGGGCTTGCAGCTGTTAAAAATGTGGGTAAAAACTTAATTGATGAGGTTGTAAACGAACGAAAGACAGGTAAATTCACCTGTTTAAAGGACTTTTGTGGTAGAATGTGTGATAAGGGAATGAGTAAGCGTGCATTAGAATCACTAATTCGTGCAGGCGCTTTTGATAAATTAGGAGGCAAACGCTCGCAGTATCTTGCCTCATTTGAAAAGATAATGGACGAAATGTCTGGACAGCACCGAACAAATTTTTCAGGACAAATGTCAATGTTAGGTGGCGATGATATTACAGACGATTTGCCAAACTTACAGGAATTTATGGCATCTGACCTGCTTGCGATGGAAAAAGAGGTTATGGGCGTGTATGTTTCAGGACACCCACTAAATGACTATAAGGCTATTATTTCTGAAAATTCTAATGCGCAAATTGGTGGAATTTTAAGCTCGTTTGCCGAGAATTCAGAGGGTGAAATAAAAGACGGACAAATGGTAAAAATTGCAGGAATTGTTACCAAAATAAAACGCAAATTCACAAAAAATGATGCTGAAATGGCATTTGTTACAATTGAAGACTTAACTGGTAGCATAGAGGTTTTGGTTTTCCCTAAAATATTTTATAAATTTGAAGCAGTTTTAAAGGAAGATAGCGTTATAACAATAACAGGCAGAGTGAGCGCAAAGGAAGAGGAAGAACCGAAAATTCTTATGGAGGTTGCCTCAAAGGTTGATACAGATACAACAAATGAGCGCTTATATATAAAAATCCCTGAAAGCGAGGGGGATAAAATGGCACAGCTTAAAGAATTATTTAAAATTTTCAATGGCAAAGTACCAGTATTTTTGTATTTCGAGAAGGATAAAAAGACTCTTTCAGCGCCAAAGGAATACTGGGTAACCCCTTGTAAAGCCTTATATGACGAGGTTAAAAATTTGCTTGGGGAAAATAGTGAGATTGTTTTGAAAAATTAAAGGTTGATTTTTACAATAATTTAGTATAAAATAAAAATGATTGTACTTTTGAACTTGATTAGTATAATATTTATGGAGGAAATTATATGAATGAAGAACAAACTTATTCAGGTGACTATGTAGTTATAGTTGCAGAGGAAGACGGAGTAAACATTATAGGTCTTACAAGAGGCAAAGACACACGCTTTCACCACACCGAAAAGCTTGATAAGGGTGAAGTATATATTGCTCAATTTACTGAAAATACGTCGGCTATGAAAATTAGAGGCAATGCAAAGCTCTATACAAAGCATGGCGTAGTGCAGGCGGGCAAATAGGGGGATGATTGGTTATGTGGACTGTCATATATATGGCACAAAGCAAGGAAATGGCATTGAAACTCCAACAAGAGCTTGAAAAGCAAGGAATTTTAGTAAAAATAAAGCCAATTGGCAAAGACGCCAATGGCGAAGATAATTGTTTTGAAATTCTCGTCCCCGCCGCTGAGGTTGAGGAAGCACACAATATCATAATCGATATTGGATTTTAAAAATGGGGGTATTACAAATGAAGAAAATTGATACTATCGGAGTACTAACAAGTGGTGGAGATGCGCCTGGTATGAATGCAGCAATTCGTGCTGTTGTGCGTACAGCTAAATATTATGGTTTAAAGGTAATGGGTGTTAGAAAAGGCTATGAAGGGCTTGTTCATGGGGATATTTTTGAGATGAGTGCACGTGATGTTTCGGATATTATGCACCGTGGTGGAACAATTCTTCAAACTGCAAGAAGTCTTGAGTTTAAACATATCGAGGGCGTTCGCCGTGGAATTAGCACTGCAAGCTACTTTGGAATACAGGCTATGGTAGTAATTGGTGGCGATGGTTCGTTCCGTGGTGCAAGGGAATTAAGCCTTGAGGGCATGCCAACTATTGGTATTCCTGGCACAATTGATAATGACATATCCTGCACAGAATATACAATCGGTTTTGATACAGCAATTAATACAGCAAAAGAGGCTGTTGATAGAATAAGAGATACTGGTTCAAGCCATGAGCGTTGTAATATTATAAAGGTAATGGGCAGGGAATCTGGCAATATTGCACTTAGCGTTGGAATTGCAACTGGTGCGGAAGCGATTTTGATACCAGAGCGAGAGGTTGATTTTGAAAAAGACGTTTTAGAGCCAATAAACAGAGGTAAGGCAAGAAATAAGAACCACTTTATTATAATCCTTGCTGAGGGCGTTAATGATGGAGATATTTACGAGAAAAAGATTCAAGAAGCAACAGGGATTGAAACACGCACAACAACATTAGGTTATTTGCAACGTGGAGGTAGCCCAACGGTTGTAGACAGAGTTGTTGCCAGCCAAATGGGTTCTCGTGCAGTTGAACTTTTGAAGGACGGAATTGGCAACAGGGTTATTGGTATGGAAGGTAATAGGATTTACGATATAGATATTGTTGAAGGTCTTGAGAAACCAATAAAAGTTAGAGAGGATTTAATAGAGCTTCTAAGAATCCTTTCAATATAGTGTGGGAGTGAAGCTTTTGAACATACCTAATATTTTAACAGTAATTAGATTTTTGCTGATACCTGTTTTTGCTTATCAGTATATAGTTCAAGGAAATGTTGCTTGGGCAGCGATTATTCTTGTGTTATCTGGTGTTACAGATGTTCTTGATGGGTACATTGCAAGAAGGTATAATTTGGTGACTAAGTGGGGCGTTGTGTTTGACCCAATTGCAGATAAACTAACACAGCTAACTGTTGCTTTTTGTATAGCCTTTAAAGGCCTTGAACTTATGTGGATTGCATTTGGGCTTATGCTTGCAAAGGAGCTTGTCCTTGTCTGTGGTGGAATAAAGCTTTATCGCAAGGCAGATGTAGTTGTTCCTGCAAATTGGTTTGGTAAGGTTGCAACATTAGTTTTCTATCTTGTGTTCTTTATGCTGATTTTATTTGGAAATCAAATAAGTGAAGAGGTCAAAGAAACTATGGTTATAGTTGCCCTATCCCTTAGTATATTTGCACTTTTTAGCTATATAATAAACTTTTTTAAGATACAAAAAAACTTTTTTAAATAAAATACTTGCAAAATTGTATAATATCTGTTAAAATGATATTCGCGTGACTAAACACAGTTGTTAATGTTTAGCTCAAATTATTAATGCAACTTAGTCTTAGTTAATTCTTTTCGTAATATATAAGGAGGTGTTTTTCATGGCAAAGTGTGAAGTTTGCAATAAAGGTGTTTCGTTTGGTATCAAAGTCAGCCATTCCCACAGAAGAAGCAATAAAATGTGGAAACCTAATGTAAGAAGAGTTAGAGCTATCGTTGAAGGTGAACATAGAAGAGTTTATGTTTGCACTCGTTGTCTTCGTTCAGGCAAGGTTGAACGTGGTTATGGAAACGGGGCAGCAGCTTCGGTTGCAGCAATTAACGTTGACATTCCAGTTGCAGCAGAATAATTAATGCTTAATAACTTACCAATTAAAAAAGTGTGCCTTTGTGGCACACTTTTTTTGTTTTAATATCCCTCTTTAGTCACCCTCTATGTATTCGATTAAAAATAAAAACCCAAGTGACAAAATAAGTGGAATATCTCTATTTTCTTTATCCTCCATAAGGAGGATAACTATAATTCCAATAAGAATTAAATCGTCACTTTTCATTCTGCCTAAAAAATCAAATGGCGAGGAAGAATGTCTTTTGTGTTTTTTTACTTCCTCGCACACCTCATTTTCAATCTTTTGAGGCTGTATTATTACAGGTTCTTGTATATGCCGTCTTTGAGGAATTTCCTCGAACGGACTATAATATCTTTTATACACGTTAAGCTCCATTCCTGCTAGCGTGCGAAATGAATTCGCCCTTGCAGCAACAAAAATTTCGTTTGAAATTTTTTTATTTGCTAGGAAATTATCTTGAAATTTCATATATAATATAAAACACTAATTAATTTCCCTACGCAAGCAATCATCACCCCATTTAGGGGCTTGCTTGCAAGCAAGTTGCTTTGCAACTTTTTTTATGGGCTTAAATTCAATTTATTGCACGAGCAAATTATTTTTCGCACAAGTGCGAAAAATTGCACTTGTGCAGTAGTTTAAAAGAAATTGAAATTTCTTTTAAACTACACACCCCCTATTTTTTAAAGTTTTTTAAAAGATTTGGCAGTTTACCAAGGTGCATAATTTTTATTGCGTTGTCCACATGGCTGTGCCTGCTTTGGCTAAGGTATGGTTTAAGTGCATTAAGCAGGTTTGCACGTGAATCGTCACCTGCTTGTAGACCATCTAATACTGAACGAATACCAAGCATTGAATCTAAATTAAAACCGCTTAGGGGGTTGCTTCTCATTGGTGAAGGGGAAATATTTTCGCTTTTATCCTCGTCCCCACCAGTAAAAGCACCTATCATATTTTCAAGGTCACGCTTTCCTTCGTCGGTTGAAAGCATATCTTGAAGTTGCCCTAAAGCTTTGTCAATATCTTGAGCCATTTATGCTCACCCCTTCTTTTCTAAAAATTCATTCAACTTTTTAACAAGGTTTGGGTTGCTTGTAAGCTGGCGTACAAGCTCTTCCTTTGAAAAGTCACCATCTTTTATTGCGCCCAAGTGCTTCATAAGCTCGTTTTTATCTACATCCTTAAGCTTTTTCATAAGCTCTTGCCCCTGTGGAGAAGATGTCATATTTTTTATTGAGTTTAATATCTTGCTTTTATCCATACCGTTTAGTAAGCTGTTAATGTCCATTTATTTTAATACCTCCTTAAAATTAGTATCATAACCAAACGCCATACATTATAATGTATGGCGTTTATGTGCCGATTATCACCATTATTGCCAGAAAAGGATTAAGAAGATTATGATGAAAAATAGTATGTCACAATCAAAATTATTGCACATAATAACACCTCCTATCTGATTTCATATTATGCAAAATCCTTGCATTTGGTGTTAGCAATTGGTATAATAAATTATAAATGGAATGTTTAATAATGGAGTAGCACAATTTTATCACTGAAATTTTTTGTTTAAATCACACAAAAAGCCTTGTGAATACATACAGTATTCACTACGTTTTTTGTGAAATTTCTCCTGAAAAATTATCTCGTGAAAAATCGCACTTCCATTATTCAACACACCCATAAAAAGTTGCAAAGGTGGGAAAACTTTGATATTAGTAGTTGATGTGGGCAATACTAACATAGTTATGGGTATATTTAAAGGGGAAAAACTTATTTCAAATTGGCGCATTTCAACATCAAGTGAGCGTACGTCAGACGAAATGGGACTACTTCTTTTGCAGTTTTTTAACCATGCACAGGTTAACCCAAACGATGTAAAAGACGTTATTATTTCATCGGTTGTGCCACCAGTAATGTATGCGTTAGAGCTTGCAATTAATAAATATATAAATAGCGAACCATTAATTGTGAGTAGCAAAATTAAGACAGGGATAAATATTTTGTACGACAACCCAAAGGAAGTTGGCGCAGATAGAATTGTAAACGCTGTTGCGGCGCTTAAATTATACGGTGGGCCAATTATTATAGTAGATTTTGGAACAGCTACTACCTTTTGCGCTATTACTGCTGATGGCGATTATTTGGGTGGTGTAATTTGTGCAGGAATTAAAATTTCTATGGATGCACTTTTTGCCCGTGCTGCAAAATTGCCGAGGGTTGAGCTTGTTCGCCCTAATAAAATAATAGGTAAAAATACAATAGAAAGTATGCAAGCAGGCGCAATTTATGGCTATGCTGGGCAGGTTGATTATATCGTAAGTAAAATGCAAGAGGAAATGGGTGGCGATGTGAAAATCGTTGCAACAGGTGGTCTTGCAAGGCTTATAGCACAGGAATCTAAGAGTATTACAGAGATAAATGGCAAGCTTACATTAGAGGGTTTACGTCTTATTTATGAGATGAACAGATAGGGAGGTTATATATTTGAATTATCAGGAATTTATAGAAAAGCACCCAAAGGGGCATATAATGCAGTCTGACCTATGGGCAAAGCTTAAAAATAATTGGCAGCACGAGGTTATAACTGCAACGGACGATAAAGGCGAAATAACAGGCGCTATGAGTGTACTTATTAATAAACTACCAGTTTTGCCTTTTTCTATGATGTACAGCCCAAGGGGGCCTGTATGTGATGTGCACGATTTGGAAACACTAAAAAAGCTAACAGATGGCGTTAGGGCACTTGCAAAAAAACATAAGGCGTATGTACTTAAAATTGACCCAGATGTTGAAAGCTTGGATACTGAATTTGCAGAAATTATGCAGGGCTTAGGCTATAAATTAAAAGATGCAGGTAAAAATTTCGAGGGAATTCAGCCAAAATATGTTTTTAGGCTTGATATTAAGGATAAAACAGAGGACGAAGTATTTGCAATATTCCACACTAAAACACGTTATAATATTCGTGTTGCTGTAAAAAACGGAGTTGAAACACGCTTAGGCAACCGTGAGGATTTAAAAGAATTTCACGCAATAATGCTTGAAACTGGGCTTCGTGATGAATTTGTTATACGTTCTCTTGAATATTTTGAAAGAATGTATGACGTAATGGCTCCGAAAAATTTGCGCTTATATTGTGCATACCACGAGGGCAAAATGATTGCAGGAACTATTGCACTTTATTATGGTGACAAGGTTTGGTATTTGTATGGGGCAAGCTCGAACGCAAGCCGAAATGTTATGCCGAATTACCTTTTGCAATGGGAAATGATTAAATGGGCAGTTGAGGAAAAATGCGCAATTTATGATTTCCGTGGAGTGTCTGGCGATATTAGTGAGGATAACCCATTATATGGTCTATATCGTTTTAAAAAAGGCTTTAACGGAAAGTTTACAGAGTTTGTGGGCGAGTTCGAGCTTGAATTTAACCCACTTTTAGCAAAATTAATAGATAAAGGAACACATATATTTATTGAGCTACGACGAAGATTATTCGTACTAAAAGGGAAGCATAAATGAAAAATTTACTTATAAAAAGCAATGATATAATTCATAATTTAGATATAGTTAGTGATTTTTGTGGTGAATCCCAAATTATTGCTGTGCTAAAAGGCAATGGCTATGGGCTTGGCATTGTGGAGCTTGCATATTTGCTTGAAGAAAACGGTGTAACCCTTTTTGCGGTTAGTGAGCTTTCGGAGGCAAGAACGCTTAGAAAGGCTGGCTTTGAGGGTGATATTTTGCTGCTTAGCTCTACATCTAATATGCTTGATGTGGGGGAAATTGCAAAGCTAAATATTATTGCAACTGTTGGCAGTGTGCGTTCTGCAAAGGTGCTAAATGACACAAATATACCAATTCGTGCACATATTAAAATTGATACTGGCTTTGGTAGGTTTGGCTTTGCACCAAGCGAAATTAACAGCATTGCAGATACGCTAAAAACCTTTAAAAATATTTCCTATGAGGGCGTATTTTCGCATTTTTCTAATTCATTTGGCAAGGATGATAAGTCAGTTAGAGCGCAATTTGATTTATTTATGCAGGGTGTGGACAGCCTAAATAAGAGTGGAATTAACCCAAAAATAAGGCATATTTGTAATTCCTGTGGCGCGCTAAGGTTTGATTTTGCAAGGCTTGATGCTGTGCGAATTGGCTCTGCGCTTCTTGGCAGGCTTCCAATTGCTAATGTTTATGGTTTAAAAAGGGTTGCGCATTTGCAATGTGAAATAACTGAAATTAAAACTATTCCTGCGAAACATATTGTCGGCTATGCAGATACATTTAAAACAAAAAATGAAACACTAATTGCAGTTGTACCTGTTGGGTATAAGGATGGCTTTGGTGTAGAAAAAATCAAAGATACTTTTAGGTTAATAGACATTTTGCGCTATGTATATGAGGACTTAAAAAATATCGGCAGAAAGCTTTATGTAACGCTAAATGGCAAACAGGTTAGGATAATCGGGCGAATAAGTATGTATAATATAATTATTGATATAACAGGAATAGATGCAAAAATTGGCGATATTGTAACCCTTGAATGTAACCCTATTTTAATTGAAAGCACGGTAACGAGGAAATATATTTAATATACTAATCATCTTCTAAAATTAAGAAATACCTTTCGGTAAAATTTCCACCATACTGCGTTACAGAACCATTTTGAATACATAAAGTATTCAAAAGAACCTGTGCCTTGTCTGACAAAAATTTTCCTCGAAATCTATTCCTTATTTCAAAAGATAATTAGTATGAAAAATATCTTGCAAAAATTAACTAAAATATGATATAATTGTATTTAATAACTTTTTGGAGGCTGTATCTATGAGCAAAAGATATTATATTACAACACCAATATACTACCCAAGTGGTAGGTTACACATAGGCAACGCTTACACAACCGTTGCTGCTGATACTGTTGCACGCTATCGTCGTATTATGGGTGACGAGGTGTTTTTCCTCACAGGCACAGACGAACATGGGCAGAAAATTCAACGCAAGGCAGAGGAAAATGGCGTTACTCCAAAGGAATATGTTGATGAAATAGTTGAAGGAATTGTTGAGCTTTGGGACGTTCTTAATATTTCTTACGATAAATTTATACGCACAACAGATAAATACCATATCGAAACAGTTCAAAAAATATTTAAAACATTATATGATAATGGCGATATATATAAAAGTGAATATCAAGGCTGGTACTGTACCCCTTGTGAAACATTTTTAACAGATACTCAGCTTAACGGAAGTGATGTTTGCCCAGATTGTGGGCGCAAGGTTGAGCGCACAAGTGAGGAAAGTTATTTCTTTAAAATGTCTAAATATCAAGATAGGCTAATAGACTATATAGAAAATAATCCTGAATTTATTCAGCCAACAACAAGAAAAAATGAGATGCTGTCCTTTATTAAATCTGGCTTAGAGGATTTATGCGTATCTCGTACAACTTTTAACTGGGGAATTCCTGTAACCTTTGATGAAAAGCACGTTGTTTATGTGTGGCTTGATGCCCTTACAAACTATATTTCAGCACTTGGTTACTCAAACGACGACGAGCTTTACAATAAATTTTGGCCTGCCGATGTTCACCTTGTAGGCAAGGATATTATACGTTTTCACACTGTTATTTGGCCCTGCATACTAATGGCGCTTGATGTTCCGCTTCCAAAGCAGGTTTTTGCGCATGGTTGGTTACTTCTTGACGGTGGCAAGATGTCGAAAAGTAAGGGAAATGTTGTTGACCCTATAATTCTTTCTAATAAATATGGCGTAGATGCAATAAGATATTTTGTGCTTCGTGAAGTGCCTTTTGGTGCAGACGGTAATTTTTCTAATGAAGCATTAATAAATAGAATAAATTCTGACCTTGCAAATGATTTAGGCAACTTGGTTAGCAGAACGGTTGCAATGGTGGAAAAATATTTTGAGGCAACTGTAACAGGTGGTATAGAGGGTTCAGAGGATTTAGAATTTGATATTAACCTTAAAACCCTTGCACTTGAAACAGTTAAGCTTAGCAGTGAAGAGATAGACAAATTATTACTATCAAATGCGCTGATTGATATTTGGAAATTAATTTCACGAACTAATAAATATATTGATGAAACAACTCCTTGGGTGCTTGCTAAGGAGGAAGAAAATAAACCAAGGCTTGCGCAGGTTTTATATAACCTGTGCGAAAGTATACGAATAATAGCAGCGTTAATTCAGCCATTTATGCCTGAAACTACTGATAAAATACACCTGCAAATTGGCACAACGAATGTTGAGCGTGATTGGAATAACACAGGAACCTTCACAGTTAAAAAAGGAGAAGCGTTGTTCCCAAGAATTGATGTAGCAAAGGAGCTTTTAGAGCTTGAAAACATTACTGTTTGATACGCACGCACACCTTGATGATGTAAAATTTGATGCTGACCGTGATACTATTATTCAAAAAATAATAGATAGTGGAGTTGGCGCAGTTGTTAATATTGGTGCAGATATGGAAAGCTCCAAAAGGAGCATACAGCTTGCAGAAAAGTATGATTTTATATATGCGTCGGTGGGTGTTCACCCACATGATGCTGAAAATATGACAGATGAGGATTTATTAACCCTTGAAAAATGGGTGGCTCATCCAAAGGTTGTTGCAATTGGCGAAATTGGGCTTGATTATTTTTATGACAACAGCCCTCGTGAAGCACAAAGATATTGGTTTGAAAAACAGCTACTGCTTGCAGAAAAGCTTGATAAACCAGTAATTATTCACGATAGAGATGCCCATGGGGATACATTAGATATACTTAGCAAAAGTAAAGCAAAGGGTATTTTGCATTGTTTTTCGGGTAGTGTTGAGATGGCAAAACAAATAGTTAATATGGGCTTTTATATATCCTTTGCAGGCCCACTGACATATAAAAATTCTCGTCACTCGGTAGAGGTAGCAAGGGCTATGCCGATTGACAAAATTTTAATTGAAACAGATTGCCCATACCTTGCGCCAGATGGACATAGAGGGGAAAGAAATGATAGCTCGCTTGTGCGCCTTGTGTGTGAAAGATTAGCAGAAATTAAAGATATTTCGGTTGAGGAAGCAGCAAGGATAACCTATCAGAACGCCGAAAGGGTGTATCGCCTTGATAATAACCTATGAGCTTGAAGATTCATTATATATAAACCTAACGAATAGATGCTCGAATTCGTGCGAATTTTGCCTTAGGACATCACAAAAAGGTGATGAAGTTTTAGATAGTAAAAGGTGGCAAACAAGCGCCGATCTAAGCGGAACAAATGAACTTTGGCTTGATAGAGAGCCAACAGTTGACGAAATTATTGATGATATAAAAAAGCGTGATTTGGCAAAATATAAAGAGGTTGTTTTTTGTGGGTTTGGCGAACCTTTTATGCGGTTTGATGTTTGCAAAGAGGTTGCAAAATATCTTAAAGCCCAAAATGCAAAGGTTAGAGTAAACACAAATGGGCAGGCTAATTTAATTAATAATCGTGATGTAACTACTGAAATGATAGGGCTTTTTGACACCGTTTCAATTAGTTTGAATAATAAAAATGCCGAGGAATATGAAAATATATGCCATAGTGATTATGGAAAGCAGGCATATAATGAACTTTTAAGCTTTGGCGAGAAATGTGCAAAATTAGGTATAGAAGTAATTTTTACAGTAGTAGACATCTTGCCAGCCGAGGATATTGAGGCTTGCAAAATACTTGCTAATTCCCGTGGCGCAAAGCTACGGATTAGAAAATATATAATGTAAAAAGTTGCAACGCAACTTGCTTTCAATCAAGCCCCTCGATGGGGTGATGATTGATTGCGTGGGGAAATTACTAAGACCTATCATTTTATATGAATTTTAGGAGTAATTTCCCAGCAAATATTTAAAACAGAGGGAGATGAATGGCAAATGGCAAAAAGAATCAAGTTTTTTGACACCACGCTACGAGATGGCGAGCAAACACCGGGGGTGAATCTTAACCTGCAAGAGAAATTGGAGATAGCAATTGCACTTGAAAGGCTTGGCGTTGATTATATCGAGGCAGGCTTTGCAATAGCATCTGTTGGCGATTTTGAAGGCGTACAGGCAGTAGCGAACAGCATGAAAAATACAGGTGTTGTATCTCTCGCAAGAGCGCTTGAAAAAGATATTGATCGTGCATGGGAAGCAATCCAAAATGCCGTTCAGCCCAGAATACATACATTCCTTGCAACAAGCGACATTCATATGAAGCATAAGCTAAAAATGACTGAGGAACAAGTTCTTGTTAATGCGGCACTTGCAGTTAAACACGCTAAGAAATATACGAGTGATGTTCAATTTTCGCCAGAGGACGCAACTCGCACACGCCCAGAATTTTTATACAAGGTTTTAGAGGCAGTTATAAAAGAGGGCGCAACCTGTCTTAATATTCCAGACACTGTTGGCTACACAAACCCAACCGAGTATACCGAGTTGATTCGTGGGATTATGAACAATGTCAGAGGCATAGAAACTGTTGATATTGCTGTTCATTGTCATAATGACTTAGGGCTTGCTGTTGCAAATTCAGCTGCTGCGGCTTATGTGGGCGCAACCCAGGTTGAATGTACAATAAATGGACTTGGTGAGCGTGCAGGTAATGCGGCGCTTGAAGAGCTTGTTATGCTATTCAACACAAGACGTGATTATTATAATTTCGAGCATAAAATTGATACAACAAAAATTAGCCGTACAAGTAAGCTTGTAAGTAGCTTAACTGGCGTGTTTATCCAGCCTAATAAGCCAATAGTTGGCGCAAATGCTTTTGCTCACGAAAGTGGTATTCATCAGCATGGTGTACTTTCTGAAAAAACAACCTATGAAATTATGTCGCCAGAGAGCATTGGGCTTACATCAAATACAATGGTACTTGGCAAGCACAGTGGCAAGCACGCATTTGTTGACCGTTTGAAGGAGCTTAATATTACTCTTTCAGGTGACGAGGAGCTAAACAAGGCGTTTGAAAGCTTTAAGGCATTGGCAGACCGTAAAAAAAATGTACTTGATGAGGATATTATTGCAATAATTGATAGCAAATTAGAAAAAGGAAATAAAAAGTATGACCTTGTAAGCTTCCAAATTTCAAGCGGTAATAGAATGATAAACACTGCTACAATTCAGCTTAAAAAGGACGATGAAATATTAACAGGTGCTGCAACAGGTGACGGACCAATTGATGCTGCATTTAAGGCGATAAATGACCTTTGTGAAAGCGATATTGAGCTTAAAGATTATTCTATTCGTGCAGTAACAGGTGGGCAGGATGCACTTGGCGAGGTTAATGTTCGCATTGGCTGTGGTGATAAGGTTTGCGTTGGCAGAGGCGTTAGCACAGACGTAATTGAATCATCAATCTTGGCTTATTTAAGTGCTGTGAACCGTATTTTTTAGTGAAAAGAGGTGTTGTTATGAATAAAGTATATATGTTTGATAGCACTTTAAGAGATGGTGCGCAGGGTGAGGGAGTGTCCTTTTCGGTTGAGGATAAGCTTGCAGTTGTGCAATATCTTGATGAATTCGGTATTGACTATATTGAGGGTGGAAACCCAACGTCAAACCCTAAGGATTGCGAATTTTTCGAGCGTGTAAAAGAATTAAATTTAAAGCACACAAAAATAGTTGCGTTTACAAGCACTCATAAGGTTGGAGGTAGACCAGAGGATGATGTAGCGCTAACTGCTATTTTAAATACAAATATGGAGTATATAAGCGTTTTTGGGAAGTCGTGGGATATGCACGTTACAGACATTATAAACGCAACCTTAGAGCAAAATACAGACATTATTTCAAGCACAGTAAGCTATTTAACTAAAAAAGGGAAAACGGTATTTTTTGATTCCGAGCATTTCTTTGATGGTTATAAAGCAAACGCTGAATATGCTATGAAAACGCTAAAAGCTGCGTATGATGCAGGTGCAAAAGCACTTGTGCTTTGCGACACAAACGGTGCATCCTTTCCATTTGAGATTGAGGAAATGGTGGCAAAGGTTAAAGAAGCATTTGGTGATGTTCAAATTGGAATACATACACATAATGATGTTGGTATGGCGGTAGCAAACAGTATTTCTGCTGTGCGTGCTGGCGCAACTCAAGTTCAAGGCACCTTTGGTGGCTTTGGTGAGCGTTGTGGAAATGCAGATTTATGCACGATTATCCCTAATTTACAATTAAAGCTCCGTTATAGCTGTGTTCCTGAGGATAAAATAGCTTTACTTACACAGGTTGCACGTTCGGTCTGTGAGGCGGCAAATGTCGCACAGGACGTACGCTCGCCATATGTTGGTTCGGCTGCTTTTGCACATAAGGGTGGTATGCACAGTGATGCAGTAATTAAAAAATCTTCATCCTACGAGCATTTGTCACCAAACGATGTTGGCAATAGTAGACGACTACTAATGAGTGAGGTTGCAGGGCGTTCTGCTATTTTACCTGTTTTGCAGTTGGTTGAGCCATCATTAAAACGTGATAGCGTGGAAACAAAGAAGATTTTGGAAAAGCTAAAGGAAATGGAGCATAATGGATATGAGTTTGAGGGTGCAGAAAGCTCATTAGAACTGCTTATCGCCCGTGAGCTTGGAAAGTTTAAGCCTCATTTTGAATTAGGGAAGTTTAACGTGGTAGTAAACGAGCCAAGTAGCGAATTTAGCTCTATTGCTGCAATAAAAATTTCTGTTGGTGATACCTATGAAATGACCGCCGCAGAGGGCGACGGACCAGTAAATGCGCTTGATACTGCGCTTAGAAAAGCTCTTGAAGTTTTTTACCCAGAGCTTAAGAAGATGTTCTTGGTGGATTATAAGGTGCGTGTGCTTGGTTCAGGAGAGGCAACTGCTTCTAAGGTTAGAGTTTTAATAACCTCTACCAATGGCAAAAAATCTTGGCGCACAGTTGGTGTTTCTACTGATATCATTGATGCTTCGTGGAAGGCACTTGTAGATTCAGTCGAGTATTATTTAGGTCAAGTTGTCAAATAATGCTTTTGAATATGCATTTATCATTAGCCTTTGTTTTTTGCCAAGCGCACGATATTTGGTAATTAGTTCAAGCTCGTCTTCGCTTAATTCAATTGGGTTATTTGGGCAACTGGGGCTGTCGAGGCAAAGCAAATAATCTGATGACACATTAAAATATTTTGAAATAATTACAAGCGCTTTCGTTTCTGGAAGGCGCTTGTTATTTTCGTATTGTGAAATAGCAGATTTTGTTGTTGCACTACAACCTAATTCTTCTAAATCAAGCGCAAGCTCATCTTGTGTCATAAATTTTTGTTGTCTTAAATATTTTAATCTTTCACCGAATGAATATCCCATTTAATAAATCTCCTTTTATATTAAATATAATATAAAACTATTATACTATAAAGTTAACGTAAACGCAACAAATAATATTAAAAATGTTAAAAAAAGTGAGATATTTTGTGATTGACAGTTTCGTTTGTGTGAATTATAATATATATGTTCACATAAATAAAACTTATAAGGAGAAAATAATGATTACAAACACAGTAGTAAATCCAGTTTTAAGACTTAAAGGCTTGAGGGCAGAAAGGCAACTAACGCAAGGGGATATAGCAGATAAACTCTGCATTTCTAAGGCGACATATAATAGGAAGGAGAATGGATTAGGGCAATTTTGCGCCTCGGAAATAGCTCAATTATTAGATATATTCGAGGTTGGTTATGATGATATTTTTAGTGTAAAAAGTTCACATATATCGAACTTGGGAGGGCGCAGTGCAACATTGTGATTTTCAAAACCAAAAGCCTATTGCATTTTGTGAGCATTGTAATGGGGAAATATATGCTGGTGACTATATATATAACCTTGATGAAGTGTATATGAATGGGCGTTTTATTGTGCATGAGGATTGTATGTTAAAGGATTTAGAGGCAAACAAAGAGCTTGTTAGCAATTATTTTTTCGATGACCTTTGTAGGCTGCAAGATATTTTTACAGAGCTACTTTCAAGGATAGTTACTTCTGATATATTTGATAATTGGAGTGAGGAGTGTGATAGGTTTGAGTGATGCAAAGGAGTTATATAAACAGACAGAGCGCAGATTATATGCGTATAATGATATTAAGGCGAAGCTTGAAAACGATATTAAAGACATAGAGGATTTGAAAAAAGAGGGGATTACCGAGCGTTCAAGGGATATAATATATCGTGCTGTTAGTGGTGGCGTTCGGCTTTCGCCAGAGGAGCTTCAACAAATAAAAATTGATGCAATAAACGAACAGGTGCAAGACGGAAAGCGAGAATTAGCAAGGCTTGATGATGTTTTAAGGGCAATTGATGATGATGATTATGGAAAAATTATTAGGCTAAAATTTATTGAAAGAAAAAGAGATGAATATATTGCAGAGCTTATGTGTTGCGATACGTCTACTATTCGCAGGCATAGAAGCAGGCTTGTAAAGCGAATAGCGATTCGTCTTTATGGTGCAAGTGCTGTATAATACTAATTTCAATTAAAATGACTATTTATTTTACGGCTAATTTTTCGCTATGCCTCGTTGCAGAACCGTTTTGAATACATAAAGTATTCAAAAGAACCTGCACATTGCCTAACAAAAAATTATCACGCAAACTTTCATAGCATTTTAAATTGAAATCAGTATAATTTTGTAACAAATTTTATGTTTTGTGTATACACTAATATTGAGGTGAAAAAGGTGGATACACGAGAATTATTTGCAAGAATGATTAAATGTGAGGCAGGTGGCGAGGGCGAGGATGGTATGAAGGCTGTTGCTACGTCAATTATGAACCGAGTTCACGTTGCATACGGTGAATATTTGCGTACAGGGCAAGGAGACTTGCGAAAGGTATTAGAGCAGTCTTGCCAATACTCATGCTATAAAACTGTTATTGGTGGTGTGAAAAACACACAAAATATATGGACTGCCACGCCAGAACCAGTACATTATAGGATTGCTGATTGGGCATTAGGTGGTGGAGTACACCTTGGTACAGGAAGAGAAGCACTTTGGTATATGAATCCGTTTAACCCAAAATGCCCTAACTTTTTCCCATACAACGGAAACGGGTACTGGTTTACGAGAATTAATCAACATTGCATTTATAATCCAACTTCGTCTTATGCACAAACATAAAAAAAGGAGCTGTTTAAATGAATAATTATGAAATGAATCCAATGGCAACAAACAAAATGACATATAACCCTTTAGCAAACAATTTTGCACCATCTCCCCAGATGCCAAGCCCTATGGCTCCAAGTAGTATGGCACCAAGCACTATGGCGACACCATGCGCTAACATAAACCCATCAAGTCCATTATCTCCATCTATACCTAATTATCCTGTTGCTCCTATGTATCCATTAATACGAGAGGGTGCACCAACTGTTACAGATGCAGATTATATCCCAGGGTTTTTGGCAAGTATGATTGGTAGGAGTGTTAGAGCCGAATTTTTATTAGGTGCAAGTCAGTATGTAGATAAAACTGGTATATTAGTAGAAGTTGGTGTCAACTTTTTCGTCCTGCAGGACGTGAATTCACGCACAAATACAATGTGCGACCTATATTCAGTTAAGTTTGTAACAATATTATACGGATAAACTATACTTATACTAACCTTGGGATTTCAAAATAATCGTAAGCTGTTTTGGTTGCCATTCTACCACGAGGAGTTCGATTTATAAAGCCAAGCTGCAGCAAATATGGCTCATAAACATCTTCGATTGTAATTGAATCCTCCCCAATTGTAGCGGCAAGAGTGTCCAGCCCAACTGGACCTCCGCCAAAGCTATTTATAATGGAAAGCATCATATGCTTATCAATCCTATCAAGACCAATTTTATCTATTTCAAGCATTGTAAGTGCTTTGTCGGCAACATCCTTTGTCACAATTCCATTTGCCCTAATTTGTGCATAATCACGCACACGACGTAGCAGACGGTTGGCAATACGAGGGGTTCCTCGTGCACGGGAAGCAATTTCATGCTTGCCAGATTCGTCGATTTGAACATTAAGTATATTTGCAGAACGCCCTACGATTTGCGATAGCTCCTCAGGAGTGTAAAGCTCTAAACGTGAAATAACACCAAAACGGTCACGAAGTGGTGCAGATAATTGACCAGCACGAGTTGTTGCACCGATTAGAGTAAATTTTGGCAGGTCTAACCTAATTGAGCGTGCAGACGGACCTTGCCCAACTATAATATCCAAAGCATAATCCTCCATTGCAGGGTATAAAACCTCTTCAATTGAGCGACTAAGCCTGTGAATTTCGTCTATAAATAAAATATCATGCTCGGAAAGATTCGTAAGAAGTGCCGCTAAATCGCCCTGTTTTTCAATGGCTGGGCCACTTGTTATGCGAATATTAACACCCATTTCATTTGCAATTATGCCTGCTAATGTAGTTTTCCCAAGCCCTGGTGGGCCATAAAGAAGAACGTGGTCAAGTGCCTCACGTCTTTGTCGTGCGGCTTCAATATATATTTGCAAGGTTTCCTTTGCTTTTTCCTGCCCTACATACTCGGAAATAATACGAGGTCTAAGAGATGTGTCGAACTCACCATCGTCTAAAATATTATTAGATGTAATTATTCTTTCTTCACTCAAATTATTCACCACCTATCATGTGGCTCGCTGAATAACTGCATTATTCAGTAGCCCTGATTATAGTTTATCATTAAATCATATATTCATCAAGCATAAAATTATAGAATATGTATAATTTGCCTTTGTATACACATAATAGCAACAGGGTGATTATATGCTTAAAAACATTTTTGAAAAAAATAGTAACGAAGAAAAGCCACAGGAAAATAGCAACGATTTGACAAGCAGTAATATTAAAAAGCTTCTAAGTAAAAGCCCTGATATAAAGTTTAGGGAAATATTTATAAATGATGATAAAAATTTACCTGTTACCATGATATACATTGATGGAATGACAAACCCTATGTATGTGAGCGATTTTATTTTAAAGCCACTTAATCAGGAGGATAAATTTTGTGATGTTAAAAATTTGAGCGATGCCTATAAGCTTATCGAAAATGGGGCAATATATTTTGCTGCTCAAATAAAATCTGATGTTTTGACCGAAGTTATTAATGAGATACTGAGTGGAGCTTCCGTACTTGTCTTTGATGAGCTAAAAAGGGCAATAGTGTTCGATACTAAGGGCTACGAAAAAAGAGCAATAATTGAACCGACAAGTGAAAACGTTACAAAAGGCCCAAAAGATTCATTTATAGAAGTTTTAAGAGTTAATACTTCAACATTGAGGGCAAAGATAAAATCCAAAAATCTAGTAATTGAGCAAACTGTTGTTGGAAAACAAACTGCTACACCTGTTTCTATAATTTATATGGACAATATTGCTAATGTTAATATTGTTAATGCAGTAAGGGAAAAGTTAAATGGCTTAGATGTTGATAATGTTCTGAGCCCTTCTTATATCGAATCTGCTTTGAGCAGTAATATTTATTCCGTTTTCCCTCAGGTGAAGGCCACCGAAAGACCAGATGTTCTTTCTGCTGATTTACTTGAAGGGCGAGTTGGGGTTATTGTGGATGGTATTCCTCTTGCTTTTGTTGTACCTACTACATTTATACAGCTATTACAGGCACCAGAAGACTATTCCCGTAATTTTATAGTAAGCTCGCTTGTTAGAATGCTTAGATATGACCTTTTGTTTTTAACATTAACCCTACCTGCTTTTTATATAGCAGTATCATCATTCAACCCAGAATTGTTGCCAACCGACCTTGTTATTTCAATTGCTGAATCAAAAATCGGAGTTCCATTTCCATCATTTTTTGAAACTCTACTTATGCTATTAGCATTTGAGGTAATTTTCGAGGCAGGGCTTAGGATGCCTAAAAATATTGGCCAAACTGTAAGTATTGTGGGCGCATTAATAGTAGGACAGGCGGCAGTGCAAGCTAAAATAATTTCACCTGCGGTTGTTATACTAATAGCGTTTACTGCAATAGCAAGCTTTACAATGCCGAATCAAGATTTGTCAAATGCAGTTAGAGTATGGCGTTTTATTCTTGCTATATGTAGTAGTATATTAGGGCTTTTCGGTTTAATAATAGGCCTCATAGTTATGACATATAATTTATGCAAATTAGAGGTATATGGCATTCCTTATCTTTCACCTCTTGTTTCAAGTAAAGAAAGAATTTTAGATGATACATTGATTAGATTTCCAATTAAATTTATGAAGCTTAGACCAGATGAATTGAATGTTAAAAATAAAAAAAGAGAGGGATAAAGGCTGTACTTATTATGAAAAATCGTTTAGTAAATTTTATTATTTTAATAATTATACCTCTTATAGTTTGCATTTTAACTGGCTGTGAAACACTAAATGTTAGCGGAATAGAAATAGGAAAAAGTAATTTTATTAGAGCTGTTGGAATAGATAAAGCAGCTGGTAATGGAAATATACGTTTAACAGTTATATCTAAAAAGAAGATTCCTATGGAAGGTTCTACTCCGAAGTCTGGTGAGGAGGCTTCTATTGTAATGAATTCGGAGGGGAAAACAGTTTTTGAAGCAGTTAGAAATTTTCATACGTTTAGCAATCTAGATGTTTTTTGGGGGCATAATGGCTTCATACTAATTAGTGAAGAGCTTGCAAGGGAAGACATTATGAAGTATTTAGACTTTTTCACCCGTGACCATGAATTAAGGCTTAATGCAAAGGTTATTATTGTAAAGGGAATGACTGCTGAAACTTTTATTAAAAAAGGCAATACCAGTAGTATGTTTTTACCTGATATACTTAATGCGTTATTAAGTGAAACAGATGGTATTTCTATATCAAAAAGCATTGAACTATCCGAAGCTATAACAATGTTTGAAAATGGTGTTGCCTCTGCATATTTACCTTGTGCCGAGCTTATTGACGCAGAAAAGAAACCACAAGGAGATTTGAACAAAAAAGATATTATTTTGAATGGCTTTGCGCTATTTAAAAATAACCAGCTTAGTGAATTTGCAACCTATGGTGCAGGTAGAGGTTTAAACTGGATTACCCATAATGTGAAATCTGGAATTATTGTTGTTAAGGATAAAACTGGTGGTGATGTATCATTAGAAATTATTGATGTAGACAGAAAGATAAAGCCAGTACTTAAAAATGGTGTTTTAAATGTAACGGTAGAAATAGAGGAAACCTCTAATTTAGACGAACAATATTCTGGTGAAGAATTATTTGTTCAAGACACTTTAAAGTATCTTGAAGAGCGGCAGAATGAAGCAATATTGCAGGAAGCCCAAAGTGCTATATATTTGGCACAGCAGTACGGGTTGGACCCTTTTGGGATATCAAACGCAGTATATCACAAGTATCCAATAGAATGGGAAAAAATGAAGAATAATTGGGAGGAGATTTATAAAGGTACGGAAATTGTGGTTAAGGTTAAATCTCACATAGCAAGAGCATATTTGTTTAACAACCCAATTAGAAGCAGTAAAAAGAAATAGGAGGGTATATGGTCTTATTTGTGTTATTTATGATAGCTTTAGCCTTTATCGATATTATAAGTATTAAAGAAAAAAGTATAAATGTTATTTTGCCATATCTTTTAATAGTAGTGCTTGCAACTGCATTTGGAATATTTTATATTGCAGAACCATTTCGGCCAAGCTTGGCTTTTAATATATTAAAGCTATTAGGGGTTAAGTATTAACAAGGCTTTAAAAAAAGGGGGGGATTTAAGATGGTTTTAAAAAAAGATGAAATTTCACTAAGACAATTAATGATTATTTATGTACTGCTTATTGGGTCACCTGCTATAAGGTTAATTCCAGTATATGCATCAAAGGCTGCCAAACAAGCAGGCTGGCTTGCACCAATTGTGTCTTTGGGAGTTTTACTTGTGATTTTTTTAATATTTCAACAATTCTTTAATAGTTTTAAAAAGGAATCATTTTTAGACATAGTGCAAAATATTTTTGGCAAGTACTTAGGGACTGCTTTAAATATTGCATACCTAATATTAATTACTATTTTAGGCGCATTATATGTAAGATATTATTCGGAGAGAATGGTTACTTCTTTATTCCCTAATACAAATAGCTTTTTATTTTCGTCAATATTGCTTATTGTTATTGCTATTGTTTTAAGGTCTGGGCTTGCCATATTTGCAAGAATGAATGAAATCTTTATGCCCATTGTTGTGGTAACATATTTAGTCGTTAATGTCCTTATATTTCCGGAGGTTAGGATAGATAATTTATATCCAATAACTTATAAGGATATATTTCCTGTGCTAAGAGCAAGTATGGGGACTACTACAACAATTGGATATGTTACATTTTTGTTTATTTTGTCGGATAAGGTAAAAGGAAAGGATAAAGTTAAAAATCTTGGGTTTCATTCAAGTTATTTGCTTACAATACTGCTTAGCCTTGTTATTATATCCCCAGTAGGCGTTTTTGGTTCTGATGTCGTTGCAAAAATGAACTTGCCATTTTTTGCTGCTGTTAAGGATATATCGCTTTTTGGAATAATAGAAAGGGTTGAATCAAGCCTTATAGCAATTTGGACACTAACAGATTTTTCGATTATAACATCATTTTTATTTGTGGGTCTTCATATTATAAATTGGTTATTCAAAACGCCAAGCGAAAAGCCTTTTATAAATATGTATGTGGTTATTATATATATTTTGTCTTTGTATATTGCAGGCAACATTATAGAAATTATGAACTTTTCCAATGTATTAGTGTTTGCCATAATTGGGCTTACTGTTATAATGCCAATAATTTTATTTATTGTGGGGAAAATTAGAAAACTGATTTAACTATTTTGTTAAGCCTTGCCATAGTTTCTTGTGATGGTGGTAGCATGCCATTTAGGGAGTAATAAAGCCCTAACTTTTCCCATTTGTACACACCTAAGGTATGGTAGGGCAACAGCTCTACCTTTTTTATATTTGCACCTTTTATTAAATGTGTAAGCTCTATAATTTGCTCATCTGTGTCATTAATTCCATGGATAATAACCTGACGAATCCATACAGGCTTTTGTATTTGCTTTAAGTAGTCCAAAAATTCAATGCTGTGGGATATATTAACGCCTGTTAGTTCTTTGTATGCAGTGCTGTCACTATGCTTAATGTCGAGTAGCACGAGGTCAGTATAATTTAGGGCAGTTTTTACATATTCGTTTAAAAAATAACCAGAGGTGTCTACTGCTGTGTTAATATTATTTTCTTTCGCAAGGCGCAAAAGAGAGGCAACAAATTCTGCCTGCATAAATGGCTCACCACCAGAAAGCGTAATTCCACCGTCCTTGCCATAATATGGCTTGTAGCGGTTCAGCTTTTTCATCAGTGCTTCTGTATCTGTGTTAAATTCGCCCACCTCCCAAGTATCTGGGTTATGGCAATATTGGCAACGCAGGGGACAGCCCTGCATAAAAACAACTGTTCTTATGCCAGGGCCATCTCTGCCACTAAGTGTTTCCATTGAGTGAATACTTCCACGCATTGCAATCACATCCTATTATGAAAGGTTCTTGAAATTACTTCTTTTTGTTGTTCCTTGCTTAAAGTATTAAAATTTATAGCATAGCCCGAAACCCTAATAGTAAGGTTTGGATATTTATTTGGGTGTTCCATTGCATCTATTAATTGTTCTCTATTTAAAACATTTACGTTTAAATGATGAGCCTTTTGTGAAAAATAACCGTCTAAAATGCTAACTAAATTTTTATGCTGTTCATCTGGTGTGCTTCCAACTGAATCTGGCGTAATGTTAAAGGTGCAAGAAATACCATCCCGACAGCAGTTATAGTTAAGCTTTGCAACGGAATTAAGTGAAGCTAATGCACCGTCTAATTCCCGCCCATGCATTGGGTTTGCACCAGCAGCAAACGGCTCGCCTTTTTTCCTGCCATCTGGGGTAGAGCCTGTTTTTTTACCATAAACCACATTAGATGTTATGGTAAGAATTGAAAGAGTGTGAATAGCATTTCTATATGTTTTATGCTTTCTAAGCTCGTTTATAAAAAAATCAGTTAGCCACTCGGCAATAGAATCAACCCTATCATCATCATTACCGAATTTAGGAAATTCACCCTCAACCTTAAAGTCTATAACTATACCATCTTCATTTTTTATTGGATACACCTTTGCATATTTAATTGCACTAAGGGAATCTGCAACAACGGATAGTCCAGATACTCCGAAAGCCATAAAACGCTCTACATCTGTATCGTGAAGTGCCATTTGTATTTTCTCATAGGCATATTTATCATGCATATAATGAATTACATTCATTGTGTTTACATATAGCTTGCATAGCCATTCGCAGTATGATTTAAAGCGATTTAGTACATCATCATACTCCAGCGCACCATCAGAAATTGGTGTGCTAATAGGGCCAACCTGCTCGCCTGTAAGCTCATCACGTCCATTATTTAATGATAATAAAAGCACCTTTGCAAGGTTAGACCTTGCGCCAAAAAACTGCATTTGCTTGCCAACCCTTGCGGCGGATACACAGCAGGCAATTGCATAGTCATCTCCATATATAAGGCGCATTAAATCATCATTTTCGTATTGAATAGAATCTGTATCACACGAAACCTTTGCGCAATATTGCTTGAAGTTTTCTGGCAAATTTGCAGACCATAAAACAGTTAAATTTGGCTCTGGTGCAGGGCTAAGGTTATATAGCGTATGCAAAAAGCGGAAGGATGATTTTGTAACCATTGAGCGACCATCTGCACCAATTCCACCTATGGATTCGGTTACCCAAGTTGGGTCGCCTGCGAATAACTCATTATATTCTGGTGTGCGAAGCTGCCTTGCCATTCTCAATTTTAATACAAAATCGTCAATAATTTCTTGCACTTGCTCCTCTGTAAATGTTCCCTCTTTTATGTCACGTTCAAAGTATATATCAAGGAATGTGCTTACACGCCCAAGTGACATTGCCGCACCGTTTTGTTCTTTTATAGCTGCAAGGTATGAAAAATACACCCATTGAGTAGCCTCAAGCCCATTTTTTGCAGGCTTTGAAATATCAAAGCCATATTCAGATGCCATTTTAATTAGCTTTTCTAAAAAGTCTATTTGTCTAAAAACTTCCTCACTAAGCTTTATGTTTTCCTCGTCCATTGGGCGTGTGCCAAGCTCTAACTTGTCTTTTTTCTTTTGAGCAATTAAGAAATCCACTCCATAAAGGGCTGTTCGCCTGTAATCACCTATAATTCTGCCTCGTCCGTATGCGTCTGGCAAGCCTGTAATAACTCCACAACGTCTGGCTGCTTTCATTTCTGGCGTGTACACCCTAAAAACACCGTCATTGTGGGTCGTGCGGTATGCAAATAAGTCTTTTATTTTATCTGAAAGCTCATAACCATAGGCATTGCACGCTTGCTCTGCCATCTTTATACCACCAAACGGATTAACACTTCGTTTTAGTGGTCGGTTTGTTTGCAAGCCAACTATTATTTCGTTTTCCTTATCTATATATCCTGGGCGATAATTAAGCAAGGACGAAACTGTAGTGGTGTCAATATCAACCACTCCACCCCATTCGTGCTCAAGCTCTTTTAATTTAATATATTTTTCATTAACTATTTTTGTGCGCTCGGTAGCGGGGGATAAGAAACTCTCATCACCTGTGTATGGGGAATAATTTTTAATAATAAAATCACTTACATTGATTGAATTTTGCCATTCGCCTTCTATAAAGCCTCGCCATAAATTTACAAGCATAATAATTCACCTCTTATTAAAGAAAAGTTTAAAAAATAATTATACATCTTTTTTTACTCGATTGCAAATATATTACTATGGCTTTATCAACAAAGATAACCTTTTTTAATATTATATATTAAGTACTTTGTATGAAAAGAGGGAAAATATATGGTTTTGAAAGCAATAAGTTATTTAGATAGAATACGGTTTGTTAATGGAAGTGATGCGCTAAAAACTGCTTTTCGTAAGCTTTGCGAGGGCGAAATGGCTGTGGGTTTAATAAATGATAAGCGTTTATTATTTGCTTCTTTGTTCACGCTTTTGCCTGAAATTGAGGAATTTGACCTTTATAAACACCTTAATTCAAGAAACACTATCGCAATAAAAATATGCAAAAAAATATTAAAAGCGGACACTTTGTTAACAGAAAGTAGTGAAGAAATTATTAGTGCTTTAAAATGGATAATGACAACTGGCGCTAATGATGACGGTTTAAATAGTGAATACGATAGAATTTTAGATGGCACAGCGGCGCTTTTAATAATTACATATAATGATAAAACAATACTGCCAATTATTGCAGATATGATTTTCAAACGAAATAGAAAAGGGGCATTTGTTCATGATTTGGTATGGGCATTCTTTAAGGCTAATATCCCAGAAACACTAAGAATAATTTCAGGATTTCTCCGTTCTACAAATAAGGATGATATTGATTTGGCATGTAAACTGCTTAATATTGAGCCTATGAAATATACAGCATATCTTTCGTGGTTTAAGGAGAATTATCCAAATTTAGTTTTTACGGGTGAGAGCTTTAATTTAACCAGTAATCCTCAGCCAGTTATCGTAGATTTAGAGGTGGAAATATGATTATAATTTCAAATAGGCCTTTAGATGTTGATGCTTTTAGTAGTGAATTTGCCGAGGATAGTATAGAGAGAGCGATTATTAAAATTTTATCTTCAAGTGAAAAAGAATATCGGTACGATTCAATAGAGCAATTGAAGTTTGAACTTATGCTAAGAAGGGAAATTGTTAACACCGCAAAGGATTTATATAAAAGCAAGGTTGAATTTAGAGTTTTTCGTGAAGCAAAGTGCAACCCTGAATATTGGGAGCTTACTAAGCAAGGCGGATTTTTGCTAAAGGATAATGTTAAGGCAAGCGATGCTATTCGTGATATTTTTGTGAATAGTTCAAAGTATGGTACAGAATGTGCAACTGCAATGGTCATTGTTTATTACAAGGCGCTACTTAATATTTTCCCAGAGGATGTTTTTAACGTGTTGTTTCCGAAAATACTACTTATGAACTGGCATAATATTGATAAAAACCTAAGAGAGGTTGGCGTAACTAATGAGGTGGAGGATTTTCTGCCTGGCGACCGTAGGTATTTTGCGAACCCAGATGTAGACCCATTAAGCCCAGAGTGGCAGGGGGAAAACACAATTGATTTAGGTAATGGGCTTTATTTTGGGCACGGAATAGGGATATATTCAGCAGATGCCATTATTGCGGAACTAAATAAAAACCGAAAAGAAAATGCAGATGAATCTGCCTATTTACTAAACAGCGTAGGACGTCCAAATTTTAAAAAATTGGCAGATATATATTATAGGAATTCTTGATTAATTTACCTCAAAAAAAGGCGTGCGGACTCGATAATAATAGCATTTGAGTGATAGTGTAGTTTAACTTTAATTTTCAGGGTAGAATTAACAAATTCTGCCCTAAATTAGGCTTGTGTTTTTATGATATTGGTACTATAATAAAGCTGTAAAGAGGCTCAGTTGTTTGGGCACTTTACTTGATATATAAGTCTTGAATTTTTAATTCAAGCAGGAAGGAAGAAGAAAGATTTTGGTACTTAGTGAAACATAAAACCCCTTTTCGTAATTGTGAAAAGGGGTTTTATGTTTTTTCTATTATTTTATTATACAAATTTTCAATATTTTCAATTGTTTGTTTATTCATATAATGCTCAATTTTTTCTACCTGCTCTAATTCATTTTCGGACTCATTAACTAAGCACAAAAAATCGTGCAAAACCTTATGCCTATAAATTAGGTAATTTCCTAATTCAATGCCTTTTTGCGTTGGCTCTATATATCCATATTTCTCAAAGCTAACAAGCCCACAAGCTTTTAATTGAGTTACCATTTTAGACACAGAAGATGCTTTAACATTTAATTTATTTGCTAATTCATTAATTCGTACATATCCTTTTGTTTTACAAACCCTGCAAATCATTTCAAGGTAATCCTCCATTGCATAGGTTATAATTTTATTTTCTTGCAGCTCATAGCCCTTTAATGTATGAAAATTTAATTTATCACTCATATATCCTCCAATTGCCTATGGTACAAAAATAGTTTTTTAATCATATTATAGCATTAGGAAATAAAGTTTCCTTACACTAATACTTATTTCGAGGTGAACTATATTATGAATAAATCTGTATGTTCTTTAACAGATTTAAAGATAGGAGAAACAGCAAGGGTTAATAAATTATCCTTAACAGGAAGTATGAGAAGAAGAGTTCAAGACATTGGGTTAATAGAAGGAACGGAAGTTGAATGTGTGCTAAAAAGCCCTGGTGGAGACCCAATAGCTTACCAAATTCGTGGTGCGATTATTGCACTGCGAAATGAGGATTCTTTAAATATATTGGTGACTGTTTGAAAATAGAGGTAATAAATTTTACCTCTATAAATTTTGTAATGAGGTGATATAAGATGGGTTTAACGGCTAATTCAACAGGGTTAAATGCTGTGGATTTTGGATTAGTTATCAAAAAAATAAACGATAATGATAAAGTAATTGCACTTGCAGGCAACCCTAATGTTGGTAAAAGCACAGTTTTTAATGAATTAACAGGCTTAAAACAGCATACAGGAAACTGGGCAGGGAAAACCGTTACAAACGCACAAGGAGTTTGTAATTATAACAATACTAATTATATTTTGGTCGACATTCCAGGTACATACTCGCTTATGGCACATTCGGCAGAGGAGGAAGTGGCAAGAGATTTTATTTGCTTTGGTAACCCCGATGCAGTTATTGTTGTTTGTGATGCAACCTGTTTAGAGAGGAATTTAAACTTAGTTTTGCAAACAATTGAAATAACAGATAACGTGGTAGTCTGCGTGAATTTAATGGACGAGGCGAAAAATAAGGGGATTGAGATTGATTTAAAGGAGCTTTCCATAAAATTAGGAGTTCCTGTGGTGGGAACATCTGCACGAAGTGGAAAGGGTCTTAATGAGATGATGAATATGCTGGAAACAGTGGGAAATAATCACCCTATAAGTATTAAATATATAAAATCTATTGAGGAAGCAATAGCCCTTGTAGAGCCTGTAATTAAAGAAAAAATAGGAGATTGCACAATACATTCAAGGTGGATTGCGTTAAAGCTTATAGATTATGATACCGCTTTGATAAGCTCACTCAGTAGCTATTTGGGACTTGACCTATTAGAGGACAACGAAATTGCAAAAAGCCTGCACAAGGCGAGGGAGATTATTTCACAAAATAACATAACCGACGAGGGGCTTAAGGATAAAATTGTTTCGTGTATTGTGTTAACAGCAGAGGAAATATGCATGGATATTGTAAGGTTTGATAGAAAATGCTATAACGCTAATGATAGAAAAATAGACAAAATACTTACAAATAAATGGACAGGATTTCCCATAATGATAGCACTTTTGGGGCTTGTTTTTTGGATTACAATCACAGGGGCAAATTATCCATCAGCGCTACTTTCGGACGGATTATTTTGGTTAGAGGATAGACTTGTAGAATTGTGTATTTTAATCCGTGTGCCCAAATTTATCTATGAAATGCTGATTTTCGGCGCTTATAGAGTTTTAGCGTGGGTTGTTTCGGTTATGCTTCCGCCAATGGCTATTTTCTTTCCACTTTTCACCCTTTTGGAGGATTTAGGCTATCTGCCAAGAGTCGCTTTTAATTTGGATAAATCCTTTAAAAAATGTTGCGCTTGTGGTAAGCAAGCTCTAACAATGGTTATGGGTTTTGGTTGTAATGCAGCAGGAATAGTGGGGTGTAGAATTATTGACTCCCCACGAGAGCGATTAATTGCTATGATAACAAATAATTTTGTTCCCTGCAACGGAAGGTTTCCAACCTTGATTGCTATTATAACAATGTTTTTTGTTGGCACAACTGGTGGTTTAGTACAATCATTAGTTTCAACAATGCTTTTAACAGTTGTAATATTATTAGGCATTTTTATGACATTTGCAATTTCTGCACTTTTGTCAAAGACAATTTTAAAAGGAGAAGCTTCGGCATTTACATTAGAGCTTCCGCCATATAGAAAACCAAAAATTTTGGAAATAATTGTGCGCTCTGTTTTTGATAGAACACTTTTTGTTCTTGGCAGGGCAATAGCCATATCTGCCCCTGCAGGGCTTGTGATATGGATTTTGGCTAATATTAGTATAGGAAATTACACCCTGCTTGCACATTGTTCCAATTTTCTAAACCCATTTGCACAGGCACTTGGAATGGACGGAGTTATACTTTTGGCATTTATTTTAGGATTTCCTGCAAATGAAATTGTAATTCCTATTATTATTATGTCGTATATGGCAACAGGTAGTATTATGAAGCTTGACAGCCTTTTTGAACTGCGACAATTGCTTGTTAACAATGGGTGGACGTGGATTACAGCAATAAGCACAATGCTATTTTCATTAATGCATTTTCCTTGTTCCACAACCTGTTTGACTATTAAAAAAGAAACGCAAAGCAATAAATGGACAGCTATATCATTTTTAGTTCCTACGGTAACAGGAATAATTATATGCTTTTTATTCGCAAATATCGCTCGCCTTTTTATTTAAAAAATAGCGGACTATCTATCAAATAGTCCGCCAGTTTTCTTTGAGTTTTTTCCTCTTGCAGTTGTGCCTACGCTTCTTTTATCATTTTTATTGCTTGGAACCTTTGTAGAAGCACTCTTTTTTGCCTCTATAATTTTTTTCATCATTTCAATATTTTTATCCATTAGTAATTCCCCTTTCAATCATTAAAATTTCTAATTTATATTATATCACTAAAAACTCTCAAATGTATATATTTTTTATCATTTTGGTTCAAATGTATTCGGATATATACTTGTATTATTACATATACATTAGAAAAACTGCGTAAAATAGAGATAACAATAGGATTCGTTCGATATTTTAACTTCATTATTCTTGGTAGGTTAAAGTTGCCAAATTATGCCTTAAATTGGGTTTGTGTTTATGCAATATTAAGCCTATAATAAAGGTGTAAAGAGGTTCAACAGTTGAACACTTTACAGGATGAAAAATCGAAAGGAAAAGGGGACGAGACCATTGCAAGAGGAACCTTTTATGTAAGATTTTTTCCATATTGAAAGCCTAATATACGATGTTTGATTAGTAGATCCATTAGTTATGACGTTATTAACGCCGATCTCGACAAAATTCGAGAAACTTTATTGAATGGATATTAAGTTGCTTAATTTAAACTTGTAAACAAGGTGATTGGTTTTTATGGAAAATATCGATACCTTAGATTTCAAATCTCAAAAGGAAGGAAGATTGAAAATTTTAGATTTTGAAGAAATATAGTACCCCTTTTCGTATTTATGAAAAGGGGGTACTATATTTTTATAGATGTAAAGAGGTATTTTGTCAGTATATAATTGGCATCAGAGGTGCTCTATATAATGGCTTAAAATAATTATTAACAGTTAAACCGCAATCCTATATGGGTTGTGGTTTTTCGTTTTTTAATTCAAAGAATAATAAAGTTAAATTTGTTTAAAATATAAATTACTGATATATAAGGGGAGTTAAAATTATAAAAGCCTTGCCAGATATTTTATCACAAAATATGAAAATTTTATTTGTTGGCTACAACCCAGGTATTCGCTCTGCACAGGTTGGACATCATTATGCACATAAAAGCAATAGGTTTTGGAAGCTGTTATATGAGGCTGGGTTAACGCCATATAAATTTGATGCAATTGATGATATAAAGCTTATCGAGCTTGGGTTTGGCTCTACAAATATTGTAGACAGACCTTCAAAAACAGCAAATGAAATTACCACTGAGGAATTAAAAAGTGGTGCAGACGGACTTTATAAAATGATAAAATCAACAAAGCCTAAAATTGCTTGCTATACAGGGATTGGAGTATATCGTATCTATGCTTCAACTATTCTTAGTATTTCACCTTCGAAATTAGATATTCATACAGGATTACAACAAAATAGAATAATAGAAGATACAATAGATTTTGTTTGTTCAAACCCAAGTGGGCTAAATACGATACCCTATGTTAATCAGCTTAATTGCTTTATTGAACTAAAAAATTTATTAAGCAAAGTATAATTGATACCAATTTTCGTTTAAAATCTTTAATAAAATAAATTCATTTTAAACGAAAATAGTATTGGTTACCATTTTTTAATTAAATCGTCTAATAATTTACTAAATAAAGTAGCGCTTAATGCTTATACTATTGCTATGATATTTTATAGATTGAGGTCAAAATTTAATGTTAAAATTGCTAACTAACTTAGAATGTTATTGCCCACAGTATGTAGGCAAAAAAGATATATTAATATCGTGTGATAAAATAATTAAAATTTGTATGACGGGTGAGTTATCCCAAAATAATATTATTTCAAATATCATACCCTGCGACGGGTTACTTGCCTTTCCTGGGCTTATAGACCAACACGTTCACATAATTGGTGGTGGGGGTGAGGAAGGTCCTATAAGTCGAATAAAAGAAATAGAATTTGAAGATATAATAATGGCAGGGGTAACGTCATTAGTTGGAGTTCTTGGAGTAGATAGCTTTACAAGAAGCTTAGGAAACCTGCTTGCAAAGGCAAGAGGCTTAGAAGTTCAAGGCTTAACTACGTTTATTTATAGGTGATGAAGTTAAATTATTGAACTCTAATTTAAAATGTGCAGTTCCTGAGTATTGTTTTATTGAATATCATGATAGGGAATACAAAGAGTATGATATCAACGTAGAATACCATGAAGCAGTAGAAGACTTTGGAGTTGAATCAGATACTATCAAATTTAAAAAACTGCCAAGTATCACCATAGCTTCTGTTATGCACAAGGGTGCATATAGCAGCCTGAAAAATGCTTATGCTTACGTTTTTAAGTGGATAGCTGAAAATTGTTATGAGATAAATGGAGATCCACGTGAAAGCTATATTGATGGCATTTGGAATAAAGAAAGTGAAGAAGAATGGCTTACAGAATTACAGGTGCCAGTTATAAAATTATAAATAAAACCGCTATGAGAATAATTTGTTTTTTCTCATAGCGGTTTGGTTTTTTATTGAAAGAGATGTTATAGTGCTTCTTATTTGAATAATTATCATAGTCGGAAAACTAATGATATATACAATTTGGTAAACTTTGTAATAATTGGCTAACGTTGCCAAATACCACACCCGTTTCAAAAACCTTGTCTTTTTTTATTTTTTTCTTTGGCAAACTTTCGAGCGTTTTTAATACCACCAACACTGCTAAACATTTCATTGATTTTTATTGTTTCAATCTGTTTGGAGTTTAAGCCCTCGTATTTTATTTCCTTTTTTAATTTTACATAACTAGTAAGTCTATCAGCAGAGAGAATACCATCTTTAATTGCTTGTTGTACTGAACAATTTGGCTCACTTGTATGTGTGCAGTCTATAAATTTACAACTTGATGATAACTCGTCAATATCTGAGAATGCTTTTGATAAATCAGCACTTTCGAGCCCTAATTCTCTCATTCCAGGGGTATCAATTACCATGCCACCATTTGGCAATAGTATTAGTTCTCGCCTTGTAGTTGTATGTTTACCTTTATCGTCATTTCTAATTTCTTTGGTAGCAAGTGTATTTTCACCAATCAAACAATTGATCAAAGTAGACTTTCCTACACCTGATGAACCTATAAATGCAACAGTTTGTCTTTCCTTGATATATTCTAATATTTGCAAATAACCATAATCACTAATGCTTGTAGTAATAAGAACATCCACACCAATTGCAACAGTATTCACGTCTAAAATCTTTTGTGCTAAATCATTGCACAAATCAGACTTTGTTAGCACAATAACTGGAACTGCTCTACTATCCCAAGCAATGGATAAATAACGCTCTAATCTGCGAATATTAAAATCGTTATTTAATGACATACAGATAAATACTGTATCTATATTAGCAGCAACAATTTGTTCTTCATTAGATGTTCCTGCTGCCTTTCTAATAAATGCACTTTTTCTTGCTAAAACACTTTGGATAATTGCATTACCACTTGCATTTGTATCTCTGTCTAGGGTAACAAAATCACCAACAGCAGGGTAATCTGATAAATTTCTTACATCAAATCGAAACTTGCCAGATATTTCTGCTATCAGCTCTCCGTTTTCACATACTACTTTATATACATCTCTATATTGAGAAAACACTCGCCCAATATTGAGTTCTGTGCTTAAATTAGGTTCGGTTAAAAAACATTCGTTAAATCCTAAGCTTTTAATATTCATTTTAAGTCCTCCGAAAAGTTATTACTAAAACCTGCGGAGGTTTATACATTTAAGATTTTGTATTCACCTCCTGATTTGATACAATATCCAATGTAATATTATTAAACATAATTGAACAACTCCTTCCAAAATAATATATACTGCCTTAATACTTCCTAATTACAATACAATTATAATAGATATTTCTTATTTGTCAAGACTATTTACTAAAATATTAAAATATTATTGACATATATATATCAGTGTGATATATTATAAATATATTAAAATAAATTATATGAGGTGAGCTTTTGGCTAAGGAGAGTAAAACAAAATATGCTATTCTAGGTGTTTTAAGCCTAAGACCGAGGTCGGGCTATGATATTAAAAAGTTTTGTGATGATAGTATTGCTCACTTTTGGAGTGAGAACTATGGACACATTTACCCTGTTCTGAAACAGCTTGAACAGGATGAGTGGGTTGAAAAAACAACAGAAATTAACGAAAATAAGCTTAGAAATGTTTATACCATTACAGAATTGGGCAAGCAGATGTTGATTGAATGGCTTAGTGTAACACCCGATATTCCTCAAGCAAGATATGAATTCCTGCTGAAAATGTTTTTCTCTCAATATATCTCTACTGATATAGTTATTGAAAGATTACAAAAGTCAATTGAGTTTTGCAAAGAAATGAAAGCTCAATATGAAGGCATCGAAAGCCGTGCTAAGGATAAATTAGATGATGATAAATACTGCGATAGTGGATTGTCTTATAGATATCTAACAGTTAGATATGGTATATTAAATTTAGAATCAACAATTCGGTGGTGTGAGGAAAGTATATCAATAGTAAAATCAATTAAAATTAAGGAGGAATTGCAGTGAAAAAGGTACTTATTGTTAATGGAAATCCGAGAGTAGAAAGTGCATTTGAAGATTATTGTGATAGGTTATCGAGTTTGACTTCTAGTCAAAATAACGAGGTCAGAGAAATAACACTTAGGCAAAAGGATATAGCTGATTGTATAGGTTGCTACTCCTGTTGGCTCAAGACACCGGGCATTTGTGCGATTAAGGATGACCAAGAAGAGATTTTAAAAGGCTATGTTTGGGCGGATTTTATCGTTGTTGCATCACCACTGATTATGGGATTTGTTAGTTCACTTGTAAAAAAGTCGCACGATAGGGTTATCCCACTTGTACACCCATTTTTAAAAATTGATAATGACAGAATGGCACATTATCCAAGATACGATAAAAAGTATAATATAGGAGTACTTTTAGATAATGCTGAAAATGATGATATTGATATTATAAGCAAAATATTTGGTGAGGTTGCATTCATTAAAACAATGGCACAAAGTGCGGAGGAGGTTGCGTATGAAATTAACAATTTTTAATTGTTCACCAAAACCAGGTAAGAATAATACTAATGTATTATTAGAAAAGTTTGTAGATGGGTTTAAACAGGAGAACAAGAACGAGGCTTATATGTATAAGTTAAATCAATTGGAAACTATGGATAAGGCTTTAGAAGTATTTGATAATGCTGAAGCTGTTATGATCGCACTACCTTTATATTGCTATTCAATGCCAGGTGGGGTAAAGTTATTTATCGAAGCGTTAGAACCGTTATGTGGTAAATGCAAGGGTAAAAAGCTTATGTTTCTTGTGCAGTATGGATTTAGGGAAGCTATTCATGCACGTCCTCTAGAAAAATATTTTATTAAGTTGTCAAAGATATTAGATTGTGACTATGTTGGCACAATTATCAAAGGTGGATGTGATGGTTTATCAATAGGTAGAGGTCCAAATAATAACGATATTCTAAATGGTATCCATAATATAGGGGAAACATTTGGGAAAACATTTATGCTTAGCAAAAGCGAGTTAGATGGATACTCGGAGCCTGAGGTAGAGGAAGAACAATCAATATCGATTATGGAAAATATCGTAAGTCAAGCAAATGAATATCATTGGAGTGCAATGCTTAAAAATAATGGAATATCAATAGAAGAAAGCTATGCAAAACCATATGAGATATAGTTTGCTCACCTTAACTCGATCAATTTTAATAAGTGCTTATAAAAAATAGGTAATGGTGAGAAGAAGTCGATGATTTAGTCTTAAATACATTAGGTGCTATTATCTGATATTTGATCTATAAAATATTTATTTATACGATTGAGAATTATATAATTTCTAATAGTATGGAAGCCGAATTATGAAGGAAGACAGCAAAAAAGAGTGTATGAAATACACTCTTTTTTCAAACACTTGTTGTGTTTATGGATGTCTATAAGCACGGTTTTGATACAATTTAATTATTCAAACCGAGGGGGTTACATAAATTCCTTAGGGGGTTACACTTTATCACAGTCCCCCGATTTCGTTTTAACTTAACCCTTAGTGTATCTGCTTCAAATTTCTTAGGACGTACATTTTGATACAAATGCACCTATTTTTGAGAATGGTGCATTTTAGTTTTTGTGGCGATCCCCTGAGCACGGACACTGTTTTTTGCATCCAATCACATAATTGCATAAGTTTACTTAATATTTTGTTATAATTATATTTTTTTAATATATCATTTATCTTTAGACTACACGAATAAGTACTTCATATTCATAACTCAACCTGTTTAACAGCATATATTATTTAACTTTAATTTCGTAACCGTCAGGAATTGCATTTGCTAAGATGCCTTTAATAAGAGTTTCGGACTGACTATTTGCTAATTCAAGAATACCCGTACTAACAGCCTCTTTTTTTTGCATCTTCTTCTGCAAATGCTTGTGCTTTGTTTGCATCTTCTTTTCCATTCCAATTAAATAATGAAATTTTTTCATCTAAATACTTTATTGTGGATGGATCAACTTTTACTTCCTGAATTTCTGCCTTTGGGATAATAATGTAAATAATTTTGCTGTTATCGTCTGCTGATACGTTGACTTCGTCAATTTTAATTCCGGCTCTAACAGTTGCTTTGTAAACCATTGTGAAATCGGATCTGTTTATCACTGAAATACCAGTATCGGTGTATGTCGTAATACCAGTAATATTTAATTTTGAAGTAGTCAATTCACTTGATTTAGATAACAACGCATTGAGAAATTTTGTGTCAGCTTTTGGCTTGTTATTAAATATAAACGGCAACGCACAAGACACAATTACTACTAAAGCTAAAACCCCAATAATAATTCTTTTAACTTTTTTAATCTTTAAAAACTTTGAAAGAAATTCTTTAATTTTCATAAACTATCAACTTCCTTTTTAATATTATAATTTTGCCATAAAAGTATGTGGTTTCCAGATATTTCATTCTTCAATTTCTTATAAATACTTAGAACGGACAAGGGATCAATTTTCTTGTCCGTCTATCACAAATCTTACATTTGTGCAATAAACTTGGCTTTGATTTCAGAAAATTCCTCATCACTTATGATGCCTGTGTCAAGCATTTGCTTTGCCTCTTGAATTTTCTCTAATACTGAACACGCTGGAGTTTTATTTGTTTCTGTAATATCAATATTTTCTTCCTCGTTCACACATACTTCCACGATATCGTTCCAATCTGATTTGAAATCATCATCGGAATATGAGAAATGAGCTTCTTCTAAAGCATCAATGAGACGGGTTCCCATTGGTCGAAGTGTAGCAAATGTAATTCCACCCGAAATCACACCTCCTATAAGAGGCACAACTTTTGAAACCCCTTTTGCAAAGACTTCTTTTGTCATTTTAGCACCAAACGCCTTAGCAATAGATTTAACAATTGGGTAGTAAAAGGTCTTGGTCAACGCTTGTTGCGGTAGTTTTTTAATCGCCTGCTTAGCCAAAGATGAAGAAAGTACTCTTACGGTTTGTGCCGCACCTGTAGCTCCTAACATAACCCCACAATATAGTATTAGTTGGTTTGTAACTTTTTCGCTATCCGGCATATCACCAGCCCACAAATCACCTTCGCCATATAGGTAGGAAATCTCTTGTGCCAATTTCAATGTAACCGCATAGAACTGTACCATATCCGCTGGAATTGTAGCAGCCATTGCAAGACCGCCAGGAAGTCCTGCCAAAAACGATGCACCAGTAGACATCAAAGTTCTTGTATTCAAAAGTTTGTTTGCAATTTTTCTCAATTCACTTTTTGAGTATTTTGTATCAACAGGACCATCTGCAATAATTGTTTCTAAGAGTTCTGGCGATGCGTTTTGAAACAGTTCTCTCAAAAACAATTCCCTATTTACCTTTATGCCTGGGATTTTAATTGCTGTTGTTATGATATTAACTAATGCGGTACTGTTTAAATTTTCATTTTGAATTTTTTCCATTTGAAATTCTCCTTTGTAATTTTTTTCTCATAGTACGCTATGTAATTTTTGCGAGGGCTTTCTAAACGCATATGCAATCTAAAGATTTTCGATAACAATTATCAAGTATTTTCATAATATCTTCTTGTGAAATAAGCGGTTTTTTTCTGTTGTGTTTATAGGTAATTTTTTCTTTTAACTCTACTTCAAAATTAAGCAATTTAAGAGGTCTTGAATAATTATGCCTTGTATCACTTACTTTGTAAGCGACTCTGTTATCCCTCGCTTTTGACGTTCCTCGCTATAAAATTGTTCAAAAGAGGAAACCATTCCAGTACCGTATGAAAGTGCGTAGCTTGCTATAATTGTGTCGTAAGTTATTATGCCATCAAATCGCATAAAAACAGTATATTTCGCAATGTTTCTAAGAATTACAAATCTACCTTTAATGTGGTGCTTTTGCCAATCTGTAAGAACGCTACATTCACGTTCTGACAGTTCATCTCCTGCTGCCTTGATATATGAAGCAATCAGTTTAGGATGTTCCCACAGATAATTCCTTATAGGGTGGATAAGAGACACATCGTTTGTCTGATAATTTAATTCATCTAAATCAGTCTTTGCTTCAGAGCAGATGCGTTTATTTTTATTAACATAGCTAAGTAATCCATACCATATCTTATAAAACTCTGCCGTCTTTGTTTCGGTTAGTTTTTTCATCTTTACAGGTCCTCACTTTCATCCTTGCACATCATCATTTTGTAATGTTGCCATTGCCCTAATGTTTACAACAACGGTTAAAATTTGCGATTCTGTTAAAAAAACAATTATATTAACAAAATTCAACAATTTATGTATCAATTATAGCATTATAATTTAGGGGTGTAAACAATTTATGGAAACAAATTTATCCAATAGAAACAGGAGTGAAAAAACTTTTGAGAAAATGGGTAAAAAACAGTCAGTTTTAAGATTACCTAATCATTGAGCCAAATAATGATTTGAAGGATGATGTTCGCTTTGTACTAGATATAAGGAATCTTGCAGACAAAATAGCATCATATATGCCGAAAGCTGCAAATAGAAAAGGAAAAATATTGCTCTCAACAGGAAATATTATTGAGACTAAACGTAGAATAGTGGATGCTTCAACTCAACAAAAGGAATTTAGAAGCGAATATCCTCAATTGTTTATAGATGTAAATAACGACTTCGTAATGAAGATAATACCTCTTTTAAAGCAGTAGTTTTTGTTTTGTATTATTAAAAATTCATAACAAAAAAGAGTGTATAAAATACACTCTTTTTTCAAACACTTGTTGTGTTTATGAATGGCGGAGAAGGAGCGCTGCCCGTCATAAACACAACAGTGCACAATAGCACATTATATAAGGCTTTAGACCATTTTGAATTTATTTGTATTTTGCACTATTTTCAAGGAAAAACAAATATTTTACCTCGTTATATTAAACCATCATAGTTATCAAATTCGAATTTACACTAAATAAATCCTATTCCAATAGTTCTGAAAAAATCTTTGGTTCTGCCAATGGGCAGAGATTCGTATCCCATGCAATAATTTTAATTTTGTCTGTTTCGTCAAGTCTATCACTTCGAAATTTCAAGACAATATCACTCATTGCTAGTTTTGGTAAAATTGTCTTTTTGGAGACGACTTCAATAAGCTTGTTGTTTTTATCATACCTTGAAACGAAAATAGTACTTTCGGTATCCTCTTGTGTTTTGTTAACTGCTTTAATGGTAAAATTCTTAGTATTGTAAACTGAATCTCTAATATCAAAATAATTATTATTAACATCATAAATTCTGTCTAATGCCAGTGGATAATTATCTGTTGATGAAAGTGGAATTGTGAAGTTAATAACTGGATTATCGCTTACTGTTAACGCTTGTGCTTGATGGTTATCAAATGTTAAATTATTTTCTTGGCTACTGTTATAGTACCCATTATTTTTAAACATTGCCGACCCTGGGGTGCCATATATATAATACCTTACATTAAAACTTGGCACATCAACTGGTATATCAAGCGAGTAGTTGAAACTATTTTTCCCAACAACATTAAAATGTTTCGTGTCTTCATAATTATTTGGATACTCAGTAGATGCAGCATTTACATCAATCATAATTTGATCTGCTGAATTTACTGCTTTGGTTATAGTACCGTTTATTGTATTTTTGTTTATTACTGTCATTTCTAAATTGTCTTGGTTCTTAATTATTCCTGCTCTATCTTTTTGGGATGTTGCACCATCTACGTTATAGTATCCAAAATTATAATATTCTGGACAATTGTATGAATAGTATTTTAATTTGTAGCCATTTACAAAATTATCTTCTGGTATATTCAATTTGTATGAGCACTCATTATCCCCTAGTTTAGTCGTGGCATTACTATTTGCAGATGAACCATATTCACCATTAGCTATTACAGAAACATCCCAATCTATATCATTTTTGGCAAGGTTATTATCTGGCAACTTAATTTTTCCTGTTATTTCAATGCTTTTAACTAATGTTATATTAATATTTTCAGCTTTATCTCCTGAGAACATCAGATATTCCGGTATACATTTTGAATACATACCTTTGCTTGTATAATAGCCATTGAGCCATAAATTTGGATGTGTGTTACTAGTTAAATAATATTGAAAATAATTAACATCATTTAAATTCCTAGCTTGCACATAAACTTTATATGGAACACTAACCTCACCCTTAGGCAAAATAATTGTTTTCGCATTAAAATATGGGATTAATTCAATGCTTAAATCCTCCGTTAATGCACTCATATTTTGTGGCAATGAAATAGTTCCACTAATATAAGGAACTTTCGATGTCTGCATATTAATATTGGAAATATCATCAGTGATATTGAATTTTTTTCCTTCCCAATAATTAATAACAGTCCCATTTTCTGAATAATATCCATTCAAATATTCCTCGGCATTTGTTATGTTATAACTAAATAAGTAACTACTATTGCTATTCACCATTATTGAATATTCTGTGCTGGTTTTACCTTGAGGTATAGTTACGTTTGAATAATTATGAAAGTTACCCGAAGCATTAATGGTTACTTCTAAATCTTTTTCCGCTACTTCGTTTTCTGGGAGGCTTATAGCACCAGATACTTTGGACATTTTATTTAATGTGACATCCATTTGCTGTGAAGTACCAAGATTATAGCTATACAATGACTGACTAGATGAATATCGTCCACCTAGTGCAGAATAATCTAATAATATTTCATAATTATTCAGTATTTCGTTTGGTACGATTAATTCATAATTTATACTATTTTCTCCTTGTGGTATAGTTGCAGTTACGGAAATAGCATCATCCCCATTTAGAGTTAATTTAACGCCCATTCCACCACTTGGAGCTAATTCATCATTTGGTAAAGATATTGTGCCATATATTTTCGGTTGCTCTATAAAAATATCTTGGGTGAATGAGTCACCAGTTGTAATATCAATTTCTCTTGCTAAGGTTTTTTCTGACGAAATCTTTCCAGCTGAAGTTACATATCCACTTAATCTATTTTGGGAGTAACTTAATATGTATTTGTTATTATCATAAATTGGCACGACTATTCTATATTCTACCTGTGTACTTCCTACAGGTTTAAAAAAACTATTATCTTGAGTGTAGTTGTTATTTATTTCTCCAGTCAAATTAAACCATAGTTCTTTATTACTTGAGCTTTCGGGAAAGTTTACAGTGCCTGTTATAACTTTACCCTTTAGTATGTCAATCTGTATATTGCTTATGTCATCAGTATTCATATTAATATAGTTTGAATAATCATAAAACGGAGATGAGCCATTTTTATTGTAGTAACCTGTATATACAAAGTTGGTTGAATCTTTTCCGTTCAAATAATATTGCAAATAAAGCCTTTCAATGTCAGATGGTATACTTATAGAAAATTTCGAATCATTAACATTGGACTGATTGCCGTATCCATCTGAAAATGTATAGATGTAAAGTGAATTGTCATACCCATTACGGTTTACTGTGCCTAATAATGTTCTGTTTTTTATAACGCTTAAATTTACAAAAGAGCTTTCAGTTAATAAGATACTTGATGCTTTATTGTAATTTGAACGTGTGCCACCATAGCTGTAATATCCATAGCTTGAATATGTATCATATTGGTAGCTGTCGAGTATTTCATAGCTTACAACATATTCGTTATATGTTTCCGTTGTGCTTGCAATTGGCATTTCATAGTTTGCACTATTTTTACCACTTTCAATAATCACATATTTAAAGCTTGAATTAGTATACACATTAATACAATTTGCATTTATTCTAAAGGCTATTCCACTTGCTGGTGCAACTTCATCATTTGGTAAGGTTATGCTGCCATTTATAGCATTAACAGCAGGTAAAACAGGTTTTTCGTTTAAAGTGATTTTAATAGTACTATCATTTTCGTTAATGTTTATATCACTACCAAACACGTAGGCAATTAGCCTTAATGAAATATAGTTTTGATCATTATTATTATAAACTGGTTTTGTAAATGGTTCAGCCTTACCATTAACAGAAATAATATCAGAGCCAAATGTGATTTTCAGTTCAGTTCCATATCTGCTAATAAGTATTTCGCCATCACCCTCTCGGTAATTAAAGCGGTTAGTTAACTGATAATAAAGCATATAATAATCATCGTCGACCTTTTCAACGCTACTGCCATATTCGTTACGTTGGTTGTCAAAATACACCTGCATATCGGTTTTTTCTGCATACGCTGCACACGTTAAAAACAAGTTAATAATCATAATAATTATTAGCGTTTTAGATATTGCAATTTTCAAATTAAATCAACCTCTCTCTATTTTGGTATAATTATGTTTGTATAGCTGTCATAATACTTTGTTAAAGGGTTTGCGGTCTTGTTCAAAGTAATAATATTTTTCCGCAGTTCGTTTAGTTCTGTTAGATATTTTGCATCACCTGTTTTTTCAAGCATTTTTCTTAAAGCCAAATAGTAGGCGTCATTTGCGTTTTGCTGACGTGGTGCGAAGTCAACCCACTCTTTAGCATATATGAACATATTATCATAATCGTTCTTTGTATATGAAATTTGATAATTTTTAATAATGCCCTCAATGTTTTGTAACGTGGTTTTAGGAATGAATTGAAAAGGAGTTATTATAACAATCAATGCTATTATTGAACAGACAACATATTTTTTGCAAACTATTTCCTTTCCGTCATAGCCGTATGATACGACAATGCCTAATGCTAATAAAATTGCTGAATAGCAAAAATCTATATCAACTGCTCCATGCATTATGATAAATACAATTATTGCAATTAGCATTAAATAAAAGTTTTCCTTAGTGTTTTTATATTTTTTATAAATACCCATTAAACCGATAATTACAATTAAGCAAAACCCAATAAGTGCTATAATTCCACCGTCCAATGCAATTTGCAGTAGTCCATTATGAACATATTTAACAAAATATCCAGCTGATTGTATTTGATATTGCTTTTGTTCCCAAACATTAACACCTATTCCTAAAGGATTTTTGCTAAATAGCCAAAAAGCATCTTGCCAATATATAAACCTGCTAACTAATGTCGAACCAAGTAGTATTCGCTCTTTGCCCAATAAAAATAGAGTTGAAACTCCAATTAACCCTAAAATAGTTAATGTTATAGAACTGTATCTAATTTGTTTATATCTAATGCTAAAAGCTATTATTACTGCTACAATAAAACAAAATATGCCCAATTTAGAATATGTAAATATCAATGCTAAGCAATTAATAAATATCATAATTGAATTTATAAATTCAAAATCCTTATTTTTGGTTCTAAAATACACACCCAAGAGTATACCAATGCCACAAAAAACTGCTGTCGTATTAGCATAACCAATAGTCGATTGTAGCCTAAAAACTCCGTCAATAGTTGTTGCCCATTCTGATGTAGGAAAGACTTTAACATAAGCCAATATGCCTAGTAATGAAATGAAAGTGCTTGCTATATATGTACCAAGTAAAAGTTTTTTCTTTGAGTTTTCACAAGATAATGTTATTGGCAAAACTAAACATGAATAACGTATGCTTTCAAAAACAAAGTTGTTTGTTTGCTTATTTAGTATATCTGGAATTATGAACCCACAAACTACTATGAGATAAAACAAGAGTGATGACTTTTCTATGAGGCATTTGTTGTTATATAAATGAAGTAATATAGTTAATAGAAACACAATTACAACAATATACGATTGAAAATTAAAATAACTACCCTGCAAAAGTATTGCTATGATAGGTGTTATAATAAATAAGTACTTTGATGAAATTTTAATTCGTATCACCTACCAATGGGAAATTTATGTTTATATTACATATTGAACCAATAACTATAATACAATAAAACTGTGTTTTTGTAAAGAGAATGTATTTTATATATCCGCACATAATGGATAAGGATCGGTTGAGGGTAATATTAATGGTTATCGTCATATAGGAGCAATGTTTAATGCATATCTAAGAAAGAGTGTCGTGAAATTGGAAATTATTATCATTTTTAGTATGATATTCAATGTGAGGGCGAAGTTAAAACCGGTGAATTTTCTGGCTATTATAGGTCTTATGATGATAATGGCAAACTGGTATTTGAAGGGCAAATAGTGATTATATATGAAAAATATAAGCGAGGGCTCAAATCCGTAATAATAGACAAGTAACCCCCTGTAATCGGTATGATTACAGGGGGTTTAGCTTATTTGCCATTAATCTTGCGGAGAAGGACGCTGCCACTCATAAATACAACATCGTCTAATCCCATGTGATATAAGGTTTTCAGGCATTTTGATTTATTTAAAAATATCTATTCAATAAATTTTTTGTATTAATTTCATATTAAATTTATGCAAATCTTTTCTATTAAACCTAATGAAGTCAAAACCAAACTTTGGCAAAATGCTTATATATTATGTTATTATATACTTAAAAATTTTGAAATTAATTATGCTTGATATAGTATTCATATGCTTTAGTATATTAATTGTTGGGGAATAGATACGTTTTTCCCAGTGGCAGAGTATTTTTTAAAGCATCCCAGAAGAATATCTTTATATATCCACCATCTATACTGATTGGCAAATTACGAATGTTTACCAATAAGTCAGAGGTTTTATTAGCGTCTATTGATTTAACAGAAGAATAACAGTATTGTAGTATTCTATTCTTATTATAAACAGCTATATATAAGTTTAAATCTGTTTTATATATAGAATTGTTAGTTATATTAGCATTCACACTCAATCCACTATTTGCATTTAGGTAATCAATAGGTTGGTTGTTTGTATCTGTTACTGTTAGGTTATCTACTGAAAACTCTTTTTTGAAATGTATTAAATATTCCTTTTTTGTAAGACCATCCTCCGCTGTTACAGTTATTAAAATATCTCCAGGAATTGATTGTGGGATATTAATACTAGTGCTTGCGTTTTCATTTAAGGGATATGCTTGTATCTTTGGTGTGGTATTGCTAAAGTTAGGTAGTACAACTTGATACTCTGTTACTTCTAGGCTAAAGGTAGGGCTAAGTATTCCTGATGATGTTACAATATTAGTGAGTGATGCATTGCTAATGAGATTTGGCGCATATTCAAATACAGAATCTTGTAAATTCACATAGTAATTCCCACCTGAATCTGTTTCATTTATGCCTCCGAAAATATAGAATTTATTTTTGATTACTAAAGCTCCAAAGCTTGTTAATCCCATAGGCAACTGACCTTCAATTTCCCATTTATCTTCTTTGGTATTATAAACTTCAATATCTGAAACTTGTATACCCCATCCAGTAAATCCACCCATTACATACAACCGATCGTTGTAAACCAATGCCTTATGATAAGCTCTGGGTGTTAGTAGACTTGATTTTGGTGTCAAAGTGTTGGTTACTGGATCATATTCGTAAAAATTACCTGAAGCACCGATGCTAACACCACCTATCAAATAAATTTTACTATCTATTGTAACCATCTGAGCCCCGTATGGAAAATTAGTATCATTTTCAGGAACTGTGATTTTTTTAGTCCAAAGGTCAGTTTCGGCAGTATATTCATATATTGCACGAGAGCTTGTTAAATAAGCATGCCCATTATACACAGCAGCAGATATTAAACATGTATCTGAACCAGGAAAATTTGACTTTTTAGTCCATTGGTTTTTTATTGGATCATATTCTACTACTGTGTGGTCACCATTAAATGAAAAATCATCTCCACCAACAACATATATCTTATTTTTTAAAGTAAAAATAGCAGCTTCATTTTTGGGGATTGGTATATTTGCTATTGCTGACCAGCTATTATTTAAAGGATCATATACTTCACACTTGTCGCTAATTATCCATTCTGTATCTTGTTTACTCCTTCCACCAATGGTGCATATCTTTCCATTTAGCTCTATGGTTGCAAAACCAACTCTCGTAGTAGGCATGCTAGCTTTTAGAATCCAATCATTGAATAAAGAAGAGTTAAATAATCTACTAACAGGAATAATTTCCTTTGGCTGTGATTGGCTTGACCATTTTAATTTGGCTTGAGACCATTTGCTACAATTATAATATTCCATTTTTATTTGGTATTTTTGCTTCTCATTAAGTTTTATTGTTGCACAATATTCCGTTGGTTGTTGATCAAACCATTTATCGATAAGTAGTTGTCCATTTACCCATAGTCGAACACCATCATTAGCATATGTATGGAAAGTATATTCTTCTGTATATCTCGGTTCAATTAGACCAATCCATCTTACAGAAAAAATATTCTTATCAATTTCATCTACTGGGTGAGCTTCTCCCCATTCGAAATTTATTTGTTCGCCAGGAAAGGAATTAAATAGCTTAGTAAGGTTACGATCAGAAAAATATTTACCCGTTAAACCTGTTCCACTACCAATCACCATAGAATGTTTTAAAATGCCTTTACTCCAGTCGCTTAAACCAGAATCATTTTTAGCCCTTATTCTAAAAAGATGCGTTTTATCTGGATTTGATTCAGGATAAGTAAATGTCGTTGTGTCTATAGTGGAAATTTGCGACATATCAACCTCTACATCGTAACCAGTTGCCCCTAAGACATTATCCCAAGTCAAATTAATAGTGGCATCCAAATTAATGGAATTAAAATTTTGGGGGACAGGTAAAGGCATGGAAATGTCGTTGTATGATAAAGCAGCATTTGCATTGACAATTCCACCACTTGAAACAAGTTTTTCTAATGTATTAAGCTTCATAGTGCTAGCAATGATTCTATCACAAATATTGCCTGATAGCATTTCAGGGTTAAGACTTTTAATAAGTGCACAGATACCGGTTGTATAAGGAGCAGCCATAGAAGTACCGCTTAGGAATGCATAATTGTTATTAGGTATAGTGCTATATATGTCTTCACCTGGAGCAGCAACTTTAGAAGCTGAACCATAGTTTGAAAAATACGAGAGACTTCCTTGATTATTTATTGAAGATACCGTTAAAATATTTGGTAAGTTTAATGCAGCTGGATACATGGCATCTTTTGCTAGATTCATACCATTATTTCCGGCAGCACATACAAATAGCATATTTGATTCTTTCATGGCTTGTTCGAGTGCAGGGCTATATTCATAGCCACCCCAACTACAATTAACAATTGAAACGCCCATTTGCTTTGCATAAGCAATTGCTTCAATTGCATCTGACGTATTTCCGCCTCTTTCACCATTGATGAATTTCACAGGTAGCAATGTAACTTCAGGAGCGATACCTGTAATTCCAACATTATTTTGTTTTGCTGCGATAATGCCAGCAACGTGTGTAGCGTGCATATCATCTTCGGCTGAATCAAACACAGTTTTGTCATTATTAGCAAAGTCCCAACCATTAACATCATCAATGAATCCATTGTTGTCATCGTCTATACCATTATTAGGTATCTCATATTGATTGACAAAAATATTATCAGCTAAGTCGGGATGGCTAATATCTATACCAGTATCAATAATTCCAACTAAAACATTTTTGCTTCCCTTTGTTTTTTCCCATGCAGGTAGAACATTGATATCAATTCCAGGAACACCTTCTTGTTCCTGAATTGTTTGCCCTACATTCTTAATACCCCATTGGTTTCTGTAGTATGTATCTGTTGGAATAGTAGAAAAATATAGTTTATAGTTTGGTTGTACATATTCTATATCAGGACTCTTTTTTTAATTCTTCAATAGCGGAGTTCATATTTATATTACTGCCAATTTCAAATACGTCAGCACCTATATTCTTAAGTTGCTTCTTAACTTTAATTTTTGATAGCATTGGTTTGTTTTTAATATAGTTAGATAATTTTAATCTGCCTGAACTTTTCTTGTATTTGATAATGACTTCATTATCAAATTGCGCACGATTAATTGCGCTATTTCTAATTCCAAGATTATTCGTATTTAATTCTTGTCCGTTAACATTGCCCCAAAAAAGTCCAGTAGCTAATGTGAATATTTGAAAAAGGACTAAAATCCGTTTAGCTTTTTTAAAGCTAAAAAGTATTCTGTTTGTAGTTGTATTTTTATTAAGAATCATATATTTGCCTTTCTTGTAGTTAATGATTATTTTTAGATCGAATTTTAGGTTGCTTACCTGCTTGTTACTGTTTTACATTATATACCATAAACTGCAAATTTACAACATAATTAAAGAAAAATAATTTTTTTTAGACAATTTTCATATCAACATAGACGTTAACTTACAAAGATTTCCTTGATATATTATGTAAGTCAAGCTATAATTATGGTATGTTTTGCTAAAAGAATACATATAACAGAAATTAAAAGACGACATAAATATTACTTAAAAGGGGAAAAAATTCATGAAAAAAATAGCTGGTTTATTATTACTACTGTTGGTTTTAACTATAATACCACAAGCTTCATTTGCAGCAAAAGAGGAGCCAGAAGGCAATTTTAAGTGGGAAGGAAGCAAAATAACCCGATATATTTGTAATAATACAGATGTTGTTGTGCCAAGCAGTGCAACAGCAATAGGCGATAAAGCTTTTGAAAACTGTACTGGGATAACATCAATAACAATGCCCAATACTGTAACAAGTTTAGGAAGTGCTGCCTTTAGTAACTGTAGTAATTTAACTTCAATATCAATTCCAAATAGTATTGAATATATACAGTCTGGGTTATTTAACCTTTGCGTAAAGTTAACTTCAATTAATATTCCTAAGGGGGTTAAAATTATTGATAATGGTGCTTTTAATAATTGTGATGGATTGACATCTATAATAATACCAAATAGTGTTACAAGTATAGAAGATTATGCTTTTACAAAATGTACTAGTTTAAAAACGATAGTAATACCAGAAAGTGTTATTAGGATTGGGTGGGGTGCTTTCAAGGACTGTTCTAATTTAACATCAATCGCTGTGCAAGGTAGTGCACCAGAAGAAGCAGAAATTCTTTTGCAATGTTCAGATTATCCAGAGAATTGTGCAATTACAGGAAGTAAGCAATCTGTTTACAAATGGTTATTAAACCAACATACGATCAATTAGGATCATATAGTGAAGGATTAATTCCTGTTGTAAGATATGATTATATGCCGAAATATGGTTATATCGATTCCACTGGCAAAGTTGTTATTGATTTTAAATATCTTGGTGCTGGGTACTTTAAAGCGGGACTTGCTCCAGTAATAATTGAATATAATGAAAACGATTACTCTCAATCAAAATGGGGTTATATTAATACAAATGGTGATGTTATATTGCCAGGTGTTTACTATAGCGCATCAGAATTTTTTGAATCAAGTGATGGAAATTATTATGCTTATATTGGTTATCCTACTCCTAGTGATTTGGCAACTATCAACCTAAAAGGTGAGTTGGTTGAGCCCACAGTATATGATACGAATCAGTACGGATTATTTAGCGACGGTCTTAAAATATTTCCTGAAAGCAATATTGCAAATGATATATCAAATTTGAACGTGAAAAAGGGATATATTGATGAGACGGGTAAAATCGTAATATCACCTCAATGGGGGTTTGTTACAGCATTTAAAAATGGTGTCGCAATTGTTGGAAACGGCGAACCTGATTCAGTATTTCCAACTACATATGGAATTATTGATAAAAAAGGTAACTATATTTTGCCCCTACAAAGTAAAGTGTGTCTTTTTGATTCTATGCATGAAGGATTCTCAGATGATGGTTTTATGATTGCTCGTGTTGAAGATTCATATGGATTAATTAAATTGAATAGGTTAATCACTGTGACCCTTAATGGCAATTTAATAAAATTTGATCAGCAACCTGCATTGGAGAACGGAAGAACCCTTGTTCCATTAAGAGCTATTTTCGAGGCTCTAGGAGCGCAAATGGAGTGGAACGAATCTTCGCAAACTATCATTGCTAATAAAGACAAAACAACAATTACACTTCAAATTGGAAATCAAACAGCAACTAGAAATGGTCAAGTAATTAACTTAGATGTTCCTGCGAAACTAGTGGGTGATAGGACAATGGTGCCAGTAAGATTTATTGCAGATGCCTTTGGTGTAAATGTTCAATGGGAAGAAGAAACTCAAATGGTTATTCTAACTTCAAAATAGTCTTTTTTATTGTGTGGTTATGGTTTCATCTGTATAATATTAATAAATTATTATGTCAATTGTATAGCAAGGGGGATGATGTTAAAATGAAAAAAATTATTTTTATCTGTTTAATTCTAAATATCATATTTTGTTCATGTGGTTATAAAAAAGATAATACTAGTTCATCAAAAGCTCCTATTGAAGAAAATAATGAGAGTATTGCCGAGAGTCAAGATCAACCACCTGTGACTAATTCAAGTATTTTGCCTGAACCGCCTAAGTTAAAAACTACAAATGTAGAAAAAAGTTCATCAGTTTTAGATGACTTTGTACCATTTAGTGATTGTTTTATTGAAACAAATATTAACACTGAGAAGATTTCTCAAAAGAATAATGATCCTTTTTCAGGTATTTATTCTATTAAAGGAAGCTACGATTTAGATTCTGATGGTACAGTTGATGAAATTTCATGTTTGCTTTTCGAGGATTATGTTTCAGACGAAAAACCACATCTTAAGATCAATAACGTATCCACAAACATACATATTGACAGCACATATAATGGTGAATTCAAAATTGTGGATATAGATAAGTCTGATAAATATAAAGAAATTGCTATATTTGATGGTGGTTGCAGTGATGACCCTGAGTATGATTTTTACAGATATGACTCGGGTAAAATTATTCGTTTAGGATCTGTTTTTGATCCTGTCCTAGCCGATAATAAGGGTAGGTTAGTTTCTCGATGGAACTTAATAGATTTTGTAACTCCTAGCATGTTAACCGGATATGAAATGCTTAATGGAACAGAATTTATTACCAAAAAACTTGATAATAAAAGCAGCCTAGGTAAAGAGTATAAAATCACAAATCTAAATTCACCATATTTCAAAGAGGTAAGTTCGTTTAAAGATATACCTAATGATTTTTCTCCTTCATTTACAGCAGAACCTGAAGATAATAAACCCGAATTAAAAGTAGGCAATACAATTAAAATCATTGATATTAAGTATGTTGTTGCCAATAATGTTCCATTGTGGTATTGCGTTGAATTACAAAATGGTCAAAAAGGCATATTGTATTATAGAATGGGTGATTAGTTAGGGTAGAGCAGTTATCACATTAGTTTCGAATTTGCATTACATATTTAAGGGGGAATTAGTTTGGGTAAAAGAATAGCTTTATTTTTATTTGTAAGTATTTTTTTAGTATGCATGTTAAGTGCTTGTAGTGCAAAGACAACTCTTAATAGTAAAACGGGTGAGGGTGCAGGAAATGTGATTCTTCAAAAAGAGGAGAAGAATAGCACAAATGATAAAATCACACCTACTAATAATAAAATAATTATTAAGAACGCTAAAGCATACATAACTGTAAAAGACTCGGAAAAAGCAATTGAGGTTATTAGTAATTGGGTTTCTTCAAATGGGGGAAATGAATTTAGCCGTAGCACCAATGTTGTTAAAGAAAACAGTAGAATAAATGTGGTATATAAGATTCAACCAGATCAATTGCAATTATTTGTTGATATGTTAAAAGAGCAGGGTGAAATAACATCATGTGATATTAAAAGTGATGATATAACTGATCAATATTATGATGTAACGGCAAGATTAGGAAGTCTTAAGAGTGGAAGGGATCAGTTCCTTGAAGTACTTAAAAAGGCAAACACAATTGATGAAATATTAAAAGTTCAGGAGCAAATTAATAAGATAAATGGCGACATAGAATCTTTGCAAGGTAAAATCAACATGTGGAATAAAATGGTTGCTGAGTCAACTATTGAATTAACAATTTTGGAAGAATCCGATCCAGTTAAAAATGCTAATATATCTTGGAACTTTACTTCTTTTCAGGATATTTTGAAGACTATGAAGAATGGCTTTGTAATCACTTCTAATGTTATAGTCAATCTAATCTCTTGGGTTTTTATTATTATTGTATCTCTAATACCAATAATAATTTTAGGAATAATAGTGCTAATTATATTTGTCTTTATAAAAAAGAGAAAAAATTGAGATGGGCGATAAATTTGAAAACACCAGTAGCTATTATGCTGCATATTTTGAAAAGGAGCATTACCTATGAAAATGTTAACAAGAAAATTACTAATTATATCAATTATTTGTTGTATAATTTGTTTAGTGTTTTCTACTGTGCTGTTTGCACAAGATAGTTACATAGCTATTCCAACTAATTCAGAGGTATTGGTAGACGGGAAACCAATAAGTTTCGGTGCCTATAATATTGATGGTAATAATTACTTTAAACTTCGTGATTTAGCCATGGCATTGTCTGAAACTGACAAATACTTTAATGTTAATTGGTATGGAAATATAAGTTTACACTCTAATAATTTCTATCCGTATACCAAATATAAACCTGTTGGTAATGAATTATCGCAAAGCTCATTAGCAGAAAGAGTAGCTTTGCCATATACTTCTGAAATTTATCTTGATGATAATAAAATAACTCTATCAGCCTATACCATTGATGAAAGTAATTACTTCAAATTACGTGAGATAAGCAAAATATTTGATTTTGGTGTTGAATGGAATGAAAATGCTGATTCAATTATAATTAACACTGAAAAAAGCTATACCCCAACGCCATATATTCCGATAGTAGCAACAAATAATTCTGAAATTATTGGTAACGTTAAACACTCGGATTTAGCAGTTTTTATTAGTGAAATGCCTATAATTTCTTATATAGTTGATACGGATAATACTGATGTTTCTGAAGAACAACTTTTCCAGTATTTAAAAAACACAATGATTAGAAATATTTATATTATAGCAGAAGATTTGTCTAATTATGGATTTGATGTTGTGAAAAATGAAGATGAAAAAACATTATATATCATCAAAAATGAGTTGAAAAAATATGGTTTGATGGATGGTGAAATAGTCAATTCGCCGACTAATACTGATAAAGTTTATAACTTGTATCGTAATGATAAGTATGTTGTAATGGACGGTAAAAAAGTTGCTAGTTATAGTATCGGTGACAAAACACTAATATCTGTTACGGAATTAATGAATTATGGTGAACTTATATATACTGAAAAAGGGGATAATAATGAGTACGATGCTGATATATCTGTTGAAATGGTAAATATCGACTTGTTAAATCATACTCTTGAACAAAAATACAAAACAATTTCAAAGGTTAATCTTAAAGAAGAAAACCAGACTGGTAATAATGTATCTCATTTTTTCCCAAAAGGCACAGGGATTCTTGGCGAATTTTCTGGTGAAATAATTGATGATCTAAAAAATGGAATTGTTGTTTATAATGTGAGCACTGACTATACTCGAGATGAGTTCATTGGTTACTATAAAAATGATAAAAAAAACGGGTATGGCATTATTTATCAAAATTGTGCATATTTAGGTAATGGAAGTGGTGGGCGTGGTTATATAAGTTATAAAAGAGGACTGTTTGAAGATGATATTTTTATTGATGGAGTAACATATCGTTCAGCCAGAAATGGAGGCAATGGAACTCATATGGATGGATATCGTTATGAAGGAGCAATGTTTAACGGATATTTAAGAAAGAGTGTAGTTGAAATGAACAATCCAGGACATTATCATTTTGGTTATCATATTCAATGTGAGGGCGAAGTTAAAAACGGCGAATTTTGTGGCTACTATAGGTCTTATGATGTTAATGGCAAGCTGGTATTTGAAGGGCAATATAGTGATTTTATAGGAAAAATATAAGCGAGGGTTCAATTCCAAAATAATAGACAAGAAAACCCTTGTAATCCTTATGATTACAGGGGTTTTAGCTTGTTTGCCATCAATCGTGTCTAAAAGCACGGTTTTTGATACAATTTAATTATTCTAAACGAGGGGGTTACAAAAATTCGTTGGGGGTTACATTTTGCAGAGGGGGTTACATTCTTACCACTATATAAAAATAGGGTTTAAACTTGCTATTGATTAAATCTCTAATATTCCTTTATAATATTAACTCCTGCCTGAAAAGTACTTATAGCATATCTAAAAAATCATTAAGCTCAATATGTGCCATTTCTAAGATGCCTTTTAATGTTCCTTTTGCTACTTCACTATGATTTGGTATAATTACTATTTTACTGTCTTTAACATATTTTATATGACTACCTTTTTGACTTTTATATGAAAAGCCAAACTTCTCAAGTGCCTTAATAATTGTATCAGGTTTTAGTATAGGATATTTTGAACCCATTATATTGCGACCTCCAAAGTAGTTACAAATATCGGTTCAAAGGTTGTTTCTTCTTTAGTATCTTCATAATAAAGAGCAATTGCCTCGCTTAAATTAATCATAGCCTCATCAATCGTTCTTCCTTGTGAAACCACACCATTTTCCAAGCTTTTTGCAACATACCAGTTTTCTTCTTTTTGTATAACAACTGTGCATTTAACGCTCATAAAAAAACACCCTCTTTTTTCTTTAATATAACATATTATATGCAAAAAGTCAATTAAAATTCTATGAGAATGGCGAGGCAGCATTATCAATTTCAAAGCTGACGAATCTCCCTCGTAGCACATTGTATGACTGGATCAAGTTTTATTCTAAAAAGCCAAAAGAAAACGAGTTTCTTATTACACCTAAAGTATTCGATTCCCTATGCTACTCCATCACAGTTTGAAAAAAGCTATCTGATAAATTATAAATCCTATAATTTCGGACATATAGGGTTCAAAAGTTGGGAATTTCTATTTTTGCACAAAAAAATCGACTTTTTTGTTTTACTATAGCTACGCAAGATCCAATCAATACATGTGGGGACCTAATAAATTTAATCCACTTATAGATAAATATGTTGAAAGTGGAAATGCTGATTATCTTAACAAATGGAATAATTTTATGGATGACTGGAGTATGCATCAAAATGGGTATGTAGATATCTTGGCTCCAGATATTTCAGATAGTTTTCATAATACGTTAAGTGGAATATTGATACCTTATATGATTAGTATTCACAAACTATCAAAGGTTTTGCCAGAAGATGGTGAAGGATTAGATGATGCTACTTTTATTAGAGCACTTAATAAAATGTATCAATATCTACCACAATTAGCGATTACATATATTAGAACTAATCCTCAGAATTGGTCTGAAGCTGGTGTGACTAGTATTTTGAAATTTCCATTAATTTATGATGAATTTAAGGATTCAGATATATATTTGCAGGAAGGGATAAGGATTTTAGAAAATTTAGCAAGAACACATAAACTTCCTGATGGAACTGCACCTGAACAGGATCCAATATATAATAGAAATTATTTTGATTATACCACTACTATAGAACTGTTTAATACATTAAATCATTTTAGACCTGAAATCTTAACAACAAATAGACTAAAAGAAATCAGAGATAACTTTACCTGCAATTGTTAATGTTTTATCGCTTCCTGCACCCGCAATGAGAGCCTGAAAATTTAATTGTGTAAATGGAATATAACTCCTCTTTTTTGTCAATGATGTAAATAACAATTTATGTCGAAACAAGAAAGAGGGATTTCTTTATGTCAAATTTATCAAAAGAAGTGTTAAGAAACTACATTAAGGAGCAACAATTCGGGAGTTCAGGGGATGTTTTAACGGCAATGAAAGAGATGTTTCGTGATGTTTTGCAAGAAGCTTTAGAAGCAGAAATGGATGATGAGCTTGGTTATGGCAAGCACGAGGTCATTGGAAATAATTCAGGTAACAGTCGTAATGGCTCGTACAAAAAGACATTAAAGTCTGAATTAGGAGCAGTAGAGCTTTCTATTCCACGTGATAGAAACGGAGATTTTGAGCCTAAAATCATCCCTAAGAATGAGCGTACTGCAGTGTTACTGGTAAACTAAAAAGGATAGTTTATGGCAAACAAAATTCCCTACTTTATTAGAAAAAAGCTACCGAATTGTATATAATTTAAATTATTAAATTAATACGAGGGAGAGCTACTATGAAGGG
>Ga0247840_10000868_pt1 | contig 61203 bp, 51 predicted proteins | sample LaCruzMarch2015__FD_192404 | JGI IMG/M metagenome (GOLD analysis project Ga0247840, IMG submission 192404) | Freshwater microbial communities from meromictic Lake La Cruz, Castile-La Mancha, Spain - LaCruzMarch2015_17m | ecosystem: Environmental > Aquatic > Freshwater > Lake | place: Spain... | reverse complement strand
CGATCTGTACTACATTTTCCGCCTTTCCAACCTGCTGAAATAACAAAACCGAGAATGCGAAAAGCAACATCACGGTAGTTAGAAGTTTGGTAACATTTTTCATGTTTTAAAAGATTAAGTGAATATTTACGAAACTTAGATATGGGGATCAATTTTACAATTGATTTATATATAGATAGGTTTATACGAAGAAAATCACATAGTTCAATATTTATTTATCTGATTATGTTTACATTATATCAATAATATGTTTAAATAAACTTTACTTTGTCCTTCAACTACAAATATAAAAAAAAAAATTATTGAAAAACAATGATTTTCCATTTTTTTTTATCACCTAATTCACTTTAATCATCAAACTAGAATAAATGAGAGAAACAATTTCTTACTTTTGCAACCTAAATCTGATTTTTTCAAACCAGAGCCAAAAATCAAGTAGACCCTAATCAAAATGAATTTATGAAAAACATTAATTATATTTTATTATTCTGTATCGGAATGGCACTTTGGGCTTCATGTAGCGTTAGTTCCCTGGATAGAAAAGTTATAATCGGTACTTGGAAAAAAGAGAAAACCGAATACCTCCCGGTTAAGGAAATTTCTGAGAAAAAAACAGAAGGTAAAGAGGTTAATACCATCAGTGCAAACATCGATCCCAACGAAGCAAGTGGTCTGGATAAAGAGTCATTGAACCTTTTAGAATTTAAAAAATCCATCGAACAGGCTGAACCAAGAAGCCAAATGTTAATAACATCAGCCTATAAACCTTTGATGATCTTCAGAGAAGATACCACTGTTACACTTACTTTTCTTAAAGATACGATAAATGGGGTGTGGAAAATAAATGGAAAAGGAGATAAAATTATAGTAAAAGATAAAACAAACTTTAAAATCACACTGAATATTGAAAAAGTCAATTCCGAAGATCTTATAATTTCCGAAAAATTCCCGGATGGTATCTTGCAGGTGCAATATAAAAAACAAAAATAACAAGGTAAAGATGAATTGCACTTTATTTCACTCAGGCTAAACAACTTCTAACGAATCACAATGAAAAAACTCTTAGGGTTACTTCTCTTCGTAACTGGATCAATATTTTTGGGATCGTGCACTGTTTCGCATGTTAACAACAAGCTCATCGTGGGCAACTGGCAAAAAGAGCAGGGGGTGACCTATGTCAAGGATAAGAATCCCAGGGCCGATTCTATCTCGGATGCCCAGCAAATGATTGAATTAAAGAAGCAATACCTTGCCGCCGGCAAGGGCAAAGCACAGGGTTTGAGGGACATGTTGTACACAGGGATTTCATTCAAAGCTGATAAAACTGTAACACTTTCCACCGGCAAAAAGAACATTCACGGCGTATGGAAGATGAATTCAAAAGGAGATAAAGTAGTGGTAACGGATACCGCCACCGCTGTAAAACGCACCCTCATCATTGTCTCCATTGACTCCCTTCATCTGAAAATCTCCCAGCCTGTCATTGAGGGAAACTTTCAGCAGGATTTCAAGAAAAAATTGTAGATTTTCCGCCTATTTTAGGGTTCCATCCTATTTTACTACAGAGATAAGAAATTCCCCGGTCCCTTTGCTGGTGAATACCTGCATTACATATTGCCCGGGCGGGACCATTTCCAACCGGAGGTTTGTCTCGAATAAGTAATTCACATTGGATTCCAGAACTGGTATTCCCAGCATATTCATCATCAGGATACGGTTAACCGGCAAATCTGATTTGAGTGTGACCAGGTTTTGTGCCGGATTGGGAAAAACATTCATCCTGCTTTTTACAGGCTCATCCAGTGAAGTGATGACGTCGACCGTGATGGTATCAGAAGGGATTGTAAAGCTGCAGGCGCTGTTTACCACCTGGACAAAATAGCGGTACATCCCGTCAGGAAGATCCATGTCAACGTATGTGGTATCACTTTCGGGCACCTGGTTCACCACCAAAAAACCGGAGGAGCCCGGGTCCTGCCGGTAAATGTCATACAGGGGCGGATTCACGGATATTTGTAACATTTTACCTCCCACCGAGCAATCGTCGATGGCCCAGTAGTACCAGCACCCCTGTCCGTTGCCATCCCAGGCATGCCACGCAATGTCGATAGTTTCACCTACATATGCCGAAAGATCAACTAAATAGGGTTCCTGCCATTGATTGTATCCGCCAGGGTACGGAGGTAACGATGAAAGATCGAACAGGGTTTCCCAGGTAACCTGGTTATCTGTGGAGACTTTAACAAAATAGTGGTCGCCATGGGCCGAACCCTGGTAGCCCATGCTCCAGAAAGTAAGATTCCCGGTAACCATCACATTTCGGACAATAATCCATTCGTCCTGGGGATTATAGTCCCATGAAATTCCGGCCGAATAATTTCCCGAATGCACTCCTTCAGGTGAAGTATAGTCGGTGTGGTTCCAGGTTGCTGCGGTATTATGGACAACCTGCATCCAATTCGCCGGGGGGAATCCGGGATTTTCAAAACCTTCGTTCAAGAGAATGCCTCCTCCATTGCACTGCGGCGGATTCCACTGAAGCTGAATTTCGTTGCCAGCCGAAGTTCCCTGGAGATTGACCGGGGGCAGGCACACGGCGTACACCTCCACGTTGTCGACGTTCCACTGCAATAAATTTTCGGAATTCAACCCGGTTGTTCTGAACCTGATCCTGAAAGCTTTACCACGGGCCGAACTGATATTGACATGAACCGATGTCCACTCAAAGCTTCCCCGGTTTTTCCAGGTAGCCTTCCGGTGCCAGAACCCGTTATAGTAAATCTCGGCCATGAGTTTTTCGGTACCATTGGCCAGCTGGTCCTGCAGGAGCAGGTCAAAATCGAGCCAGATTTCAGCGCAGGCAAGCGATGATGCATCCAGCACGGGACTTTCGAGGGCATAGTCATAATCTGCTTCTGCCGGGGAGCCTGAAAACAGCGCTGATGGCGCAGGATTCCCCTCATTTACGGAGAGGGTCCAGTTCCCCTGACCGGGAGCAAAACTCCATCCCTGGTATGAAAATGACCCCTGATCCCACGGTTCTGAAAACGGAAGTGGCAGCCCGTAGCTGACCTCTACCAGCGCAGGTCCTGCAAACACGGAATTGCCCTGTTGCCCCGGAAATCCATAGCTGGTCAGATCGTACCTGGCATTGATAAGATAGGAATAGGTTCCGGGTTCCAGCGCCGGATCGCTGAAGGATAATGAATCCGGGAATGGAAGGTAGGCAAGCAGTGCATCGTTTTTATAAATAGTATATCCAATGAGGCCCGGAGGTGTCACAAAATGCCCGGAATCGTCAGGCATCCGTGGCTTTTGCCAGTTAAGCAGCACATTGTTCCCGCTGATTGTTCCGGCCACATTGTTCGGGGGCCACAGGAACCGTGATCTAAATGAATCGCAGGCTGCTTCGGAATATCCGCTGGCGTATATGGCAACGACACAGGCATTGTAACTGCTGTCGTATTCTACATATTCACCGGGAATGGTATAGGTGGTATCTGGGACACTGGCAATCAGTACATCATCCAGGTAAAAATTATATCCAAAAATACAGGGTATCAGAACTCCCGGTGATTCCGAGGCCAGGATGGAGATATTATCGATATACCAGCCGTTGATCTGGTAGGAGTCCACCCCGAATGACCTGAACCGGACCTGGATGGTCTTATCGGAAAATTGAGAAATATCAAGTGCATCATGTGTCCAGGGGATATTGCCTCCCAGATTGTTCCAGGTTTTAATCGTGTGCCAGCTACCATCATACTTCACTTCGACCGCCAGCTGGTCTGTAACGGAGGAGCTGAAATTATCAAGAAAAATATCATAGGAGAGGGTAAGTATCGGGCTGTATTCACATTCGATGGGTTTGCTGATGAGGGATTGTTCATAATTTGCACCAGGGGGATCCCATCCGAACATGGCGGAGGGTTTCGGGTTACCCATACTGGTGGATATCCTCCAGTTCTGACCACCTGACAATGTCCATCCCTGTGAAAAAAAATTGCCACTTGTCCAATCTTCAATAAAAAGAAGTTCCGTATAACCGGGAACTTCCCAGGAAGCAGACAGCGCTGTTTCTTCGACTACCAGATTTTCGGGTGGCGCTTTTTTCTGCAGGATCATCAAATCGATCGTATCGGCATGGTCAGCTGAATGGTTCTCGTAAAAGTCGATGTATCCGAATTTTTTTACAAATATCTGATAATAGCCTTTCCACACGGTCGGGAAGGTAACATAGCCGGAACTATCGGCAATGGCGGAATAGAGTGTATCATGGTAAGCCAGGTTTTCCATCTGAACGAATGATCCACGGGGAGTTGTGGCCGGACAGGTAAACTGCAGATGCAAAACCATAGGCACTGTCCAGCATTTGCCAAGGACATTTGAAAAGGAGGCCGGCGACCAACGGTTTCCCGTATACCCTGCTTTAATCCCCCACCGGTAGGGTCCGCAGGGCAATGATAACCAGCTGGAGTCAGTCATGGCAAGGTTTTCGGTTGTTGTTAGCAGGGTCCAGATGGCCGGATTCTGTTCCTCTCCCTGCCGGAGCCTCCAGACTTTATAATTTAAAAAACCTTCGGGTACATCGGTCAGACTCACCGGTCCGCCCATCCCAGTCATAACCGCCCTGATCATAAAATTCCCCTGTGCAGGGAGCCACGGAGCTCCGCCTGTGACAAACCGTGAATAACTCCTTAACAGGGTCGAAGTTTCATCGACGGCAAGCCCTGCGGCATTGGGGGCATTGCCGCCCTGGACCATGACCATGTAAAAACTTCCTGAAGAGATGGGAACGGGAGCCGGAAGAAGGAATTCAACCCACCCGAAGTTTGCCGGGACCACCTCAAATGGTCCGGCAATCAGGTTCCCGGGAGATCCGCCAGGGCCTGATGCATCCAGTATTTTTATCTGGAACGGGACGAGCGGATTGCTTCCCGCCGGGTAATTTACGGGCTGCCCGATATTGACAGACCCACCTGAAACTAAAGCAGGATAGGCAAGCGGGGTGATCCTGAGGGCATTCATATTTCCAGGCAGGGCCCATATCGCAAAATTATCCTGAAGGCCGTCATCATAGATCAGTTCATAATTCCCTACCGGCGTTCCCCAGGTAACATGAACCAATTGAAGGGCTGTATCAAGTGAAACAGCCGGTTCAACCGGTGAGTTGAGCGTTTCAAAAAGAGAAACCGGCACTGTAACCGTAATGCCTGACTGAAAGGTAACCGGGTTGGAGGCATATGCATCAAATCCGGCCTTGGTGACATGTACGATGAAGGTGCCGGCGGTGTCTAAATTCAGGGTATAAAAACCACCCACAACAGAATAGGTCAAATGGCCGGCAACCAATATTTTAGCGCCTACGACCGGACTTCCGGTCTGCGCATTGGTGACCACCCCTGTGAGCACAGCCTGGGCAGTTTTTCCGGGCTGGGCATAAAGGCTGACACACGGAAAAAATATTCCGCAGTTAAAAATAAAGAAAAGAAAAGCGAGTAACCTGCTTTTGGCCATCCACATCAATTGATACAATAAAAAATATTTTACGGAAACACCCTGCTTTTGTTACAAATATAAGCAAAAAATTGCATTGGCGGGAGGGTTGGGAGCTGAAATTTGCCAATTTTTTATTTAATCTCTTTGTTAAATTGAAAAAATTTATAACTTTGCACTCCCAATTTTACGAACATCAATTCATTATATCATGTACGCAATCGTTGAAATAGCTGGTCAGCAGTTTAAGGTAGAGAAGGATGACGAAATCTTTGTTCACAGGCTCGAAGGTGATCCGGGAACAAAAATAGAATTTGACCAGGTATTGCTGCTGGATAATGACGGCAAAATCAGTGTTGGCAAACCTCTCGTGGAGGGATCCAGCATATCCGGCCAGATCATTGATCACGTCAGGGGTGACAAAGTGGTGGTCTTCAAAAAGAAACGCCGCAAAGGATACGAAAAGGAATCGGGTCACCGCCAGGATTTCAGTAAGGTCCTGATTGAAAAAATTAGTGTGAAAGGCGCATCCAAGGCCAAAAAAGTAAAGGAAACGGAAGAGGAACCCGCAGAATTATAATGCTGCATTCGTCAATCGTAAATCGTAAATCGTAAATATTTATAGTGTATGGCACACAAAAAAGGGGCGGGAAGTTCAAGCAACGGCCGCGAATCGCATAGCAAACGCTTAGGCGTGAAAATATATGGTGGTCAGTTTGCCAAATCAGGCAACATCATCCTCCGTCAGCGCGGAACGGTTCATAATCCGGGACTGAATGTTGGGATTGGTAAGGATCATACCCTTTTCGCACTCACCGATGGCATCGTTGAATTCAAGAAAAAAAGGAGTGACCGTTCATTTGTTTCGATCGTTCCTATGGAAGAGACCGCCAATTAAAGTGTTATCGCACGATAGTTCGTGCTGAAGGTTATTCTTTTAAGGGTCGGCATGGTTATACCTTGCCGACTTTTTTTGTGTCCGCCTGAAGCTTTTTGACTATTTTTGTTCATTAATAATCGTTTTATGCTTTCATTAAATTTTATCCGCGAACATGAGCAAGAGGTGATTGACCGCCTCGCCATTAAAAATTTTTCCGGGGATGTGATTGTTCGCCGGATTGTTGAACTGGATGACAAACGGCGCGAAACCCAGAAACAACTTGACGACATCCAGGCACAGAGCAATATCCTGGCAAAGGAGATCGGCATCCTGTTTAAATCAGGTAAAACTGCTGAAGCCAACCTGTTAAAGGACCAGACCGGTGAATTAAAAAACCAGGGAAAGGAGTTGGATCTCCTGCTCGAAAGCATTAAAAAGGAGCTGGATGAAATCCTGGTCCGCGTTCCCAACCTCCCCCACCCTTCAGTTCCGAGAGGTAAAACTCCGGAAGACAACCTGGTGGTCATGCAGGAGGGAGAAATCAGGCCGGTTGATCCGACAGCCGTTCCCCACTGGGATCTCACGACGAAATATGATATCATCGATTTTATCACAGGAAATAAGATCACCGGGGCGGGTTTTCCTCTTTACAAAGGCAAGGGGGCGCGGTTACAGCGTGCCCTGATCAATTTTTTCCTGGATGAGGCCATGAAGGCAGGATATGCCGAAGTTCAGCCTCCCTATATGGTCAATGCAGCTTCGGCTTATGCCACGGGGCAGCTGCCCGATAAGGATGCCCAGATGTATCATGCCGGCCTGGATGACCTTTATCTTATCCCGACGGCAGAGGTTCCGGTTACCAATATATACCGCGATACCATCCTGAAAAGCCAGGATCTCCCGACGAAAAACGTGGCCTATTCCGCCTGTTTCCGCCGTGAAGCCGGATCGTATGGCAAAGATGTACGCGGATTGAACCGTTTGCACCAGTTCGACAAGGTGGAGATCGTACAGATCGCCCATCCCGACAAATCATACGAGGTCCTGGAAGAGATGAAGGATTATGTAACCGGGCTGTTACGGAAACTTGAACTTCCCTTCAGGGTGCTGAAACTCTGCGGCGGTGACATGAGTTTCACCTCAGCACTCACCTACGACATGGAGGTATGGTCGTCGGCCCAGGCCCGGTGGCTCGAGGTGAGCTCGGTATCAAATTTTGAGACTTTTCAGTCAACAAGGCTCAAGCTCCGGTTCAGGGATGAGGCCGGTAAAATTCATCCCGCACATACCCTGAATGGAAGTGCGCTGGCACTTCCACGGATTGTGGCCGCCTTGCTGGAAAACAACCAGACCCCTGAAGGGATCAACATTCCCAGGGTCCTGGTGCCCTATACCGGATTTGAACGGATCGGGTAGATCGTGACACGTGACGCGTGACGCGTGACAAAAAAACTACAGGGATGGATTTTTGATTATTTGAAATAATATTCTATTTTTGTCTGGCAACTAAAACTGTTCACTTATGAAAAAACTCATCCTATTTGTTTTAATTCTTTTTTCAGCAGAGGTGATGTATGCTAAATTTCACCTTGGCATCAAGGTGGGGTACAATGCTTCGAAGATTTCAACCAACATTGATACAGTTAAAAACGGGTTCAAATCGGGGTTCCAGATCGGTGCCTTTGCCCGCATCGGGAACCGCTTCTATGTGCAACCTGAAATATATTATACAACCCAGGGAGGGGTATTTACCAGTAATGCTTCCAACTGGAAACAGAATGTGAAAATTGGTTCGATCGATGTCCCTGTACTCCTTGGTTTTCAGATTATCAAGGGCGATTTCGTCAATCTCCGCATTCTTGCTGGTCCTACAGCCTCATTCGTTGTAAATAAAAGTATCTCTGAAGGGGGTACCAGTACCCAGCAAGTTACCAGTGGTGATTTAAGATCAGTAAATTGGGGCCTTCAGGCCGGTGCAGGCGTTGATGTTTGGATGTTTACACTTGATTTGCGCTACCAACTTGGATTGAATCAATTGGTTAAGGATGTCCAAAATTGGAGTTTTGATTCCAAAAATAATGTGTGGGTGGTCAGCCTGGGCTTTAAGATCTTTTAATTTTTAATTTCCTGCCATGGCGCCGAAATTTATACTTTATAACATATCAGCGCTGATTTTGATCACCCTCCTCTGGGCATCCTGTAAAAATAAAATCGATAATCCCATTCCCTTGCCGGAGTGGGAGGACTACGATCCTGATTCAGTTACCCTTACAGTCACTGTTCAAACACAGCAGGGTATCTTCATGGTGGGATCTTTTGTCAACCTGGCACTCAATCAGGACAGCCTTGATAAGGGGATTTTGGTTCGCAGCGCCAGTACCAATGGCCTGGGACGGGCCCTTTTTAGCCGCCTCTATCCAGGAAAATATTGGGCAGTTTGCTATGCCCGACGCGACAGTGTCTCTCTATCCGGAAGATTCACTATTCAACTTCTCCCCTATGCGATCCGTGATACCATTCTTATTGTCCATTGATCTGTTTTGAAAGTCAACGGAAGTGATTACCGGACGGTGTGGATGAAGAGAAACTCAGTTTTCTTCATAGAACAGAACCTGTTGCCTTTTCATTTTCACATTCACGAAGCGAAAACTTATCTGGAGAGCTGTCATGCCATTCGGACGATGATGGTTCGCGGGGCGGGCGCCATCGGGGCCATTGCCGGCTTTGCCATGGCCCAGGCTGCAATGGAGGCTCCTGGATCTGATTTCCGGTTTTTTATCGATGAAGCCAGGCGAACCATCGAATCAACCAGGCCAACTGCACGAAACCTTTTTTATGCGGTTGAAAGGGTATACAGTGCCTCCCTCCGCTCTCCTGCTGCAGCCATTCTGGAAGCGCAGAAGGTGGCCGACCGAGATGCCGCCGATTCTTTTAAAATAGGTGAATTCGGCAATGCACTGATCCGCGACGGGATGAACATTGAGACCCACTGCAATGCAGGATGGCTGGCCTTTGTCGACTACGGAACGGCACTCTCCCCGATATACCTGGCCCACCAGGCCGGGAAGAGGATCTTTGTTTATGCTGATGAAACCAGGCCGCGAAGCCAGGGTGCTCGGCTCACAGCCTGGGAACTCAAACAGGCCGGGGTGCCGCATACCATAATCCCTGACAATGCCGGGGCATGGCTGATGTCACTTGGTAAAATAGACATGATGATCGTAGGAGCCGACCGGATTGCTGCCAACGGGGATACAGCCAACAAAATAGGCACCCTCGAAAAGGCCATTGCGGCCAGAGAATTTGGAATCCCCTTCTATATAGCGGCCCCTACCTCGACATTTGACAAGGATTGCCCTGACGGGAGACACATTCCCATTGAAGAACGAAGCGAAGAGGAGGTGCTTTACCAGGATGGAATTACACCTGATGGTCAAACCATCCGGGTACTTGTCTGTTCACCGGGATCCCCTGCCTTCAACCCTGCATTTGATGTTACCCCGGCAAAATATATCACCGGGATCATCACCGAAAAAGGAGTCATCAAACCCTCTTCCGAATCGATTCATCATTTGTTAAAAACCGAAATCTCTCAAAAATAATCCAATATGAACTTATCACGATTTTCCGTCTGGTTCCTAACGGGAACCCTGGTTCTCAGTCTGATCCTCCCCGGATATGCAGGGAATAAACAAGAAAAGACCAAATCAAAGGAAACCGGAAAGGAAAAATCCAAAGAGAAAGATAAAGATAAACCCAAGGAAGATTCTGTTTACAATTCGGGACTGGTTAGCGGATTGAAATTCAGGAGCATCGGTCCGGCCTTTTGCTCAGGGCGCATTGCCGATTTTGCCGTGAATCCTAAAAATCACAGCGAATGGTTTGTGGCTGTGGCTTCAGGACACGTGTGGAAAACAGTGAACAATGGAACCACCTTCGAGCCTGTTTTTGACAATAACGGAACCTATTCCATCGGGTGCGTGGTGATCGATCCGAATAATACGAATGTTGTTTGGGTTGGAACCGGCGAGAACAACCACCAGCGATCGCTCGGATACGGGAACGGGGTGTACAAGAGTTCAGACAACGGGAAGAGCTGGAAAAACATGGGATTGAAGGACTCGCGCCAGATAGGCAAGATCCTCATCGATCCGCGGAATTCCGATGTGGTTTATGTGGCGGCAGAGGGATCGGTATGGGGTCCGGGCGGCGACCGCGGGTTGTACAAAACCACCGATGGCGGAAAAACCTGGAAGAAGGTCCTCGAGATCAGTGAAAATACCGGTGTGAATAATGTCCTGCTCGATCCACGTAATCCGGACGTGCTGTATGCATCATCTGAACAGCGAAGGCGTCATGTGTTCACCAAGATCGGCGGCGGACCGGAAACGGCCATCTACAAGTCGGTCAATGCAGGTGAATCGTGGGATAAACTCACCTCGGGTCTTCCCGGCGCCGACATGGGAGGTATTGGTATGGCCATATCGCCGGTAAACCCGGATGTGTTGTATGCCATCATTGAATCAACTCCCGATGCCAAGGGTTTCTACAGAAGTACCGACCGCGGGGCATCGTGGCAGAAGATGAGCGATCATGCGGCCCAGGGCCAGTATTACAACGAAATTTATTGTGATCCCAGGGATGTGGACAAAGTCTATTCTGTCGAAACCATCTCCCAGTATACCGAAGACGGCGGAAAAACATGGAGACAGGTTGGCAACAACAAACGCCATGTGGATGATCATGCCATGTGGATCGACCCGGATGATACAAAACATTTTTTTATCGGCAGCGATGGCGGCGCCTATGAATCCTTCGACGGGGGAAAAGAGTTCATTTTCAAGTCGAATCTGCCCGTCGTTCAGTTTTACCGCGTCCAGGTTGACAATTCCACCCCGTTTTACTATGTATACGGCGGCACACAGGATAACAACAGCATGGGCGGTCCGTCGCGCACCACGGCCGGATCGGGAACGCTTTCAGACGACTGGTTCAACACCAACGGAGGGGATGGTTTCTGGTCGCAGATCGACCCGGTTAACCCCAACATCGTGTATGCCGAATCTCAGTACGGAGGCATGGTCCGTTATGACCGTAAAAGCCAGGAGGCTGTGGATATCAGGCCGGAGCCTCGCAAAGGGGAAGACAGCTACCAGTGGAACTGGAACACCCCGCTGATCCTCAGCCCTCATTCACCCACCCGTCTCTATACAACGGCCAACAAGGTTTTCCGCAGTGATGACCAGGGAAATACGTGGCAGGTGATCAGCGATGACCTAACGGCGAAACTCGATCGCAACAGCTGGCCTGTGATGGGAAAATTCTGGCCGGCCGATGCCGTTCAGAAGGATATTTCAACCTCGCTATACGGAACCATCATCTCATTTGATGAATCACCGGTGAAGGAGAACCTTTTATTTGCAGGTACGGACGATGGCCTGATCCAGGTTTCGGAAGATGCTAAAACCTGGACCAAAACCGACAAATTCCCGGGCATCCCTGAGAACACCTATGTCAGTGATATTTTCGCCTCCCGGTTTGATGAAAACGTGGTATTTGCCTCCTTCGACAACATACTCCGCGATGATTTCAAACCCTACCTGCTGAAAAGCACGGATAAGGGTAAAACATGGAATCCGATTGCCGGGAACCTTCCGGAAAACGGGACAGTTCACAGCATCATGCAGGATTACATCAACCCCGACCTGCTCTTTGCCGGAACCGAATTCGGCTGTTATTTTACCATTGATGGCGGCAAAAACTGGATCCAGCTCAAATCGGGCCTTCCTTCAGTGTGCATCAAAGACATGGCGATCCAGAAAAGGGAGAATGATCTGGTACTGGCTACTTTTGGCCGCGGATTTTATATCCTGGATGATTATTCCCCCCTCCGGAACCTGAAAAAAGAGAACCTGGATCAGAACGGGTATATCTTTCCTGTAAAGGATGCCCTGATGTACCTGCCAACAGATACGAAAGGTTCGCAGGGTTCGACGGTTTACGTAGCCAAGAATCCTGATTTCGGTGCCGTATTCACCTATTTTATCAAGGATGTTCCCAAAACCAGGAAGGATATCCGCAAGGAAAAAGAGGCTGAATTATTTAAAAAAGGAGAGCGGATCCCACAACCAACCGAGGCTGATCTTCGTACGGAAAAGCTGGAGATTGAACCTTTCCTCACCTTCACAGTAACTGATTCCCAGGGTTCTCCCGTTCGAATCATCCGCAAAAGTCTGTCGAAAGGGATCAATCGCATCAACTGGGACCTGAGATACCAGTCAACCAGGGTCGTTGAGACAGATAAATTTGACCCGCTGGGTGACAATGGCAGCGGAGTTCTTGCCATGCCCGGAAAGTATAAAGTCAGCATGACACTGACGGCCAACGGCGATACCAAAACGCTGGCCGGTCCGGTCGATTTCAATGCCGTGGTTTTGAACAACACCACCCTGCCTGCTTCCAACCGGCCGCTGATGGTCGAGTTCCATAAAAAAGTCGCAGAACTCACCCGTGTGATGCAGGGAACCGAAAATTATGCTGAAGCCCTGAAAAAAAGGGCCGCCAGTATTCTCCAGGCTTTGAACAGCACGCCGTCAGCCAGCCCTGACCTGATAAAAAAGGCGCTTGCCGTGCAGTTGCAGCTCGATGAGATCCTCAATGTGAAGTTCAACCGCAATACCAACAAACCCAGTGAAGAGGAAAACCCGCCTGCCCCGGTATCCCTGAACAGCCGGCTCGGGAAACTCAGCTGGATAAGCTGGATGAGTACCGGAGATCCTTCCCAGACACAAAAAGATGCCTATGCCATCCTGGAGGCTGAATTTCCGCCTGTATACGACCAGATCAAAAAAATCGGCGAATCTGAAATTCCGCAGCTTGAAAAAGAGCTGGAGAACCTTGGAGCGCCGGTAACACCGGGGAGACTGCCGGAGTGGAAAAAGTAATGACGAGTGACGAATGAACTATTTCTTTTAAATAACTTTCATATGGATAAAGGTACTTTGAAATTATTGTGGAAATTCACTGTTTTCGCATCGGTTATGATGCTGGTCATTTTTACCTTCGAAAACATCAACGGTCGCTTCTGGCTGAATGATTTTAAAGTCTATTACCTGGCTGCAAAGGCGTTGCTGGCGGGTGAACAGGTTTACGGGATCCCGTTCGGACTCAGTTCTGGGTTGTACAAATATTCGCCATTCACCCTGTTTTTTGTCTTCCCCTTTTGCCTGTTCCCCTTTGAAATTGCGCGGATCATTCATTTTTTTGTGCTGGGGGCTGTCATTGTTCTGGTATTTTTCATCATCTATGAAGTGTATAAAAACTATCTTCATGAAAAATCCTGGAAAAACATAAACCTGTTATTTACACTGGCCTTCGTGTGCGTTCTTATCCATTTCGTCAAGGAACTCCACCTGGGGAATATCAATGTATTGCTGCTTCTCCTGCTCTGTTTTTCGGCCGATGCACTCATGAAATCAAGATTCATCCTCTCCGGAATCCTGTTCGGACTTGTGGTTTTGACAAAACCGTTCTTCCTGATCCTGATCCTTCCCCTGCTGTTCCGTAAGAAATGGAGCGTCCTTGTCAGCCTGGGAGGGACATTGGTCGTGGCGTTCCTGATCCCCGCACTCTTCTTCGGATTTTCCTACACTGTGTTTTTATACACCGAATGGATCCGCAATATTTTCGCACATAACGCCAATTATCCCGGCCATAACTCGATTCAGTATCTGCTTCATTTCTATATCAATCCAAATATTCCCAATGAATTTCAGTATGTGATCATTGCAGGAGGCGCTTTGGTATTCCTGATCATGCATTATTTCAACAGGGTTTTTGAGAAAAAGCATGGGAACACCGACCGGGTACAAACGGCAGGGTTCCTGTCGGAATGGTTCGTTCTCATTGCCATCCTGCCAAACATGGTGAAGACCGACTCCGAGCACTTTCTTTGTACCCTCCCGCTTATCATTCTGATAATATTTTACTTAGCCTCTAAAAGGCAGATCCTGATGACAGTGTTTTTTATCATTCTGATCTTTTTTTACGGTGCCAATTCCACTGATTTACTGGGCACTACATTATCTGATACCCTCTTCAATATGGGACTTATCGGGATCAGCAATTTGTTTATCATTGCTGTTGCCCTGTTCATTTTTTACGGGCCCCAGTTAAGGAGCAATCTCATTGGCACAAAGGAAAACTGTTAATGGCCAGGAGAACTTACCTGCGTGATATTCTCAGTTTCCTCGGAAGCAACCTGACCGTGACTGTCAGCAATCTTGTTATCGGGGTCATCCTTTCGCGAATGCTCGGTGCCGCAGGGTATGGGCTCTATTCCGCCATCATTGTGATTCCGATCATGGTGATCGGCTTTACGCAGCTCGGGATCAGGCGAAGCACCATCTATCATATCGGTAACAAACTCATCCCGGAGGATCATATCGTTTCCGCCCTGTTCATTCTCCTGCTGTGGACCAGCGCCCTGAGCATCATCATATGCGGCATGGTCTATTTCTTTTCCGAAAGCCGGCTCTTCGATCCGCTGATCATTGTGATGGTACTGCTTACCATTCCGCTGCTTTTGACAAATGTATTTGCCGGAGGGGTTTTCCTGGGAAAAGAGGATATAAAACGGGCGGCGATCCTGAATGCAGGTCCGACGATCATTACCCTTTTGCTCACCATTTTATTCGTTTATTTTCTGAAGATGTCGGTACTGGGGGCCTTTACCGCGATCGCCCTGGCCAATTTTATCATGTTTTTATTTACCTACCGGATGATCTTTATCGAATTCAGGTATAACATCACCTGGAAATATCATGAAGGGATTATGAAAAGCATGATAAAACTCGGATTGGTGAACGCCATTGCGATTTTCATCATGCAACTCAATTACCGGCTGGACATCCTGATGCTGAAAAAACTGTCGACCCTCGAGGAGGTTGGATTCTATTCGGTTGCCATGCAGATCGCCGAACAGTTGTGGCACATTCCTTTTGCCATTGAATCGATTGTATTAAGCCGCAGTGCCAATACCACCGATGACCAATTCGTTCACCGGACGGTCGCTTCCATCTTCAGGGTTTCGCTGCTGATCGGGCTGGTGGCCGGAATTTTCATCTTCTTTGCAGCGCCCTCCCTGGTTCCGCTGATCTTCGGGCAGGAATATATTCCAAGTGTTTCGATGATCCAGGTTGTTCTTCCCGGGATCCTGATCCTGGTCGGATTCCGGATCCTTAACAGCCGCCTCACCGGCATGGGGAAACCCCAGATCGCCATCTACGCATTCATGCCGGCACTGGTTATCAACTTCATCATGAACCTGTTCCTGATCCCGCGCTTTGGAGGCATCGGGGCAGCGTGGTCAACCAATGCCAGCTATGCTGTCGGGTCGCTCATCTTCATGGTTGTTTATTCAAAAATGGTAAATATGCCGGTACAGGAGATATTCAGATACCGCAGAAGTGATTTTTATTTCTTCTGGAATATAAAAAAACGGTTTGCCTATAAAACAAAAATCTGATATCGCTTTACTTCCGCAGCACTGATCTCATCAACCCTGCTTAAAAATCGACCATGATGCCAATGGAGGGGAGAACAGTCCCGGCACTGCGTTCAATGGTTCGCAGCTTGTATCGCTCCTGCCCTTCCTGGTCAACATACTTTACCACTGAACCATCCTCCTGGGTATTGACCAGTAAATCGGGTTGCTGAGCCTTGAAATTCAGTATGTTCTGTATATCCAGGTAAAACATCAGAGACCATTTTTTAAAATAAAATCCCTTATCAATCCTAATATCGAGCTGGTTAAATGAAGTCAGTCTGAGGGTATTGAAGGCATTGTAATCGAGATAGCCTTTGCCCTGTGCATCCCAGGCTGTCACAAGGCTCGATTTGTTCATGTCCCATGGTGTATAGGGCTGCCCGCCGGCGAACCGCCATTTTGCACCGATTTCCCAATTGTGCTTAAATTTCCTTCCAACAGTCACATTGATCAGGTTACGATTATCCCAGGCTGACGGAATATACCGGCCTTCATAATTTGTAAACTCACTGCGAACGAAAGTGTAGGTCATGATGAAGTTGAAGCTGAATATATCCGCATTTCTTATGAGGACTTCAAAACCGTAGGCCCTCCCTTTGGAGATCGGGAGCAACGGCTCATCCCCCACCGCACCAAAGTCGGTTCCCTTGCTTGCGAGCGCCACGGAATCCCTGATCGAAAAAGGATAATTCCGGTAGTATTTATAAAATCCTTCGAGTGAGATTTTAGCGTTGGCTTTTGGAAGATATTCAAGACCCAGCACGATATGATCGGCCGAGATGTACCGGATCCCCAGGGAATCATTGACCAGCATACCGCTGTTGCTCCGGAACCCAAGCGAGGTATAGGCCGGAAGCTGGTAATATCGGCCGACATTGAAATTGATGAAGAATTTGTCGGGAACAAAGGCATAGGAGGCCGAGAACCTGGGTGAAAACTGCTGCAGGAGGTTGTTCATCCGGTTGGAATAGTTGTTGGCATCCATCCTGATCCCAAAGTTGAGATTGAGACGGTCATTGAAAAACGCGCGGTTAACCTGTCCGAACAGGCTCCATTTCCACATATCAATTTTCGAATTGTAGTCGAGCGTGCGGACCTGGCCGGCTAAAAAAATCTTCTGATAGGTTTGATTCGTATATTTTGCATATTCAAGCCCCGCCCCATAGGTGATCTTCCATTTCACCAGGTCGGTAAGCCCTTCATAGCGAAGTTTATTCTCGATCTCCTGCGAATTGTACTTTAACAGCAAACTGTCGGGAACCTCCACATTGTTGGTATATTTGATCTGGTCGTTGTTCAGCATGTTGCGGCTGAGTACCCATGTATCGTATCCCCTGGCCCGAAAATGGCGGTAGACCAGGCCAAACACGTAACTCCACTGGTCATTTACAGGCAGTGACTGTAAAATATATTCCTGAAATGCATCCGGATTGGCAATCCCCGTGTTCAGCTTGTTTTTATCGAGTGCCCCGATGGAGATGACCGAGAGCTGGTTCCGTTTGTCGAGGTCGATTTTGTACTTGAACTGATAATCGTTGTAGGTGGGAAGGAACGGCAGTTTTAAAGCGCTGAACAGAAACTGCAGGTAGGAACGACGGACCGAAAAAATCAAGGATGAATTTTTTGTCACGGGTCCGTTCAGGGTCAGGGCAAGGTCGCTGGAACCCAGCGAAATGCGTCCCCCGAACTTCTCCCTGTTCCCGTCCACCTGGCGAAGGTCCATCACCGAACTGAGCGCGTTGCCCCTTGTTGTTGGAAAGGCGCTAGAATAAAGTTGAACTTCGCGGATAAAATCGACATTGATGATGCCAACCGGGCCTCCCGACGCGCCTTGCGTGGAAAAATGGTTCAGGTAGGGAATTTCCACCCCGTCGAGGAAGAACCGGTTCTCCCCGGGGCCGCCTCCGCGCACAATGACATCATTGCGAAACGAAGGCGATGACGCCACACCGGGCAAACTTTGTATGACCTTTGAAATATCCCGGCCTGAACCCGGGCTTCTTTCAATCTCCTGGATGGTCAGTTTTTGCAGGGAAAGCGGCGCCTCTTCATTGCGTTCAACCACCGATGGCTTAATCTCCACCTGCGAAAGCGTGATGACCATCTCATCCATACGGATGTCAATATCTGATGAGCGGGAATTGGTGACCAGGAAATCATCCGAGATGAATTTTTTAAATCCCACGGCTGTCGCTACAAGGCGAACATATCCAGGGGCAACTTTCGTGATTGCGAAAACCCCGTCAACATCGCTGGTAGCTCCCTGGGTAGGCCTGCCATCGATGATCACGTTTACAAATGGGATCGGTTCGTTGTTCTTGTGATTTAAAATATGGCCCCTGATCAAACCTGTCTGGGCAAACAGGTTGGGACTCATCAGGATGAACAGCAGGAATATAAATTTGTTTTTGGGTGAATATATAGTCATAAATGAAGTCGTAGCTAATAAATAATCTGTTTTATTTGTATTTGATCTGAATTATGACAACAGCCATACCAGATGATAAAAAGCCCCGCCATTCGCCGCCATTCTGTCAGGAAATGCTGAAACCCTTTTAAAGGGGGCATAAAACATGACAAAAAGGATGGGTTTGTGTAAGATCACATCCCGTTATGGCGGGATAATTCCATCGCGAGCTGAACGAAATCGCCGACCGAAAGCCGCTCGGCACGCAGGTCGAGATAGGAGGAAAGGATGGATGACCTGGTCGCAATGTCCTGGGGCGGAAGCATGGACCGTATGGCATTCCGCAAGGTTTTCCGGCGCTGGTTGAACGCTGTTTTTACAAGACGGATAAAGAATGTTTCATCACAGGCCAGTTTCGCAGTCTTGTTCCGCTGCAGGCGGATGACGGCGGATTTGACTTTTGGTGGAGGTGAAAATACCGATTCGTTCACCGTAAAAAGATATTCTATGTCATAAAAAGCCTGCAGGAGAACGCTGATGATTCCATATGTCTTGCTCCCGGGAGGCGCTGCCAGTCTTTCTGCCACCTCTTTCTGGAACATCCCGATCACCTCGGGTACCCGGTCGCGTGACTCGAGCACCTTGAACAATATCTGGGAAGAGATATTGTAGGGAAAATTTCCAATCACCGTGAATTTCGCCAGGGAACTGTGATCAACTTCATTTTGAGCAGGAGCCGGATCGCCGGTGGGTGGAAACCCGTTCAGATCATAGGAAAGGAAATCAGCCTGGATCAGCCGGTCTGAAATTCCCGGAAAGAATCCCTTCAGGTATTCCACTGATTCCCGATCCACCTCCATGAACCAGGGATTGAGACCAGGAATTTCGAGGATGTATTTTGTCAACACACCCATCCCCGGCCCGATTTCCAGAACCAGGGGCCAGGCAGGATCCAGATAACTGACGATCTTCCTGGCAATGTTTTCATCCCGAAGAAAGTGCTGCCCCAGATGTTTTTTTGGTCGTATCATCATCTTCAGAATTGTTATTTTATTTTATCACCCCGCAAGGTCCTGAATTTCTTTCGGGCATCCGCAACATATATACTGCCAGGATACTGATCGAGCAGTTCCTGGTACAGGGACATGGCTTTCGCCTGGTTGTTCAATTGTTTTTCATTCAGGGCAGCAGCCTGCATCAGTGCATCGTCGGCCATGATTTCATCGGGATATTCCTTAACCACCAACTGGAAAAGGCTGTCGGCCCCGGCATATTTTCCCTGTTTGCGTTTGATCTCTCCTTTTTTATACAGGACCTGCTGCAATATCGGGTGCTCCCTGAAAGTAAGCGTTATGGAATCAAGTGTTACAAGTGCCCTGTCCTCTTCGTTGCGGTAATCGAGCAGATCGGCACGTGCATACATACCCAGGGCGATGGTATTGCTGTCGGGGTCATAGTTTTCGCTGATCAGCAACGACAGGGCAATGGCATCGTTTGAGATAAACTTGGAGGTTGACGCCTTCAGGATATCCGATTGGGCTTTGGCCCATTTGAACTCCCCGATATAAAAGGAAAGTTTGGCATTTTTAAATTTGGCTTCCTGGCCCAGCACGTCGAATTTAAAATCCTGGTAAGCCTGCTGGTATAACAGGGTAGCCTCCCAAACATCGTCGGTAAACAACAGGATATCTGCAAGTTCTATCTTGCATTTTGCCTGTTCGGCGGCAGATATCCCGGGCAGGTGAATCACGTGGTTCAGAAGATCTGTCGCCTCCTGGGGCCTCTCCAGGTAAAAGGCCTTGATGTGTGCAAGATTTCGGATCAGGGTGATATTCGAGGGATCATCTTCTGATTCTTTCAACATTTCGTGAATCTCCTTTTCAAGCACTTCAAGCTGTTTCTTTGATGGGACAGGTTCGGAGATGATCTGAAGATAGCGGGTATTGGCCAACTCCCTGCGACTAACATCATAAAAGAAGCCGGATGGCCCTTTTGAAACAAGGTACAGGTAACATTCGATGGCGATGTCGAATCTTTCATTTGACACGGCAAGATTGGCCAGCGAAGATAGTTTTTCGCCGTTTTCCTTCAAACGCCGGTCGAGGGCTTTGGCCTGAATGAGGGCAATGTCAAAATCCTCTTGCTGGATCGAATACCACCAGAGCAGCTCTGCAAAGCAGGTTTTATCAGGTTCCCTTTGCGCCCTGGCAAGAAGAATTTTCCGCAGTCTCTCATTCTTGTCATTGTTCACATCATAGGCCAGGATCATCTGTATCCGGTCCTGCACTGTATTCATGAAGGTATTGTTCGATCCGAGGAGGTCAAGATAAGCCTCCATGGCGTTGTCAAACTCACCCATTCTTTCGTAAACTCCGGCCATTTCAAAGCCAAAAGGATAGGAATTGTTCAGCAGCTGCCTCCCCTTCTGATAGGTTCGGATGGCATATTCAAACTCGCCCCGGGTGATGAATGCATTGGCCAGGTCAAAGACCTGCTGCTGGGTCGCGACCAGTTTTTTCAGGGCATCTTCATAAAATTTCCTGGATTTATCAGGGTGACCCTCCCGGAAGCTGATATAGCCCAGGTCGACCAAATATTTAGGGGCATCCTGTTCGGCCTTCATGCATTTTTTAACCAGCCGTTCAGCCTTGTTGTAATCTTTTATCTCAACCAGGCAGAAATAGAGGTACTGGTAATTGAATGAGGATGGTTTTTTCTCATAGATACGGCCGAACAACTCAGCAGCTTTGTCAAATTGATGATTTTGATAAAACTGGAGGGCCAACTGTTCTTCATTTCCCGCCTGAGGGGCCTGTTGTTGAAATGGCAGGGTGGCTGGTGGTTTTACATCCTGGGAAAAGGCGCGCGCGGCAATGAGAAGGAAGATTAAAACGTGACGCGTGACGCGTGACGCGTGACAGGTGATTGAAAGTGGGTCACAAATGATATTGAAAAAATTGCTCACAGAGTTTCTGTCGTTTTTTCCGGCTGAAGGAGATTGCAGGCAAACCAGGCCATCAGTCCCATCCCTGTTTCGAGGCTATGCTCATCCACATCGAAGGTGGCGGTATGGAGATTTGAATTGATCCCTCTGGCCTCATTGGTGATTCCAAGCCGGTAGAGGCAGGATGGCAGGCGTTCTGCGAAATAGGCAAAATCCTCGGCAGTCATGCGCTGATCCAGTTCCTTCACGTGGTCAGATCCCAAAAAAAGGAAGGCCAGATTCCGCAACTTTTCGGTCAGGCCGGGATCATTGTTCAGGAAGGGGTAGCCATGCGAAATCCTTACCTGGCAACTGGCTCCCATTCCTTCTGCAATGCCGGTTGCCATTTTTTCAATCAACTGGTGAACCTCCCTGCGCCACGACTCATTATAGGTGCGAACGGTTCCCTCCATCACCACCTCATCCGGAATAACATTGGTACGGCCTGCACCAATGATCTTCCCGAACGATACCACGGTAGGAATCCCCGGGTCGGCATTCCGGCTGACGATCTGCTGAAGGGCGATGAGGATGTGTGCGGCAATCAGAATCGGGTCAATGACCTGGTTCGGGGTTGCAGCATGTCCTCCCTTTCCTTTCACGGTAATGAATACCTCGTCAGTGGATGCCATGTAGGGACCGGATTTCAGTCCGACATCACCGGCGTTGAGGTTGTTTATCACATGCAGTGCGATCACATAGCGGGGCTCCGGATGCTCAAGAACGCCTTCGTTGATCATCGTGATGGCACCGCCGGGATAAGACTCTTCCGATGGCTGGAACAACAACTTGACTGTTCCGGTGAACTGATCTCTGATTGACTGGAGAATTTTAGCGGCGCCCAGCAGGCAGGCCATATGCACGTCATGCCCGCAGGCATGCATTTTACCCGGAATCACCGACTTATATCCGGCAATATTCGATTCAATGATTGGCAGGGCATCCATGTCGGCACGCAGGGCAATACAACCGGATGAAGGATCATTTCCTTCGATCAAACCGACGATGCCGGTGCCCGCTATACCCCTCTGATACCGGATTCCGTATTCATCCAGTTTTTTACAGATGAAATCGGCCGTAAGAAATTCTTCGCAAGATAATTCCGGGTTCTGGTGAAGGTGCCGCCTCACGGCTAAGATCTCTTCCAGGAAAGATCCGGATAAAGCTTCAATTTTTTTCTTCAGTTGTATCATTGGATTCCGCTGATAAATTGGGTTCAAAGGTAGGAAATGTTTGATAACGATGCGGGTCAGTTCCTGATCAACTTCAAGGTTGAATTCATTTCACCTACTTTCACATTGAGAAAATAGAAGCCCCTCCCCAACAACGAAATGTCGAGGCTGATCCGGTTCCCTGAAGGAACTGTCTGCCGGGTATCCATTACCTGGTGGCCTGTAAGATCAAAAAGCCGGATGTGACATTCCCCTGCTGTATTCCTGGCAAACTCAACCGTAACCTTTCCCGATGCCGGATTGGGATAGATCCGGAACGGGGGAATGGTTACCTCACGAACACTGCTGCAATCCCCAACGGTTATGTAGTTTTCCTTCAGAACGGTTTTGACATGAACCCCGTCGGAAACCGTCAGTCTTACATCAAAATTTCCGGGTTCGGCATAGGTCACAACAGGATTCTGCTCGCTGCTGTTACCGGGTGTACCTCCTTCAAATTCCCAGTTCCGGGTTGTGATATGGTCATAGGAATCATCGGTGAAGAGCAGGCTGCTATTCCTGTATACCGCATTCTGTGCCGAGTGAAAATAGGGATAGGGACCCGTAATGTTCAAATCAAAGAAATCGAGGTAGCGCTTCATCAGGATGGTTTGGGATGACGGAGGCGATACTCCCCCGAGTGCGCTGAAATCGAGCATGGTCGCAATAATTTTATAATCATCGCCATGGTATACTGTTTCAAGGCTCATGGCCGGATTATCAGTATTGACCAGGGTTGAATAGGCCGGCGATACCGGCTCAAGCGTAAAGATGGCATATTTTAAAGGCGCGGAATAGGCATAACTCATTGAATCGGCAAGGGTACCGCGAACGCCAATCACGCGGGGATAATAGTATAACGGGACTTTCCGGGTGGTATATTGTAACATGGGATGCAGGGAGAGCGTATTCACATAATACCAGGTAAAATAACCCTCTATATACAAATTCCCTCCCTGTTTGAGATAATCGGCCAGGATCACCCCTTCTGACTCTTTGAGGGTATGGCTTCCAGAGTTGGCTGTTCCCAGGATCAGAAAAACACTTCCGTAATGGTTACAATCGAATTGCAGGGAATTAAGTGTATCAAAGGAGACATGCAAGCTGTCCAGCGCTTTGGCCATGGCCTGCCCTGAAGCAACCTGAGAGGAAAGGTTGACGAGTGCCACCTGTTTGATCCCGACCGGCATACTGAAATCCAGCATTTTAATTATTCCTGCGGAGTCGCTCAGCAGGATCTGAAACGGAATGATACTGCCAGGCAGGGCATCACGGGAAACTTTGATCTGAAACCGGAACTCACCGGAGCTGTAACCGTTGAAATGATCGACGGATATCTCCGCGGATGAAAGGATGGAAACCAGTGATCCCGTGGAGATCAATGTCAACCTCAGGTTCTGTGCCATCTTTTCAGATAGGTTTTTCACATTCACAACAAGATCTCCAACCTCACCGGGGTCGAGAATGTCATTATCCCCATCCCATATCCCGGGTGATTCAATCACCATTTCGGGCGCGGTCACCGTGAATTTAACGGCTTTTTCCCAATGCTTTTCTCCGGATTGAACATGCAGTGTAAATCCAACAGGAAAATTATTGGGAAGACTGTTAGTCAGGCCGAAGGAAAAGGCGGTCGGGAATGTTAGCGGAACCCCGGGCTGAAGCAACGGGATCGTAAGCAGGCTGTCGGTGATCTGAACCAGGGAATCTGCTGAACGAAGATGGATGGTCAGGTTTTGAAGGGGTTGACTCCCGGTATTGGACAGCATCAGTTTCATGCACGACGGATGACCGAATTCAAGTTTATCGCTGGTGCTGCACATCAGTTCGTGTGCTATTTCCAGGCCGTTTGAAAGCATGAGGAACTTGTTATCAGTCATCTTCCCGGCATCGGTCACCCGCACAGGAAGGTCATAGATTTTTGATGAATCTGCCCGGGAAACTGAGAGTAAACCATCCCCGCTCAGGGTGAGTTCCGAAGGCATCACCGGGGGTAAAAACCGGAAACTCTTTCCAGAAAGTTCATTGGCATTCCATTGCGTTTCGAGCATGAAATTCTGGTTGTCCCCCTTTGAAATGCCTGCGTAAAATTTATGCTGGAATCCCTGGTTGTTCATGGTTCCGTAGCGAAATTCAAACTGCCCGCCGGGATAAAGGATCAGGGCAAAATCGTCCACCGAACTACTTTGATAATTCATCACAGAGGCCTTCCACCTGATAATGGCGTGCGTGGCATCAGCCTGGTACCAGATACCGTCATTCTTACCGGTCGGGAGGTAGGCATATTCCTGTGAAAAAGATGGCGCGATGGACGGGAACATCTCCAGCATATTCATCTCATCGGTTAAGTAGGGCTCGGGCAAATACTGCGAATCGAAGCTGACAAACCCATAATTGTTTATATAGAGGCTGTCATAACTCTTTCCATAGAAAGGGAAACTGAAGGGCAGTGTAACGGCAGTATAGGAGATGTATTCCTCTGTGGAAAAAACTGAGGTTCCTGTGATCTCAGGCATTGCACCCAATGAAGGAAGCCTGGTGTAATTTTCGGGGAGAGACCAGTTGTAGGGTTGTTTCCCGCCTGAAGCTTCCAGCCGGACATGGTAGGGCTGCCCGGGAGTCGCCGGCGGCAGGCTGCCGGTTGTGATCTGAACCACTGGTTTCTTCATGGCAGCAACAACGGAAATCAGCGTAAGACCATTGTTTTTTATGCCGATATTTCCATTGGTTGCTGCAAATTCCCGGGGCTCATTCAAATAATTGATAAAAGAGGCCTGCAGAACACTCCCCTGACCCATGTCCGAAGGATCGCGTTCATCAATCATCAGGAAATAACGCGCCGGCCTGTCACTTGAAACAAAGTTGAGCAGCTGTGTCACATCAAGGCCAAATTCAATGGTTCCGGCATCCGGCAATGAGTCGATGCCCTGCATGACCAGGGGACCGCCCTGGTAGTTGAAGATCGGGAAATCAATGACGTGGTCGGGCTCCTGTCGGTTGGTATCGCTGCTAACCCCGGCCAATATCCTGATTTTGTCGCGTGAATTGTGGTTCAGTTTGACTTTCATCGTCAGCAATGGCCGGTACCCCGTATCAGCGTCCAGGACATACACCCTGTTATTCCAGACGCCCCCTTCGGTATAATTCATTGCAAACGAGCGATACAAGGCATACACAAATCCTTCATTGCTCCACCAGCTTCCATAGGAATTGGCGATCCTGAAACCGCCGATCTCCCAATCGCTTGCATCAACCACGCCATCTCCGTTGATATCCAGATCATTGGTATATTTACCATCCCTGTTCATATCATACCTGATCGAATCGTTATAACCTACCACCGTCATTCCATGAACCGGATCGGTCAGCCAGGCAATGATCACATTTTTACCCTCCTCCGGTGTTCCTGCAGGCAATGTTGGCATATTGTTCAGTGTGGCGCTGTTGGTTGAAAAGCAGGCAATTCCCCCGGTTGGCGATCCATCGAGATGGTCGTACAGATAATTCTTCAGGGTATTTATCCCATCAGCATTGTTGACCTTGATTGCAGAAACCTGTTTCAGATGGTTGAACATTCCCCGGTAGTATTTGTCATATCCGCTGATCCAACCCAGGAACGAAGCATTGGTATCGAGCCCGAAGTCGTTGGAGGTCATATGTCCCTGCTGCCTGATCACCTCGAAACTCTGGAGATAGTTAGCCCCAACGTATCGTTTTCCCTGGTTCATGAAATTCCAGGTATAATGTGCCGGATAACTGTTTTCCCAATACCATCCGGGCTGGTTCCGCAACCGATTTATTTCGTAGCCATACAAATAGGCCACACCGCAAAATTGCTGGCAGGTGAAAAAGATGAACTGATCTTTGATTCCCGGCCAGTATTCATTTTTTGAATTATCCACCACGGCAGGGAGAGACCTGTTCCGGTACATTTCAGGAAGATGCAGTAATGGCAGCCTCACTGCCGAAACCGCATCATGCATCCTGGCCGATTGAGGGTAGACTCCCTGCATCGCCCTCCCGCCTGTGTTTTGTCCAAAAAGCAGAATGGGCCATAGGAAAATAACAACAAGAGAGATGATGTATCTGCCGGAAAGTAAGGATGTTTTCATTTGAAATAAAGACAAGAGCAGGCCAATTTTAGTTGCCTGTAATCTACAAAGTTACTAAGAAAAATCAAAGTTTAGACTCTGGCCTGCCGTTCTTTCAATGGTGTTCTCCCGAACGATGGATGGTCCGGGATGTAAGCGCTATAAGGGAATATTCCCGTGCTTCTTCGGTGGATTCGTTTTGCTTTTATTCTGGGTCAGTTCAAGGGCCTGGATCAGTTTTGTCCTTGTCTGGCGAGGAAGGATGATCTCATCCACATAACCGAGTTCGGCTGCCTTATAGGGATTGGCAAAGGTGTTGCGGTAGTGGTCGACTGCATCGGTACGGTCGGTTTCGCTCAGTTTTCCCTTGTGGATAATGTTGACGGCGCCTTCAGGGCCCATCACTGCAATCTCAGCAGTGGGATAGGCATAATTGACATCGGCTCCGATGTGCTTGCTCGACATCACATCGTATGCGCCGCCATAAGCTTTCCGGGTGATCAGGGTAATCTTGGGGACTGTTGCCTCTGAGAATGCATAGAGCAATTTGGCCCCGTGCTTGATGATCCCGCCAAACTCCTGGTTTGTACCGGGAAGGAAGCCGGGAACATCCACAAAGGTGATGATCGGGATATTGAAGCAGTCGCAGAATCGCACAAAACGGGCTGCCTTGATGGAAGAATTGATATCAAGCACCCCGGCCAGGCAGGCTGGCTGGTTGGCAACCAGACCAACCGGTTTTCCTCCAAGCCGTGCAAACCCTGTCAGGATATTCTGGGCATAATGCGGCATCACCTCGAAGAAGTTATTGTTATCCACCACCGTTGTGATGATATCCTTCATGTCGTATGGTTTGTTGGGATCGGCCGGCACCACCGTCTGCAGCTTTTCATCCTGCCGCATCACATCGTCGGTACAGGGCTGCGTGGGCGGATCTTCCATGTTATTTCCAGGGAGGAAACTCATCAGCTCCCTGATCATAAGCAGCACCTGTTCATCATTCTCGCCTGCAAAATGGGCTACACCGCTCTTCGAGTTGTGCGACATGGCTCCGCCCAGATCCTCCATGGTCACCTCTTCGTGGGTCACGGTTTTAATGACTTCAGGACCTGTGACAAACATGTAGCTCGATTCTTTCACCATAAAGATGAAATCGGTCATGGCGGGTGAATAGACTGCACCACCGGCACAGGGACCCAGGATGGCCGAGATTTGTGGGATCACTCCCGAAGCCATCACATTGCGGTAGAAAATATCGGCATATCCGGCCAGACTTTCAACACCCTCCTGTATCCGGGCGCCGCCGGAATCGTTGAGGCCAATGAGCGGAGCGCCCATGCGCATGGCCATATCCATGATCTTGACCACCTTGTCGGCGTTGGCCCGGCTCATGGTACCTCCGAAAACGGTAAAATCCTGTGCAAAGACAAAGGTCAGTCGCCCGTCAATCTTTCCATACCCGGTTACAATCCCATCGCCCGGAACCTTGTTATGCCCCATCCCGAAATCGTGACAGCGGTGCATCACCAGCTTGTCCATCTCCACGAAGGTGTCGACATCCAGCAAAGTCAGGATGCGTTCACGCGCAGTCAGCCTTCCGTTTTTATGAATCTTGGCAATTTTCTCAACACCGCCGCCAAGTTCGGCCTTGCGATTTTTATCCTCAAAAAACTGATAACGTTCTTCTATGGTCTGCATACGTTCTTTTTAAATCAACGATCAATATAAATTTTTGCCACCGGTCCCAGCTAAATTGCCTGTTCCTGCTTTTCCTCCGTCACGATGTTCTCCAGTTTGATCATCAGCTGGTGTGAATCCACGGTATCGCCCTCTTTCACAAGAATGGCCTGAACAATTTTATCACCGGTTGATTTGAATTCACTTTGCATTTTCATGGCCTCCACAACGATCAGGGTTTGGCCGACTGTGACGATATCACCTACCGAAACGGGAATTTTCACGATTTTTCCGGGCATGGGCGAGAGTACATGATTTGATCCTTCCACTTCAAGTCCCTGGTTCCGGTTATAGATATATTTTGATTCCGCATCGATGACTTCTGTATCGAATGTTTTGGCAAATGTGTTTACAATGTACTTTTTGCTGGATTCTCCCCTGATCAATTCCACATTGTAGGAATGACCATTGTATAGAATGGAATAGACCCCATTTTCAACCTCGACGATATCGACATCGTATTTAAGATCATCAACCTTAATCAACGCCTTGGTTCCAACCCTGTTGAGCATTTCAATTTTCGCAGTGCGATGCCCGATACTTATTTCGTATGCCATGTGGATCTATTATAATCGTAAAACATTCCGTTTGCGGCCAAAATCTTTCCAGTTGCTTCCAAGTTCCTCCGTGTATTTCGGAGGCTGTATTTCAGCAAGTTTATCGAGATAATCAACAAATGCGGTGATGATGGCCATATCTTCACACTCGGTTCCGCATGGTTTTTTGGTAAACAACCGCTCGTGGTTGTCTTCAATGAAATGGGTGTTATACTTTCCCTCGATGAATTCCGGGGCGTCCATGATCCGTTCAAGGAATTTGATGGAGGTCTTCACCCCGGTGATCTTGTATTCATATAAAGCACGCCGCATCCTTGCAATCGACTCTTTCCGGGTTTTTCCCCAGGTGATCAGTTTACAGATCATCGGGTCATAATGCATGGGGATTTCGTACCCTTCATAGACATACCCGTCATAGCGCACCCCCAGTCCGAGCGGTACGGTGATGTGCTTAATGATGCCCGGGTTGGGCATGAAATTGTTATCGGGGTCCTCGGCATAGATTCGGCACTGAATGGCATGTCCGTGCTGCCTCAGTTCCTCCTGTTTGAATGAAAGGGTCAATCCGTTGGCTATGTTGATTTGTTCTTTTACAAGGTCAACGCCCACCACACGTTCGGTTACCGGGTGTTCGACCTGTAACCGGGTGTTCATTTCAAGGAAATAATATTCGAGCTGGTCACTGACAATAAATTCGATGGTACCTGCCCCTTCGTAGTTTACAGCTTTGGCTGCAGCGACGGCCTTCTCCCCCATTTCCTTCCGCAATTCCGGATTCATCAGGGGCGAGGGAGTCTCCTCGATTACCTTTTGATGACGCCGCTGGATGGAACATTCCCGTTCGAACAGATGGATCACATTTCCATGCTGATCGGCCAAAATCTGGAATTCGATGTGATGAGGCGATTCGATGTATTTCTCGATATAAACTGAATCATCTCCAAAGGCATTCATGGCCTCCGATTTCGCCATACGCAACGATGGCACCAGCTCATCCATGGTCTTCACAAGCCTCATCCCTTTTCCGCCCCCACCAGCTGAAGCTTTGATCATGACAGGTAATCCAATCTCGTTGACCACCTCCACTGCCTTTGTTTCATCTGAAAGTTTTTCAGTAGTTCCGGGAACAACCGGGACACCCGAGGCGATCATGGTCTGCCGTGCAGTGATTTTGTCGCCCATCGTGCGTATCGCGTAGCCATCGGGACCAATGAATTTGATCCCTTCTGCTTTGCATCGATCAGAAAAACCTGCATTTTCCGATAAAAAGCCATACCCGGGATGGATGGCGTCGGCTCCGCATTGTTTAGCGATCCCGATGATGGTCTCAACGTTGAGATAACTTTCGCGCGAGGGTGCAGGGCCGATGCAATATGCCTCATCGGCATACCTTACATGCATTGCCTTCCGGTCAACTTCCGAAAATACAGCCACCGTTCTCAGTCCAAGTTCCCTGCACGACCGCATTACCCTTACCGCGATTTCACCACGGTTGGCAACAAGCACCTTTTTTATCATAAACTCATACTATTTAATCTGATTCTAAAGAACAAAACTATCAAAAAAAACGTTAGCGACCTAAATATCGCAGGCTTTTTAAGGTTATTTAACAATTTAACAAATGAAAAAAGATAAAGTCTTAACAGGGATCCCGTATTTTTCCGATCTTTGCCGAAAATCCCTCCAAAATATCATGTGGAAAAAAAGTACCGGCATTCTTCTCATCCTGATATTTCAACTGCTTTTTTCCTGTCAAAACGATCCTGCCGTATCCTCGGTAAAGCGGGGACTGGCTGTTCCGCAGAAAAAAGAGACGGCCATTTCGTATGATACTCTTCTCGAAGCCTTTAAAACACTGAAGAAAGATCCGCTGCTGAGAAACGCCTCTGTCGGATATCTTATTGTTGACATTACCACGAAAGAGCCAGTGATTGTTGCAGAGTTTCATGCAAAACAGCCTATGATTCCTGCCTCCACCCTTAAAATATTCGTGACCGGCGCCGCCCTGGAATTCTTTGGGAAACAGATCATTCCCGAAGTCACCATTACAAACCAGATGAGTGTCAACTGGAGGTCTTCAAAACTGTTACGGAAAATCGGAGGCAAGGTTTACCATTCTGCCACCACCGAAGCCGGGGCAAGGGCAATTAAGGAATTCTGGACTTCCAAAGGCGTGGAAACGGACGGGATGAACTTCTATGACGGGAACGGATTATCGAGGAACAACGCCATTTCCCCGAAACAACTGGTCGATGCCCTTTACGCCATGAGAACCTCGCCTTTCTTCCAGACTTTTTATGAATCGCTTCCACTGGCCGGTATGAGCGGAACTTTACGGAAGGCCATGAAGGGAAGTGCCGCTGAAGGGCGGATACGTGCAAAGACGGGCACCATCAACAATGTGAAGAGTTTCGCCGGTTATGTTCACACCGTAACAGGTCGAAAACTGATCTTTTCTCTGATCGTCAATGGATTCGAAGGCCGGGTGAAGGTGGTAAAAAAGAAGCTCGAGGGTGTGCTGATCAGTATGGCGGAGATCTAAAACGTGACGCGTGACAAAAAATTCAAGATTCTATTCTAAGTTCTTTTAAATTTCCAGGGGATCAGCATGGGGACCTTTTTCATGTATTCCCGGTAATCGACACGACGGATCAGCATCCGTTGTTCAATCATCGGAATGCTGGCAAAAAGGAACATCAGTGTGATGGCGGCCGGGCCGATGATAACCCACCAGAACAGGGGGTTGGATGCAAGGGCGAAAAAGTAGAGTCCCCACCAAAAAAGGATTTCACCAAGATAGTTTGGATGTCGTGTCAGTGACCATAATCCCTGGTTCATGGTTTTACCCGATTCCTTATTCACCATAACAAACAGCCGAAGTTGCCGGTCCGAAATGGCTTCAAGTAAAATAGCACCGCCGGTAACAAGCACGGCCAGCAGGTCCATTGCGTTCAGCGGCCGGAAATCCTGAACCACTGCCACCCAGATTGACAGGGTTCCACCGAAAACCATCAGCGCCGGGAAGAGATGTATCCCGAAAAAACTGACTACCCAGTACCCTTTGCCGCTCTTCTTCCGGAAATCGACATACCTCCAGTCTTCATGTTTCAATCCCGGCCATCCGCGCATAAAGTTCCATGTGAGTCGGATACTGTAGGCGAGTGTAAGGAGAAACAGGATGATGATGCGTGGGGAGGTCATCAGCCGTTGATGGATTCCTGAAATATTGATACAGGTGGAGTTCGCTACCAGGGTAACCACACCCTGGGGGTTGTTTTCATTCACAAGCGACTGCTCTGCGACGACCATTGCAAGGTAATACAGGACCATGAGGGGTGGAGCAATACTCCAATATGGATCAAAAACGCTGGAATTGTTAAAATCGATGCTTCCCATAAAAATGATCAGGACTGCAACCCCGGCGGCAACGGCCGATTTTACGATGATCGGGTAATTGCTCACGGTACTGACCCAGAAACCAAGACCAAATGCAATAAGATAAACAACCAGAAGTATCGCTCTTCCTTTTCTTATGTCCTTCATGAATTGTAAGTTAATATGCGGTGTGCATTAAACGAATGACTGTAAATCATACAATTTCCTGTAAACTCCATTCTTTTCGAGCAGGTCGAAATGGGTTCCGCGCTCCACGAGTTTACCGCTTTGGAGTACGATGATCTCATCCGCAAACTGAATGGTGGAGAGCCTGTGTGCAATAACTACCGAGGTACGGTTTCGCATCAGGTTTTCAAGCGCCTGCTGCACGAGACGTTCCGATTCAGTGTCGAGAGCAGATGTGGCCTCATCAAGAATAAGGATCGGCGGGTTCTTCAACACGGCCCGGGCGATGCTCAGCCTCTGGCGTTGTCCGCCTGAAAGTTTGGTTCCCCTGTCTCCAATGTTCGTGTAATAACCCAAGGGCATCTTTTCGATAAATTCATGGGCATTGGCCACCTTCGCTGCTGCAATGACCGCCTCCTCCCCTACATTTTCCATCCCAAAAGCGATGTTGCTGAATACGGTATCATTGAACAGGATGGTCTCCTGTGAAACGATCCCCATCAAACCACGCAGATCACGGATCACCAGATCACGGATATCTAAGCCATCGATAAAGATGCCCCCTTCGAGGCAATCATAAAAACGAGGCAACAGATCGACCAGGGTCGATTTACCGCCCCCTGAAGGCCCCACCACCGCTATGGTTTTTCCTTTTTTAATCACCAGGTTGATCTGTTTCAGCACCGGTTCCTGGACATAGGAAAAACTCACATTCCGGTACGCAATTTCATGGTTGAAATTTTTCTTCTCCAAAGCATTTGCCTTTTCAACGATCACCTCGGGCTCACTCAGTACGTGCTCAATCCGCTCAACGGAGGCAGCACCTTTCTGAATGTTATAATAGGCCTGGGTGATGGCCTTTGCAGGAGGTAAAAGCTGAGAGAAAATCCCGAGATATACCATGAATGCAGCGGCATCGAGAAAGTTCCCGGGGGTAAATACCAGTTTTCCGCCATACCATAATACAATGGACATAACGCAGGCACTGAGGAATTCGCTTAACGGGGAGGCCAGGTCACGCTTGCGGTACAGCCTGACCATCAGCCGGTTATATTCAGTGTTGGTATGCCTGAAACGCTTGTTTGCAAATTCAATGGCATTGAAGGCCTTAATGATCCTGAGCCCCGAAATTGTTTCTTCGATCATCGACAGAATGATGCCCATCCTCAATTGTCCTTTATCGGAGGTGCGTTTCAGGCTTTTCCCGATCCGTCCGATGAAAAATCCGCTGACCGGAAGAAGGACCAGCACGAATACTGTGAGTGAAGGGCTGATGATAAACAGGGTCACCAGGTAGGTGATCATGGTGATCGGGTCGCGGAAGGCCATTTCGAGGGAACTCATGATGGACCATTCAACCTCCTGAACATCATTGGTCATGCGGGCCATGATATCACCCTTGCGTTTTTCATTAAAATAGGATAATGGCAGGATCATAATTTTCAGGTAGAGGTCATTCCGCAGATCCTTTACAACCCCATTTCTCACCACGGCCAGGAAAAACATGGCGAGGTAGCGAAATAGATTTTTCAGAAAAAACAACACGACGATCGTGATACAGATGTAGATCAGCAGTTTCTCGCTGCCGAATTTTTCAAGTAACCGGCCACAGTAATAATAGAAATTATCTTTAAGGGCATCAAGCTCCATCCTGATCGGAGGCGCCGAATGGGGAATGGGGAGATTATTGAAAAGCATCTGCAATACCGGGATGAAAAGCCCAAAGGAAACCAACGAAAAAAGCACGGAAACAATATTGAAAATTACGTTAAGCATGGCATAAACCCAGTATGGCCCGGCATAACGTAAGATTTTAAAAAAGCTTTTCATTGCTGCAAAGATAGAAGTTTAACATTAAATATTTCACCTGACATAAAAATCCTTAATCAACATATAGTTAAATATGTACCTTTGTATTCCGGGTGGGAAAGAAAACCTTTTTCCCGGACATAATTTTAGTTAGAAACTTTAACCCTGAATTAAGCCATGAGAAAAGTTTTTACGAGTTTTTGCCTGATCACACTGGTAATTTTTGCAGCCTGCAGCAAGAGTGAAACACCCTCAGACCCCGGGGCGGGTTCAAATTTTAAATTCAGCAGCCTGGTTGCCACGGATACGGTTATTAAAGTGAACGACATCACCAGCATCACTGCCAATGCGGTGGGTGACGGATTGAGCTATAAATGGACCCCTTCATACGGAACGATTATCGGTAGCGGGGCAAAAGTGCAATGGACTGTTTGTCACCAGGACAAATTCACCATCACGTGTGAAGTAACCGATCAATACAATCACTCCGAAATAAAAACCGTCATTGTCAGGTCAGAAAATTAAACCAGTCCTTTTCCTGGTTCTTTGCTCCCAATTTCTTTTTGCATCCCTTGATATGCATGCCCAATGTTGCTCCACCGGGAGTCCGGTAGGCGCATCGGTCTATGTGGGCGTGCTTGGAAAAAATTATCTCCGGGCCATAACCTATTACCGTCACAGCTTTTCAGACACTTACTACCAAAACGATCACAGGTCGACGGAGAATGTCCAGTTATCCAATTCCAGCTTTAATTTCGCCGGGATCGGACTGGCGTATGGGGTCACAAAGCGGCTCACGATTGAGTTTGAAGCCGGTTACTATTTCAATAAAACACAGAATTTTAAAAATATTGATTACCAGGCCAATGGTTATGGCCTGTCGAACGGGATCCTGATTTTCAAATATGGAACCATCATCAGGCCGGCGCAACAGATTGAGCTCACCTCCGGATTTGGGATTCGTTTCCCGTTTACAACCAACCCGCAGGTTGTCGACGGGGTCCAGCTTAACCGCGATGTGCAACCTTCAACCAATTCTTTCGGATTGTCGGAGATGATCTTTTTCAACAAAGGATTTCCGGCCATTACCCTGCGGCTTTTTTCCATCAACCGTTATGAATATAATTTTGCCGACAAGAACAATTACAAGTACGGCAACACCCTGCTTAATTCCATTTTTGTTTCAAAAAAGATCGCGACCTATTTCTTTGGGATTTTACAGGTCCGCAGCGAATGGAAAACCAATGACAAGGATATGCAACTTACAAACACAGAGAACGGAGACCAGGTGATCAATTCAGGGTTTTACCTGCTTACACTTTCCCCGCAACTGAGCTACAGTATAATTGGAAAATGGAATGTGACGGTGAGTTATGACATCCCGATGTACAAATACTATAACGGCAAACAAATGACCCCTGCCTATTCCTTTGCCGTCAGTCTCACCCGCGATTTCAACCTCGGGAAAAAACAGCCCCGGATCCAGCCTGAAATTATAAAATAGTCATCCCTTCGCTATTCCCCCGCATCGAGGAATTCATCTGCATCATCATAGGCTTCCACTTTCCGGCCGAGCAAGGGCAATATTTTACCGGTAACCATTCCGGTTAACACTGCGACAACCACGGTGATCAGGATACCCATGAGCTGGCTTTCCATGTGCAGTCCCTTAACGACCGGCAGCGCGATCAGGCCTCCCATCAAACCGGGCAGGCCATGAAGGTTTGTCACACCGCAGGTGTCGATGATCTTCATCAGTTTCTGTTGTTTCGACTGGATTACTGCAAATCCGAAGGTTGAAAGGCCCCCGGCCATGATCCCAATGAATACGGCCATGGTATGGCTGGCATCGGCACAGGTTGAACCAATGGCGACACCACCCGCCAGTGCGGCATTCGCAATGTCTGCAATACTGATCTTCTTACGGATGGAGACAGATACGAGGTACGTTGTCAGGGTGGACCCGCACAGAGCCAGGATCACATTTACCACGGTGTGGGGCATCTGGGCCGGCGGGACCAGCGCAGCGCAGAAACTCGGCCAGAAAATCCAGAGCATCATGCTGCCCAGCATGGAATAACGGTCACTGGTTGAATCGGTCTCAATCGTTTTTTCAAATTCCTGTTTGGTAGTCATCGTGAGGGCAACGCCCAATCCGAAAATAGCGCCAAAGGCGTGGATCACGATGGAACCCCCGGTATCAACAACGCCACCGGCCCTGATGAGTCCCAGGCCACCATTCAGAACAATCCATTCATTCAGCATGTAAAAGGGAACAAACAGCAACCCCAGCAGGACATATTGCTGCATCTTCAGCCTGCCAAGGACGGCCCCGGCTGCAATAAGCAAACTGGCAGCCCCGAATTCGGCAAGGATCAGTCGCCTGATTTCTCCGTCGGTTTCCCCCATGCCTGACCTGTTGATCAGCATGTAGAGGGGGAGTGAAGTACTGACCAGTAAAAAAGTAGCCGTCAGGGCTGAACGTCCGTATTTTCTGACAAAAACCATTAAAAATCCGAATCCGATCAGCAGCATGGCCATAATATGAATGGCCCTGTTGTACTGCTGATCATCAATTACAGCGGACCCGAGATTGTTGTTAATTTCTCCGGCGGCCTTCAGCAACAATGGAAACCCGGTGAGAATTACAAGCATGGTGAGCATTTTAACGTACCTGTGTCGTTGCATCGTCTGTTAGTTTAGGTTGTAGTATTCAGTTAGCAGGGGCGAAATTATTGTTATTTTATTCACGATACAAGAATTACTTACATCATACGTAAATTGCTTAGCCTCTCTTCAACCTGTTCTTTCACGGCAGTAAGGTTTTAACCTTTTCCCAGTTTTTCATTCAACAATAATATTTGTTAACTTTGCCAGATGGAATCGACACGTCAGCAAAAAATATCCCGCCTGATCCAGAAGGATCTGGGAACCATTTTCCAGCAGGAAAGCCGGAATTTGTTTGAAGGAGCCCTGATCACTGTGACAAAGGTCCAGGTGAGCAAGGATCTCGCCATTGCCAAAGTGTACCTGAGTTTGTTTATCACGACCGACAAGCAGGCTCTGATTGATAAAATCCGCCACCATGGCCGTGAAGTCCGCCACCACCTGGCCCTGCGCGTTCACAACCAGCTTCGTGTCATGCCCGACCTCCAGTTTTACCTGGATGATTCACTCGATTATATTGAAAATATTGATAGTTTACTGAAGTAACAAGGTAACAGGGTAACTATGCAATACGATCCGATAAAAAAATCGCTGGGGAAGGTTTTCAACAGTTCTCCATTTTTACGAATTTTCTTTTACAAACTTTTGGATTTATTGCTGTTACGTGCATGGCATGTCAGGAAGGAGATCCGGAGATGGGCAGAAAACAGGCGGGACATCCCTGGAGATGACAAACGCTTCATCCTGGATGCAGGTTCGGGCTTCGGCCAGTATTCCTACTTTCTCACAGGCCTTAATCCATTATGGTTTGTTGATTCGGTGGATGTGAAGGAAGAACAGATCGACGATTGCAACGCCTTCTTCTCCAAAATCGGGAGGAAAAATGTTCTTTTCGAGAAGGCTGACCTGACCCGGTTTACAAAACCCGACCGGTTTGATCTCATCCTTTCGGTGGATGTTATGGAACATATTGCCGATGATGAGGCTGTATTCCGGAATTTCTTCGACTCCCTGACCCAGGATGGAATGCTGCTGATCTCAACTCCATCAGACCAGGGTGGCTCTGATGTGCATGATCATGCCGAGGGGGAATCATTTATTGATGAACATGTCCGTGACGGTTACAACATTTCCGATATCCGGGAAAAACTTAAACGTGCCGGGTTCACCAACACCGAAGCAAGATACACCTACGGAACTCCCGGAAAAATTGCCTGGCAGCTTTCCATGAAGTATCCGATCCTGATGTTGAATACGACCAGACTGTTTTTCATCCTGCTGCCATTCTACTACATTGTCACCTTCCCTGTCGCCTTTTTCTGCAATTGGCTTGATACTAAAATGAAACATGCAACAGGAACCGGACTGATTGTAAAAGCATGGAAATAGCTAAACCGTTGAGGTTGTGAAATCGTAAATCGTACTTCGTAAATCGTAAATCTTTTTGAATTTTCCCTTCTATATAGCCCGTCGTTACCTGGTTTCAAAGAAATCACACAACATCATCAATGTCATTTCAGGTATTTCGGTGGTTGGCGTCGCCATCGGGGCCATGGCCCTCATCATCGTGCTGTCGGTCTTTAACGGATTCGACAAACTCGTGGTATCGCTCTTCAGCTCTTTTAACCCGAACATTCAGATTACTGCCAGTCACGGTAAAACGTTTAACCTGAACACACTGCCCCTTGGTGAGATTAAAAAAATTCCCGGGGTGGTACATGTTACAGAGGTCATTGAAGAGGATGCTTTGTTAAAGTACAAGGACAATCAGTGTATTGTCACCATCAAGGGGGTGAGTGAAGGGTATAAAAATACAAGCGGGCTCGATACGATGATGGTGGAGGGGACCTTTTTGCTGGAAGAGGGGGATAAGGATTTTGCCATCCTGGGATACGGGGTTGCCGGCACGCTTGGCATAAACCTGCAGGATTATCTCAACCCGATTTCAGTTTATGTACCCCGGCGTGATGCATCATTCTCCGGTGGCTTTGAAAACGCCTTTAATTCCGAGGTGATCTTCCCTTCCGGTTTTTTTCAGATCCAGTATGAATTTGATGTCAGGTATGTTATCATGCCATTACGTTTCGTAAAAAAAATACTGGCCTATGAAAATGAGCGTACCGCACTGGAAATTGACCTGGACAAAAAGGCAGACCAGTCAAAGGTCCAGAAGGAGATCGAAAAAATAGCAGGCAGGAATTTTATTGTAAAAAACAGGTATCAGCAGCAGGAGATCCTTTATAAGATCATGGTTTCAGAGAAAAACTATATCTTCATGATCCTCACCCTTATCCTGATCATCGCCACCTTCAATGTGATCGGAACCCTGTCGATGCTTATCCTGGACAAGAAAAAAGATATTGCCGTGCTGCGGAGCATGGGTGCCGGCCAACGATTGATCCGCCGGATATTTCTGTTCGAAGGACTTCTGATCTCCATGATCGGGGCCCTTTCCGGACTTATACTCGGCGCCCTGGTTTGCTGGGTACAGATCAGGTTCGGTCTGGTTCGGCTCGGGGCTGCTGACAGCACCTTTATTGTGAATGCCTATCCTGTGCAACTGCAGTTCGCTGATTTTATCGTTGTTTTCGTTACCGTCATGACCATTGGCCTCCTGGCTGCATGGTACCCGGTGTACAACATTAAAAAAATCCATCTTGGTCAAATTAAACTTGACTGAAGTTATTTAATGAATGGATTATTCTTACTTTTGTTAATTACTTAACACATGAATTTTTTATCCACTTAATACTGGAGTCCCATGCGTAAAATTTATGTTGCATTTCTGATTGTAGCCCTGTCAGCTCAAACATTCAGCAATAACTGGATAGAGCTTGGTTCCGCTGTAGAAAAACCAGCCAAAGTAAACCTGGTTTCATCTTCACTCGATCGTTCGGTTGTTCATTTCAAACTGGAAGGATTTACTCTTCGTGAAGTGCAGACCCCCGCTGGTGCTGCCTTTTCTGTTGAAGTCCAGAATTCGACCCCGATCCTTGCATCGGGTGCCCCTGATCTGCCTAAGATGACGGCCTCGCTGGTCATTCCTGACCAGGCCGCGATGAGCATCCGCGTGGTCTCCTCCAGTTTCAGGGATTATCCTGATATCATGGTGGCACCATCCAAAGGAAATATCATGAGAGATGTGGATCCCTCCACAGTTCCATTTCAATACGGAGCGGCCTATTCCCTCGATCAATTTTACCCCGGAACTTTGACAGGCACACGTGAACCATATATCATCCGCGATGTACGGGGACAAACGATCATTGCCTACCCCTTCCAGTATAATCCGGTTACCAGGACACTGCGGGTTTATTATGACATCACCCTCGAACTTTACAAAACAGATGATAACGGCGTCAACCAGTTTAACGGTCCGGCCGGAGTTAAAAAAATCCATCCAGAATTTCTTTCTGTTTACCAGCATCAGTTTTTGAATATGGCCGAGGTTGCCTATACTCCCCTGGGCGAATATGGAAACCTGCTGATCATAAGCTACGGTGCGTTCATGAATGCCATGCAGCCATACGTTGACTGGAAACGGGCAGAGGGCTATCATACGGAAATGATCAACAAAGATTCCATCGGCACAACCGCCGCACAGATCAAGACTTTTATTGCAGCTTACTACAACACCAACGGGCTTACCCATGTACTGCTTGTCGGGGACGGACCACAGATTCCGACCAATACGGGATCAAGCCTAGGCGGCCCTTCAGACAATGCCTATGGGTATGTTGTCGGGAATGACCACTACGCCGACATTTTTATCGGACGATTCTCTGCAGAGAATGAGGCACAGGTGCTGACCCAGGTACAACGTACCCTTGAATATGAACAAAACCCGCAGTTCCTGGCCGATGATTGGTTTACAACCGTGATCGGCATTGCTTCGGACCAGGGTCCGGGTGATGACAATGAATATGACTATCAGCACATCCGCAACCAGCAGTCCCTGTTGCTCAATTACAACTATACTGCAAACCCTGAACTGTTTGACGGATCACAGGGGGGAAATGATGCTCCCGGCAATCCGACTCCGGCCTTGGTTGCCACCCAGGTGAACAGCGGCGCCAGTCTTATCCTTTATACCGGTCATGGGAGCAAAACATCGTGGGGAAGCTCCAATTTCAGCAACTCCAATGTAACCCAGCTGACAAACGCCGGCAAACTCCCGTTTGTATGGTCGGTGGCCTGTGTGAATGGTGATTTTGTAAGCGGGGGTCCCTGTTTCGCCGAAGCATGGATGCGGGCTTCACAGGGAGGACAACCGACCGGAGCCATTGCCTTCCTGGGCTCTACAATCAACCAGAGCTGGGATTCTCCGATGGAGGGACAGGATGCCATGACCAACATCCTCATTGAATCTGACTCAAATAACATCAAACGGACATTTGCCGGCCTCTCCATCAATGGTTGCATGAAAATGATCGATGCCTACGGCGGTGATGGAGCAGATATGGCCGATACGTGGACTATTTTCGGGGATCCGACCGTCATGGTCAGGACAGCCGTACCTCAGCCAATGGCCGTGCAGTACGACACCCTGCTTTTTGTCACCGATTCTACCCTGACTGTCTATTGCAATGTCGGTGAGGCCCGTGTAACAGCCACGGTTGCCGGCAATATTCTTGCGACAGGGCTGATTGTAAACGACAAGGTTACACTTGCCTTTCCAGCACTGACCACTGCCTTCGACACCATCCACCTGGTGGTTACCGCGTACAATATGCTTCCCTACACCGGGGCTCTCGTGGTTCGCGCATTTCCAACGGCAGTTGAGGCTGGTTTTATCGGGCTGCCCTCTCGGGTTGTACCTGGCAATTCAGTTGCTTTTGCCGATACATCCATCGGGAATACCATCATGTGGGAATGGAGTTTCCCGGGCGGAACTCCGTCGGTTTCAACTGAAAAAAATCCGGTCATCACCTACGATTCGATCGGAATCTATGATGTAAAACTGATCGCCAGCAATGGCCTCTATTCCGACAGTGTTGTGAGTGTCGGATATATTGTGGTCGATTTTCCGACCTTTACCGGGGATAAAAATGAAACAGCCTCCTTTACGATTCTTCCAAACCCCAGCAACGGGAACTTTACTTTGAGCATGAAATCTTCCCAAACTGATCAAATGGAAGTTGCCGTGTTTGATATGGTTGGCAACCGGGTCTATACAGAGAAGAATTTGGTTATTTCGGGGCAACTCGATAAAACCGTTAACCTGACCAGGCTGCCGGAAGGGATCTATTTTATGAAAATTTCAGGGGAGCATGGGATGACTACCCGAAAACTGGTGATCAAAAAATAGGGATTAAAAACACCCTCTGAAATAGTTCCTGTAATTAATGGCGAATGATCAGCTTTTTCGCCACCCTTGCCTGTCCTTCTGACTCAAATATGCAGAAGTAGAGTCCATCGGGATAATCCGTGGTATTCAGCGTAATTTCCTTTGTCGAGCCCTCCATGGCTATTTCAAGAATTTTATTTCCCAGCAGATCATGCAGCATGAGCTTACCAGGCAATGAACCGGGTTTCCAGCTTAATTTAACGTAGTTCCCGGCAGGATTCGGGCTGGCAACCATTTCACCAGATAAAAGGGTAGGTTCATTCACTCCCATCGGCCTTGATACATATTTTGTCTCCACACATACGGAGTCGTTTGGGTTGGCACCGTCAAACCACACATACCTGATCCTCGACTCCCCTGAATACCCATATGAATCATAGGTGCCGTCGAAACGGCTCACCACCTCCTGCGACTTCATCAGGACGGGGTCTGTGGAAACCATAACCTTCGGCACGTAGCATTTGTCCCAGCAGAAGCTATTTTTTGAACCCTCCAGTATCAGCAGGTATACTTTTTTACAATAGACATTCAGGCTGCCTGCATTCACATTCTTAACCTTCATCCCAAAAGTAAAGGCCCCCCCCTTTGTATCCACATTCTTGGTCAGCAACTCCCCATTCTGACGCCTCACATCCTGTCCTCCGATGGTTTCATAAAGTTCCAGACTCTGTGCAAAACCCATCCCACCAGCAATCACGAGCAGGGTGGCTATCAATGCTATCTTTTTCATCGGTTATTGAATTTGGATTTTCGAAGTATAGACCATGTTGTTTGCTTCCATTCTGATCAGATAGTTTCCCTCCGGAAGACCGGTGGCATCAAATTCAAGGTTAAACAAACCGGCAGGAAGTTTCTGATCAGTGAGGGTTTTGACCATTTTACCACTGAAATCGAAGAGTACGGCGTTAACCTGTCCTGCTTCGGCCATGCGGATGTGAACATGGGCTTGGCCATGCACCGGGTTCGGAAAAACACTCAGAATGGCCGTTGGCGAAGTTGCGACGGCTTCAAACCCAAGCGGCCTTGCCACACCCTGTTTCACTGCCTGCTGGATCTCTGACACGTTCAGGGCTCCCTGGTCTTTATCAATAAAAATGATCATGTCGCAATTTGCATCAACCCATTCTTCATCCACATTCAACGATAGCGTCCTGGTTACTACCGAACCCTGCTCCCAGATGCCGTTCACCAGGATATCTCCCATCGGAATAAAACTCATCGCGCGCAGAACATATTTATGGTTATAGCTATCACCGCCCGGACATTCCGGGAAATGCTGCTGATAGCCGATCAGGTTACTTTCAATGAGGACTGCATTGATCCGGTATTGTCCCTGCATTCCGGGCTTCAGGGCGGTCGCATTAACCACAACCGTCATTTCCCTGCTACTAGGATTATACTCCTTCGAAGTGATCTCAAGTTTTACCGGTGACTGTGGCATCCGTGCGTATCGGGCATTAACCGTATCGACCACTTCGTCAATATCTGAAGGATCCCCCATCTGGTTCACCTGCGCAGCGCCTGATGTTTCATAATGGAGTGAATCAATCAGCGGGAAAAAATCGTTGTTCTCGTACCTCGACATAATCCCGTGTATTTCGATGATCAGGGTGTTCGGGTGACTCTTTAAGATCACCTTTTCCATCACCGTATCCATGCACGGGCAGTGACCGCAGTTGGTGTTGGTAAGATTCTGAATGAGGATGTTCCTTGGATTCTGTGTATATCCGGTCGGTGCAGCAATGAATGTCAGGATCACCATTACTGACATGCAACAGATAAAGGTTTTCATGGCCTGGAGGATTAACATGTAAATAACAAATGTAATCAAACAGGCATGAATAATCAAGTACCATGCAAGAAAAACCATGTCCTGCATGTTAAATACAGCAGAATGACTTGATAATCAGAGTGTAATTTCGCCGGATTTAACCACATGTAAAACCTCTTTGGTATCGGCATCCGAAATAAATGCTATCACGCTGCAATTCTTCGGGACCCAGGTTTTAGGTGTGAAATCAAATGAATATGATTTTGTAATCAAGGTATTTAATGCCGGGTTGACGGCTATTTCCTCTCCATAACTTCCGTTCAAAGACCCCCTCAGGACGTGCATGAACTTGAAGTTCTTGATGATCGGTATCGTATCGCCCGGGACATTGTTCAACTGCCCCCCAAAAATATTGTCTTCAAGGATGCACACTGTTAATGTCACCTTCCCGGTATAACCAGAGAGGAATTTTACATTCACGCTGGCATTCAGGAGTTTAGAGTCGGCATCGAAATCATTTTTAATTGTCATGATCGCAATTTTCGGCAAAACTACTGCACTCTGGATAGCCTGGTTCCAGTCGGTGATACCATAGGAGGGCTTTCCGTTAAAAGGGCGCCTGTTCACCATTCCTTTTGGATAAGAGTCAATGTTAAAACTGCCGTAGTCGTTCCATTCGTCGCCGGTAGCAGATCTGTAATCAGCCGTAAGATACGGAACATGATGCAGCGGATCGGGCTTGGCAAACGAGCCGGCATGAACTGCAATCACAAATACCTGACCCACGTAAAGGTCCTGTACCGTATTTGCAATTTTTGCGGCAGGCGCACAGTTCACACACAGGTGGCCGGTATAATCCTCTAATAGTACCGACCGCTTGGTGGTGTCAACCACAACGGATTTGACGGTATAATAGGGCTCATCGATCTTTGAACAGGAAGGGAATACAAATGCTCCGGCTATCAGGAGGATGGTTATCTTGAAAATCGTTTTCATATCACTTTCAAATTTTTCGTTTGATGGTCAATTTTTCCGCTTGTCTGTCAGAAACTGCTGGTCACGGTCAGTGTAAGGCCATTTGTTGCCGGAACATACCTGCAAACACCACCCACACAAATGATCCCCTCACGCTGCCTGCCATACGACATGGCAATCCGGGTTGAATGATTGGTATAACCCGCGCTGATTGTGTAATAATTCAGCCTGAGCTCCGGATCGCTGTTTCCATAATTGTACTGATCCATGACCGAAACAAACCAGGCCGGTGAAATGGTGAGTTCCACCAATCCTGCTACCCAGCTCCCTTTATCCTGTTTTGTCCATAATCCCTGGACCTCCCAGCGCAGCGTATGTTTCTTTGTGATGTTCCAGGCTATATCGGCGATCCCGATTTGCGAATAAATTGTTCCATAATCTCCCGGGGCATGCGATTCAACTACGTCCTTATTATAAGTCTGATAAAGGTAAGAGAAGATTCCCTTCCATTTTTTTCCGAATTTTTTCGTTACCTCAATGTTGGCATCCTGGTAATAAACATCACTGCCCACTGCATAAAAACCGGATGTATATCCAAGGGTTCCGATCTGACCGACCAGGGTAGTGTCATTCAATGCAGTTCTTTTAATGCCATTGACCTGTGAAAAGTTGGCAGCGATCGACAAACCTGTTTTACCACCCAGGGCAGAATTCTTCGGCAGATGAATTGTTACGGTCCCCGAAATACCTACTTCACCGTTTGGCTGAGTATTATAAGGGTACATGCTTGACAAGGCATAGGAATGTTCCTTGGTAATGGAGGGTAGGTAGTTGATGCTGACCATGTTGGTGGTAACCGAACGGTCAGATTTGTAACTCATATTGTCAATCCATTTTGACATCAGCGAGATACCCAGTCCAGGTTTGGAAAATGATAAATTGGTGAATAATCCGTCTCCGGTTTTATAGATGTAGTTGTTCAGCGCCGAAGGGTCATTTATTTTATGGGCATATTCCGTAAACCAGTTGAAATCACCAATGTTGAGGTTGAACCGGCCTCCGTAATTGGCAACGTTTTCCGGCATTTTCAGTGCAAGGAGCTGCCCGTTGTATGGTATGTCCTTGCTTGCTCCCTGCTGATAATCGCTTACGAATGACCCACCGAGCGTGAGTTTAACCATGGCATCATTCAGGCTGGTGAAAATGTCATTCAGGTAGAAATCGGCATCGAAACCCTTTACAATACCCCGGTTGTAATCCTTATAGGCATCCCAATAGTACCGCTGTACGCCGTATACCCCTTTGAAGGTGATCCCTTTGGCAGGCATAACCTTTACACGCAGGCCGCGCAGGGAATTGTCAAATCCCAGGGTCCATTCCTGGTATGTCCGCAACATCATACCATAGCCGAATTGCTCATAAAAATTCCCGGCCGTCACATCGATAAAATCGTTCTTGTAATTCACATACCAATAAGGAACCCCAACCCCGTTGTACTGGGCATCGTAACCGGTAAGGGGAGGCAGGTAGGCCTCAAACCGCATTCCGGCTGTGAAATTGCCCAACGAATAATTCACCTCGGTGAATGCATTCATACGGATCAGTTTTCCGGCCAGGGTTGTATCGGTGATGCCCGTTTTGGGATCGGTCAGGTAATAGGTAGCATCGGCCTGCATGCTGCCGTGAACTTCACTTCCTTTTAGCAGATCCTGAGATCTGACAACCACGGGAACAAGGAACAACAAGCTGATTGCTCCCAGGAAACAGTAGATACGTCTATTCAAGGTATATGTTGTTTTAAGTGATAAAACTCACAAATTTTTTACTATTTAACCTCTTCGCCCCTGTTAAGTTTGCGAACCATCTCGATCAGGTTAAGCTCATCCCCTTCGGCAAAGGAGGTATGCTGGAAAACGACCTCCCCTTTCCCGTTCAAAAGAAAAGTATGCGGAATAGGGCCGACATTCATGGCACGTTTAAAATCACTGTTGGGATCAAGCAGGACAGTGAAATCCCATCCTTTTCCATTAACCATGGGTCCGACCAGGGTCATCGAACGTGAATCATCGACCGAAATGGCATACAGTTTCACCCCTGTTTCAGTTACCCAGTCATCGTAAGCATCTGAAATTGTGGTCAATTCACGCACACATGGCTTGCACCATGTAGCCCAGAAACTGATTATGATGGGTTTGCCGTTGTTGGTAATGCTGTCGGAGGAATAGGGCAGCCCCTTCACAGTTTTCAGTGAAACGGTGGGCAGTTTTTTATAGGTGAACACACTTTCCTGGGCCAGGGCACCGGAAGAGATGAAGGCGAGAAAAAGAAAAATTCGGAGGGTTTTCATTATTCGACTGTTTTAGATTTCACAAAAATAGAAAAATTACGTGATATAAATTTCCAAAACTTTGATGTTTGGTTCGGGCTTAATGGAAACCTCTTCAGTCGTGGCCGGGAAAAGAATCAGCTCCCCGGTTGTTAGGTTAACAACTTCATTGTCCCCTGTGATTTCTGCCCTGCCCTCCACACATAAATAGATAACAAATGAGTCGAGTGAGGTATAATCCTTGTCGGTTTTCCGATCAAGCGCCAGCAGGTTGGTTGTAAAGTAGGGACAGTCAACCAGGGTGACCGGTTTATTTACAATGCTGCTGTAATTTGTCCTGAAAGAATCGACCGGGCTGAAATCAATGGCTTCAAGGGCGAGGTCTGTATGAAGTTCACGCGATTTCCCGTTTTCGTCGACCCGGTCCCAGTCATAGATGCGGTAGGTGGTATCGGAGGTTTGCTGAATTTCGGCCAGGAGGATTCCGGGTCCCAGGGCGTGAATCCTCCCCGAAGGGATAAAAAATGCATCTCCCTTGTGCACCTTTTCAATATTGAGAACCTCCTTCAGCCTTTTTTGTTTCAGGAATTCCAGGTAGACAGCCGTATCCATTTTACGGTTAAACCCGGTGATCAGTTCGGCTTCTGGCTCTGCATCGAGGATATACCACATCTCTGTTTTGCCTTTCCCAATATTCCTGCGGGCAGCCAGGGCATCGTCGGGATGTACCTGTATGGAAAGGTAATCGTTGGCATCAATGAATTTGACCAGGATGGGGAATTCATTTCCATAGGTTAAATAGACCTTTTCCCCAACCAGCTCATCCATGTAAATTTCCAAAACCTCGTTTAGTTCATTTCCTTCAAGAAATCCATTCGACACCATACTCTGGCAACCATCAACCCCTGATAAAGCCCAGGCCTCACCGCAATTGGGAAGCGGTGCAAAATCAAGACCCAGTTTGGTTTTAATTTTCCGGCCGCCCCAGATCTTGTCTTTGAATACCGGTTTGAATTTTAAGGGATACAACATGGGAGAGGGAGTTACGATTTTTGATTTGTTCCGACAGTTAAAGGATTCTGATTAACTTTGAATCCCGATTGAGATACAAAAATAAGGAATTAATGATTAAAACCCTTTGTGTTTTCTGTGGTTCCAGCATGGGAAAAAAGACGGCTTATGCCGATGGTGCGATTAAACTGGCCGCGTTTCTTATTCAGCATAAAATCAACCTCGTTTACGGTGGCGCAAATGTCGGACTGATGATGGTCCTGGCCGACACCATGCTCGCATCGGGTGGGAAAGTGATTGGGGTCATGCCCAAATCGCTTGTGCAGCGTGAAGTTGCGCACACTTCTCTAACGGAGATGCACATTGTTGAAGGGATGCAGGAACGGAAAGCCCTGATGGCCGACCTTTCAGATGCATTTGTCGCCCTTCCCGGTGCCTACGGAACACTGGATGAACTGTTTGAAGTACTCACGTGGAATCAGCTGGGAATCATCAATAAACCCATCGGCTTGCTGAACCTTGACGGGTTTTTCGATCCGCTGCTCCAAATGCTGGATCATGCCGTTGAGGAAAAATTTCTGCGCCCCGAACATCGTAACATGCTCGTGACCGATGACGACTTTGAGCGGCTTTTCCATAAACTGGAATCCTATCAGCCCGTAACGGCTGAAAAATGGATTGAGAGACTGAAGGCGGGGAGTATTTGAAGGAATAATGAATATTGAATTTAGAGTGACGAATAAACAAACTTGAATGATAATCATTGGAATCACCGGAACCCTGGGTGCCGGTAAAGGAACCGTGGTTGAATACCTTGAAAAACAAAAGGGTTTTGATCACTATTCGGTGCGCGCCTTTCTGCTGAAAGAGATCCGGCTGCGGGGCATGGCTGAAAACCGTGACAGCATGGTGGTCGTAGCAAACGAATTACGCAGCAAACATGGTCCGTCGTACGTAACCGATCAGCTTTTTTTCGAGGCTGCACAGGTTGGGAAAAACTGCATCATAGAAAGCATCAGGACTCCGGGAGAGATCGATTCATTGCGGAAGAAGGGACAATTTTTCCTCTTTGCCGTGGATGCTGATCCGGGTTTGCGGTACGAACGCATCGTGCAGCGGTCGTCGGAAACTGACAAGATCTCCTTCGGCACATTCATTGAAAATGAGACCAGGGAGATGAGTGCCACCGATCCGAACAAACAAAATCTCCGGGCTTGTATCAGCCAGGCTGACTTTGTTCTGAACAATGATGGCTCCAGGGAGGATCTGTTTCTTCAGGTTGAAAAAATCCTCAGCCAGATCGGAAAAAATTGAAACGATCCTCTGCCACCGACAGCATCATGAAACAATTTGTACATTCACTTTGATTTTTTAATTGCCTATGGAACCAACAGCCTATATCCGTCCATCCTGGGATGAATATTTTATGGAGATCGCTCGAACCGTATCAACCCGTGCTACCTGCGATCGTGGCCGCAGTGGATGCGTAATTGTCCGCGACAAGCAGATACTGGTGACCGGCTATGTCGGTTCTCCTCAGGGATTGCCTCATTGCGATGAGGTTGGTCATCTGATGAAAAAGGTCATGCATGAAGATGACCGGACAACGCAGCATTGCATGCGCACCGTGCATGCCGAACAAAACGCCATCTGCCAGGCTGCCCGCAGGGGAATTTCACTGGATAAGGGAACCCTGTATTGCCGGATGACGCCCTGCCGCACCTGTGCCATGCTCATCATCAATTGCGGCATCTTGCGCGTTGTTTGTGAACGGAAATATCATGATTCAAAAGAATCGGAGGTGATGTTCATGCAGGCTGGAGTATTGCTTGAATATGTGCATGACGAAATTCAAAAGTACGATAAGCAGTAATTCCCTTTCTCAATTCTTACCATTTTGCAGCAACTTCCGGCCGATCAGCAAGGCCCATACGATCATGGCACCTGCCGGGATCGAGAACTGCACATAATACTGCGTGTAATCCAAAACCCATTTGGGGATAATAAACCATGGATCAAGTGAATACCGGATGAAACATCCGAAATCGGCTGTGTAATAGATCACCGGAAAATTAAGAAAAACAGCCACCAGGATATAGAGGAATTTGTACCTGAGCCGCACATAAAACAACCCCAAAACAGATGAAAGTATTACAAGGTATGCAAGGCCCTGTGAAACACGGAAAATTTTAATCAACCCGAGGCGCTGAATCCGGGTCATTTCATCGTCGAGTGGATTCATCAGGATAAAATGCAATTCCCTTGCTCCGGATCCTGAAGGCAATTTCATATCCGACCATTTGTTGGTATCCGATATCCGGGGCAGCCAGTCCACGTTGTGCTCATCCAACAGCCGGATCATTCGCTGACCAACCAGGGATTCCAACGACCTGTTCCCGGCGACACCGGTCTCCTGATATATCTGAAATTTGGCATGCGGTGGAATCCTGCTGGAATCCTGGATCCTTTTTTCATTGTAATAATATAAAACAAACCAGTGCCTGGTATTGTTGATCAGGTAAAACTCTGTTTTGGAGGACTGAACGGCCTCTTTCCGGCAGGAGGTGAACCCGGCTGTTACCGATATGGTAAGGAGAAGGATTTGGATATACCTGATTTTAAATGCTCTCATCATCATTAATATATTGCCACTTCGTGTCTCCCGTCTGAGGTTGCAACACCCCTGAACATGGCATTGGTGTTAAACGGCATGCTGATGTTTCCTTCCCGGTCCACTGCGATCAATCCACCGTTGGCTTTCTGACGCACCAGCTTATCCATGATGATTGATTTACCTGCCTCTTCAAGCGACATTCCCCGGTATTCCATCAGTGAAGAAAGATCGTAGGCTACCACATTCCGGATAAAATATTCACCATGACCCGTAGCCGAGACGGCGCAGGTTTGATTGTTTGCATAGGTTCCGGCACCAATGATGGGTGAATCCCCTACCCGGCCAACCATTTTTCCGGTCATCCCGCCTGTTGATGTGGCTGCAGCGAGGTTGCCCTGCTGATCCAAAGCGACCGCTCCCACCGTTCCGTGCTTTTCAGCATCAGATTGTGTTTTTCCAGGCCTGGCCGGAGGAGCAGCAGGTTTTGGCTGGGCCCCCGACTTCCACTTTTCCCATGCCTTCAGCCGTTCAGGTGTAATAAAATAGGAAGGATCAACCAGGTCAAGTCCATGTTCTTTTGCGAATTTTTCAGCTCCTGTGCCGATCAGCAGCACGTGGTTGGATTTCTCCATTACGCACCGGGCTGCCGTAACCGGGTTCCTTATCACGCTAACCCCGGCAACCGCCCCGGCCATCCCTGTTTTTCCGTCCATTATGGCAGCATCAAGTTCTGCTTTCCCCTCCTCATCCAGCACCGCCCCCTTACCTGCATTAAACAAGGGACAATCCTCCATGAACCGCACAACCGTCTCCACTGCATCCAGGCTGCTGCCACCCGCGGCAAGAATATCAGATCCCCTTTTAAGCGCCTCATCCAGCTTCACCAGGCATTCCTTTTCCGATTCGGCAGTCATGGTTCCCCTGGCCGGTCCTCCTGCACCTCCGTGCATTACGAGGGCCCATTTACCGGAATTGGGTGCGGATGACTTTGCAACAGGAACTCCGAGTTGTGCGAAAAGTAAAATCCCGGGTAAGAAAAACAGCACCAGGCAACCGATCTTCCCAAAATGATATCTGCGAAGGGTTGAATGGCTGGCAGGTTCCGGTTTCATTCCAATGGCTATTCTGTTTATTTTATTCATCCTTGATGGTTCTGGATCCTACATGCAAATGTTACAAAATGTATTTCAGCAGGGTGGTAAAGTTAATCAATCCTGAAAGTTGCAGAATGGTCAACACCACCGACAACAATATGACCACACGGATAAATCCGCCTCCCTTTTTTACAGCCAGGTAGGAGGCGATCAGTGCGCCGATCATACTTCCTACCGAAAGGATGATGCCATAAAGGTAATTCACCTTTCCATCGATCATAAAAACAAGCAAGGCAAATATTGCGTAGAAAAAGACGATCAGGTTTTTTACTGCATTGGCCTTCACCAGGTCATACCCGGTTCCCAATACCAGCGCCATCAATAAAAAATAGCCAACCCCCACCTGGATAAATCCGCCATAAAATCCCACCATGAAAAAGATGACCAGTTGCCACCATCTGACGGGACCCGAGAGCAATCCCGGGTTTTCTTTGAGCCACTTATCAGGTTTGTAGAACAGAAAGAACAACATGATGACCATGGAGGTTGCCATGGCGATTTCAATCACCCGGGTATTGACATCAACGGCCACATAGGCACCAAGGATGGCCCCTATGGTTGCGGGGATGGCCAGCCAGACAGGGCGGAGATCCGTAAACATTTTCTGGCGGGTAAAACTGCCAACCGAGGAGAGGGTTTGGAAAAAAATACTGATCCGGTTTGTTCCGTTCGCAATGTTTGCCGGGAGTCCCAGGAGCAGCAGGAGCGAAAGGCTGATCACCGAACCACCTCCGGAAAGGGTGTTGATAAAACCAACCAGGATGCCGGCTATAATGATCACGATGATTGTGGCGACTGACATAAAACCTTTTTATAATTTACGATATACGATGTACGATGTACGATTTTTTTTGTCACGCGTCACGCGTCACGCGTCACGTGTCACGTGTCACGATTTACCGGTTTTTTTTCCAGTTTGCTGTGACGTCGGCCATAACTGAAATAGATGATCAGCCCGATCGCAAGCCACACCAAAAAACGCATCCAGTTGGTTACCCCAAGCTGGGCCATTAAATAAAAGTTGGTCAGCAGTCCAAGAACGGGTATGAGGGAAAGTTGATTTTTAATGCCGAACCAGGTAAGCACGATGGCGGTGATGATGAAGATCAGGATCGGAAATTCAGTCAGTAGCAGGTGACGGATGAGGGACCAGGGATCCATGTCGGGTGATGCGTGATGCGCCACAGATGAATCAACAGGAGAATGGCCTGATCCGTTTACGAAATCGATATAAAAAGTATTGATTTCCTCCCGGTTCCATTGATAGAGCAAAACCAGTATCCCGATCCAGATTACAGGCAGGAAATAACGGCTGTTAAGGTATGGCACCTGGAAACCCTTTTCCTTTTTGGGAATATCCTTTTTTTTCCAGCTGCTGTGTAATACCAGAACGCCTCCTGAGACCAGGACAAAAGCAAACAGGGTTCCGATGCTGGTGAGGTCGGTCACCTCTGTAAGATTCATAAACAACGAGGGAATGGCCACCAGCACCCCTGCAATGATGGTTGAAAACCAGGGGGTCTTATAGCGTGGATGTATACTGGAAAATCGTTTTGGCAAAAGACCATCCCGGCTCATGCTCATCCATATGCGGGGTTGTCCTACCTGGAAAACCAGCAATACGCTGGCCATCGCAATGACCGCACTGATGGCAATAATACCTGAAAGCTTTGTCAGGTGCAGTTTTTGAAATGCATAGGCCAGGGGATCCCCTACCCCCAGTTCGCTGTAATGCACCATTCCTGTAAGAACCAGGCTGATCATGATATACAGCAATGTAGTGATCACCAGGGCCAGGATGATGGCCCTCGGCAAATCACGCCGCGGATTTTTACACTCTTCGGCGGTAGTCGAAATGGCATCGAATCCAATATAGGCAAAAAACACACCCGACACTCCTTTCAGGACACCGGTCACCCCGTTCGGAGCAAAGGGACTCCAGTTCTTCGGATCAATATAAAACGAGCCCACCGCAATGATCAGAAATAAAATCCCCACCTTAAGAATAACCATGGTGTTGCTGGCTACTTTGGTTTCATAAATGCCGACATATACAAGGACAGAGATAAAGACTACGATTGAAAAGGCAGGAATATCAGCGATGAGCCGTATCCCGCCGATTATGGGAGCCGAAAGCCATGCCTTATAGGCCCCCTGGATTGCATCAGGCAGGTCAGTCAGGGGAATACCACGCATGAGTTCTAGGGTTGCCTGGTGATATCCGCGTGCAGCCGAAAGGTAATCAATGCCCAGGTATTCCGGCACATGGAGCCCGATACCTCCCAGGAAACCGGTGAAATAATCGGACCACGAAATGGCCACTGCGATGTTTCCAATGGCATATTCCATGATCAGGTCCCAGCCGATGATCCATGCGATGAGTTCACCAAAGCTGGCGTAAGCATAGGTATATGCACTGCCGCTGATCGGTATGATCGAGGCAAACTGGGCATAGCAGAGGGCCGAAAATCCACAGGCCATGGCCGTAAAAAGAAAAAGCAGCGAAACTGCCGGGCCTCCGCTTGCAGCAGCTGTTCCGATGGTACTGAATATCCCTGCCCCGATCACGGCAGCAATGCCCAATGCAGTCAGATCGACCACATTCAGGCTCTTTTTTAACTCCGACCTTTCGCCCATTCTGTTCTGGGCATCCTGAAGAATATGGCTGATTGATTTCTTTCGGAAAAGGTGGGAATCTGACACTGAAAAAATTTTTATAAAGATAGAATATTTTCAATTGAAGGGTGATACGAAGATCCCAACTTAGTTACAGGAATTGGGTAAGGGAAATTGAGAAAAATTGTACTTTAGTGGAGAAATTATCGTTTATTTCAAAAAACCGGATAACCAATGAAAATAGCAGTATTTGGTGCGAGCGGAAAAACAGGTATCCTGATTATCTACCAGGCACTGAACCAGGGGCATGAGGTGACAGCCTTTGCCCGGGTGACCTCCAAAGTTCCCATCCAGCATAAAAATCTCCGGGTCATCGAGGGTGATATACTGGACGCTGATAAAGTCAAACTGGCTGTTGAAGGACAGGATGCAGTTCTCTGTGCACTTGGAGTGAACAAAAACAAGCCCAATACCATGCTTTCCGATGGAACAAAAAACATACTGGATGCCATGAAATCATCGGGGGTCAGGCGGTTTATCTGCATGTCCTCTGTAGGGATCCTGGGGAATGACAGCGGATTCTGGTTCGGGAAGGTGTTCATGCCCCTGTTTTTACGTCATGTTTTTGCCGATAAACGCCGCCAGGCCGGTATTATCAAGGAAAGCAGTGCCGACTGGGTGATCCTTCGTCCTACCATGCTTACCGATTCACCCAAAACCAACTCCTACAAGGTAAACCTCGATAAGCCGGCTTCAAGGAGCATTCCACGTGCAGATGTGGCTGATTTTATGCTTAAATTACTGAATGATACACAGTATGATGGCAAAATGCCTGCACTTTCCAGTTAATGAAATAAAATTGTGACTTAAAACTGTTGCCATGAATTTGAAATTTAAAAACACATTCCTTCAGAAATGGGCTGCCTATTTTGGCGATAGTGAACTGCCCGTCACCTTTTTCTATACTGAAGATCCCGGTGACATTGACCGGGCAAACCTTCCGAAAGGTCACAACTGCATTGTTTGCGAACTGGCCATTGTGCGAAAAGGGAGACCGCTTGCCTGGAATGTACAGTCAATTGGCTGTGGCGGAGCACGCAGGTATCTCGGATTTGCCGACACCATGAGGACAGATTTCGAGTATTTCCTTTCGCACGGCATCCCCGGCAAGATGGAGGGAGAACGGTACATCAAAACACCTGAAATGGTAAAGGAGATCATGACCAACATGCGGTGTATCCCGGCCAGGGGAAAATACATTGTTTTTAAACGGTTTGACCAGCTGACCCCGGAGGAAGAGCCGTTGGCGGTCATCTTTTTTGCCAAACCCGACGTACTTTCCGGCCTCTTTACCCTTGCCAATTTTGATCAGCTGAATGGAGACGCGGTTATTGCTCCTTTTGGTTCAGGGTGCGGATCAATCGTATACCAGACCGTCGTTCAGCAGGACAATGAAAATCAAAAGGCCGTCCTTGGTATGTTTGATGCATCGGCCAGGCCATGTGTTCCCAGGGATACCCTTTCATTTGCCATCCCCATGAAAAAGTTTGAAACCATGGTCGGCAACATGGACGAAAGTTTCCTGATCACTGAAACCTGGGCAACTGTTAAAAAGCGGATTGAAATTTGACGGATTAGTCCGGCGTACTTTTTTCACAAATCAGGTACAATTTTTCCACCGCCTCCTTATCTGATGAGAACGGACACCTGACCTCTTTGAGGTGTTCAAAATATTTCCCCGTCACCTCCTTCATCGATTCTGATAAGGCCAGGAAGAGCGGCGTTGAGGCGCCCTGGGCCGGGGATTCGGACCCGCCAAAGCCAAATGCATTGCTGAGTTTTGAATTAACGTCTCCCGGATGACAGGAATTTACAGATATTCCCTTTGACTTCAGCCTCTCTCCGAAAGCCACACTGAGCATGCGGTCGGCCTGTTTCGCCTGACGGTAGGCCACATCATTGTCATAAGATCTTCTTTTAAATTCAGGATCATTCAGATCCATTCCTCCGGCCCAGTAACTTGCAACATTTATAATTCTGGCATCGGGAATATCCTCCATAAATGGATGAAAATAACGGATCATTCTGAAGTATCCAAAGACATTAACGGCCCATTGCATCTCGTACCCTTCAGCAGATTCAGTCCGTTTGCGCGGAGCTGTGGCTGCATTGTTCACCAGCAGGTGGAGGGGCCGATTCCATCTCCGGCTGAATTCACAAATCTCTTTTTGAGATGACAGATCAACTGCTTCGCAAAAAATCCGGTCGTTCCCCGTGTGCTGAATGAGCTTCACGCGTGATTTTTCCAGGCTTGACGGGTCGCGGCCCACCAGGGCAACTTCAAAACCCCGTTCAGCAATCCCTTCACAAATTGCCTGGCCAATGGCGCCATACGCCCCTGTAACAATGGCAGATTTACCGTTTGGATTCATCACATGATAATTTGAATTCAAAAATAAAGATATCTTTTTAACCAATTCATCATGGGTCAACCCCGATGTTTAAAATTATAATACCTTGCAGGGTGAATCATAAAACGCTTGAGCATGAAAACAACCATTCGCATTATTCATTGGCTCCCGAGAATCCTGTGCATTCTGGCTATTTTGTTCGTGAGTATGTTCGCATTGGATGCATTTCAGCCGGGTGTACCGCTTTGGCAACAAATTGGCGGCTTTTTTATGCATCTGATCCCCTCCTTCGCACTGATCCTGTTTTTGATCGTCGCATGGAAATGGGAACTCATCGGCGGGGGAATATTTGTGATCCTCGGCCTTGGATTGCTGCCATTCATCTATATGACCAACTATCATATGAATCATTCGGTATGGATGAGCATAGGTATTGTGCTGGTCATCAATCTACCGTTCATTGTTGTCGGGATCCTCTTTGTCCTGAGCCACTTTCTCAAAAGGAAAAACCCCGGAACAACAGCATCGGAAGAATAACCCGGACAGATAGCCTGATCAGGAAAACTGGTTTACCGGAATGATTGAATCGGTGAGATTTTAGCTGCCGAGAAGTTCAGTCAGTGACTGAATGATGCCCTCCTTGTCGAAGCCGCATTCGTGATGCAGTTCTGCAACAGAACCCTGTTCGATGAAGTGATCGGGAACCCCGAGGCGGATGACCCTGGCTGAATAACCATGATCGGCCATGAATTCCAGCACCGCCGACCCCATGCCTCCCATTACGGACCCATCTTCAACCGTGATTATTTTTTTAAACCGTCCGAAAATTTCATGAAGGAGCGCCTCGTCCAGCGGCTTCAGGAACCGAAGATCATACAGTGCTACGGAATGTCCTGCAGCTTCCACGGCGGCACAGGCCTCCACTGCATAATTTCCGACATGACCCAGGGTTATTATGGCCGCATCCCTGCCATCCCTGACCATTCGTCCTTTTCCGACCTCGAGGGGAACCATGGGTGTTTTCCATTGCGGCATCACGCCGCGACCCTTGGGATAACGAATGGCAAACGGGCCCATTCCTTCCAGTTGTGCGGTATACATCATATTCCGCAGATCCTCCTCATTCATGGGTGATGCCACAACCATGTTTGGAATACAGTGAAGGTAAGCGAGGTCAAATGCACCATGGTGGGTTGCACCATCTTCTCCAACCAGTCCGCCCCGGTCGAGGCAAAAGACGACATGGAGTTTCTGCAGGGCAACATCGTGGATGATCTGGTCATATCCACGCTGCATAAAGGTTGAATAGATGTTACAGAATGGAACGTATCCCGAAGCAGCCATTCCGGCACTGAAAGTAACGGCATGCTGCTCGGCGATGCCGACATCAAAGGTGCGGTCGGGCATCTTGTTCATCATCAGGTTGAGTGAGCAACCGGTCGACATGGCCGGGGTAATCCCGACAATCTTCGGATTCGCCTCGGCAAGTTCAATGATCGTCCTGCCAAAAACTGTCTGGTATTTCGGGGCCATACCGTGGCAGTTATCTGCCCTGATCGTACCGGTGTTCTTGTCAAATACGCCCGGGGCGTGATACACCGTCTGGTCCTTCTCCGCCTTCTCAAAGCCCTTTCCTTTGATGGTGTGAATATGCAGAAGTTTGGGGCCTTTGATGTCGTTCATGTCCCTGAGTAATTTTGCAAGACGGATCACATCGTTCCCATCCACCGGGCCGAAATACCGGAAATTAAATGCTTCAAATAGATTTCCGCTATTCAAAAGGGTCGTTTTCAGTGCATTTCCCAACTGTTTGACGATGGCACGGGAGTTTTGGCCATATTTGGTACCGCCTCCAAGTAACAGCCATACCTTGTCGCGAAATTTATTATAGGTTCTTGAAGTGACAATATCTGCAAGATAATCCTTGATGGCTCCCACATTTTTATCAATGGCAATCTGGTTGTCATTGAGGATCACCATGAGGTTGGCATTCGAAACCCCGGCATTGTTAAGCGCCTCCATGGCCATTCCCCCTGTCATCGCCCCGTCGCCAATGATGGCCACATGATGACGGTTGGTCTGACCACTTAACTTGGCCGCTACGGCCATCCCCAGGGCAGCCGAGATGGAGGTGGATGAATGTCCGACTCCAAAGGCATCATATTCGCTTTCCGACATTTTTGGAAACCCGCTGATTCCCTGGTAGGTCCGGATGGTTTCAAAACGTTCTTTTCTGCCGGTCAGGATCTTGTGGGCATAGGCCTGATGCCCGACATCCCAGATAATCTTATCAAAAGGGGCATCATAAACATAATGGAGCGCGACGGCAAGCTCAACAGCGCCAAGGCTGGCTCCAAGGTGGCCGGGATTTTCCGACATCACCTCAATGATGAACTTCCTGACCTCTTCACACAACTGCGGAAGCTCTTCCAGCTTGAGTTTTTTCAGATCTGACGGAAGGTTGACCTTAGATAAAAGTGGTCCGGAAAACGGGGGCATTGTTCTGATCAGTTAGGTCGGCAAAGGTATAAAAAAACGTGATACGTGACGCGTGACGCATGACGAAAAACGTGAGAGGTGACGCGTGACACGTGACGGAAAAGTCTATAATAATCCCAAATCCAGCAATGCCGATTCCGAAAGCATATCCTTATCCCAGGGTGGTTCGAAGGTTAGTTCAACCGTCACCCGACCGACCCTTTCAACCAGTTTCAGTGCATCCTGCACCTGGCCTGGCATGTCTTCTGCAACCGGGCAGTTGGGTGTGGTAAGGGTCATCAGGACATAGATATCGCGGGTTTCCTCATTGCACTGCAGATTGTATATCAGTCCCAGGTCATAAATATTAACCGGGATTTCAGGGTCAAAAACCGAACGGAGGGCCTGAATGGCTTGTGTTTCGAAGGGTGTATGTACCAAATCATTCGTTTTGTTCATTTTCAAATATTTTATGAGCCCATCTTCATTTTAAATACCGTGGCGTAAAGCTTCATCTGCCTGATCATGGAGCTCAGGCCGTTACTCCGTGTCGGGGACAGGTGCTCCCGGAGGCCAATCTGGTCAATAAACAACAGGTCTGCTCCCAGGATGTCATCCGGAGTTTGTCCCGATAATACCCTGACCAGTAAACCGACAATTCCTTTGGTGATAATGGCATCGCTGTCGGCGGTAAAAAAAACATGACCCTCAAGAACCGATGCATGCAGCCAAACTTTCGACTGGCATCCCGCGATGGCAAACTGGTCTGTTTTGTACTGTTCATCAATGAGAGGTAAGGTCTTCCCAAGTTCAATGAGGTAATTGTACTTATCCATCCAGTCATCAAACATTGAAAACTCACCGATGATCTGGGATTGTATTTCAGAAATGGTCATGGGCTGCAAATTGGTATACAAAGGTACGAAAAATGAGCAGATCAGCGGTCATCCGGGTACATGTTCATAACTTCTTTGAAATAATTAATACTATGTATTGCATAGTATTAAATAATGTATTATATTTGCCGCATGAATACAGATAATCAAAATGCCCAGATGCGAAAAGGAGTTCTTGAACTCTGTATCCTTTCAATTGTAAAGGAGCAAGACGCATATGCTTCCGACATCATCGCCAAGCTGAAGGAATCCAGACTCATCGTGGTCGAGGGAACCCTCTACCCTTTGCTTACCCGGTTAAAAAACGAAGGCCTCACAACCTACCGTTGGGAAGAGTCAAAATCGGGGCCCCCGAGGAAATATCATCAGATCACCGACATGGGGATACAGACACTTGCCGATCTGAAGGCTGACTGGAAAGACCTGGTCGGATCAGTTGAAAAGATAATCCAGTCCGTATAGAAAGCTGTAAAATAAAAAAACATGAAAAAGACCTTAACAATAAACCTGGGAGGCATTGTCTTCCACATTGATGAAGATGCCTATCTGTTGCTGAGTCAGTACCTGAACAGGCTGAACAAACATTTCAGCAGGCTGGAGGGATCGCAGGATATCCTGAACGATATTGAATCACGGATCGCGGAATTGTTCAGTGAAA
>Ga0247840_10000862_pt1 | contig 61470 bp, 35 predicted proteins | sample LaCruzMarch2015__FD_192404 | JGI IMG/M metagenome (GOLD analysis project Ga0247840, IMG submission 192404) | Freshwater microbial communities from meromictic Lake La Cruz, Castile-La Mancha, Spain - LaCruzMarch2015_17m | ecosystem: Environmental > Aquatic > Freshwater > Lake | place: Spain... | reverse complement strand
ATCACCGAGCTGACCGTCGCGGTCTGGCCCTGGCTGCTGGCGATGCTGGGTTTTCTGATGGTCGTCACCTACTGGCCGGGCCTGTCCATCTGGTTCCCGAGCTGGCTGGGGATGATGTAGCCCCCCGCATCCCCGATCAATCGACTGAAGGCCCCACCCATGCCGTCCGACCCGCTCTCGCACCTGCTCTCAACGCTCGACTTCGCCTGGCGGCATGAGCCGCCGGGTGGGCCCGCGCTCACCGACATTCAGTGGCGCGCGGATACCTGCGGCCCCGGCTCGATCCTCTTCTTTCAGCGCTTCGACGATGGACGCAGCGATGCCGAGGTCTTCGAGCGTTATCTGGCGGCCAGTCCCTTCGCGGTCCTGGTCACCAACCGGATGCTCGACTGCTTCGAGCGACTGCCCTTCAAGGGCGTCTATGTCACCCGGGCGGACGCCTGGCCCCAGGTCGTGGGGCGGTTCTGCGACCTGGTCTACCCCTTGAAGAGCGCCGGCCTGCGCTTCATCGGCGTGACCGGGACCAACGGCAAGACCACAACGGTGAAGTACCTGGAGTCGATCCTGGCTGCCAATGGGCAGCGGGTGCTCAGTGTCGGCACCCTGGGGGTTTCGCTCGACGGGCAGCCGCTCGCGACGACCGGCTTCACCTCGCCGCCCCAGATCGAGTTGCGCCGTCTGCTGTTCGCGCGGCAAGACCAATGCGACGTGGTGGCGATGGAGGTCAGCAGCCACGCACTCGACCAGGGGCGCGCCTTCGGCCTGCCCTTGATGAACGCGGGCTGGACCAATTTCACCCAGGACCACCTGGACTATCACGGCGACGAGTCCGCCTACTTTGCCGCCAAGGCGCGCATCCTGGACCTGATCGAGGACGGCGGCCGGCTTTACTGTACCAGCCCGGAACTGGCCGGGCGGCTCGCGGCGCTGGGGGCGTCACGGGTGCCGGTCGAGACCCTGGACGCCGCACCGCTGGGACCTGAGGCGATCAGGGCCAAACCCTTCCTCGCCCTGGAATACAACCGCCGCAACTATGCCCTGGCGACTGCCCTGGCGGACGGAGTGCTGGGTCCCCGGCCGCGCGAGGACTGGCGGCATCTCACCCCGGTCGCCGGGCGCTTCGAGTCCCGCACCTGCGCCAACCGGACCATCGTCATCGACTTCGCGCATACCCCGGACGCACTTGACACCATCCTCGCGGCGATTCGCGCGGGGTTTCCCGGCTATCGGGTCCTGACCCTGTTCGGCTGCGGCGGTGATCGCGACCGCGCCAAGCGCCCCCTGATGGGGGCCGCGGTGGCGCGCCACTGCGACCACACCATCGTCACCTCGGACAACCCCCGTCACGAGGACCCCGAGCGGATCATCGACGATATCCTTGCCGGGATGCCGCCGGAAGGCCGGGAGGTGGTGGTGGACCGCCCGGCGGCCGTCGCGCGACTCTTCGACCTGCTGGCGCAACGCCCCCCAGACGAGCCCTGGGTGGCCCTGATCGCCGGCAAGGGCCATGAGCGCTACATCGACCGCAATGACCGCAAGACCTATTACAGCGATCAGGACGAGGTGGAGCGCAATCTGCGGCGGCTCGGGTGGGCTTGAGGTCATCCCGGTAGGGGGAGGCGTGCGGTTGCATGGAGATCGAGCTGCTCGATCAGGTCCCGGGATAGACCGGCAGGCGCTTCGATAAGGACGCGAACGAGGTCTTGAACGCGGGGCTGTACCTCATGGAACAGCATGAGCAACAAGACGCGGCGAAGGTGCAAGCCCTGCGGCGTCGGCTGGACGCGGCCGAACGCGATCTGGCCGAAGATCCGGGCCGCATCGGTGTTCAGGGAATTGACGATATTCGCGCTGGATACGGCCCCTACCCCGGCCGCCAGTCCGCATCGATCTTCCCATCGACAATCCCGATCCGCCGGTCCGCCGCGGCGGCAAAGGCCGGGTCATGCGTGACGGCGACCACGGTCTTGCCCAACTCATGGGCCAGGTCGCGCAGGATCAGGCGGACCGTGCCGCCGGCCGCGGAGTCGAGGTTGCCGGTCGGCTCGTCGGCCAGGACCACCAGCGGGTCATTGGCAAGCGCCCGGGCGATGGCGACGCGCTGGCGCTGGCCGCCCGAGAGTTGGTGGGGGTGCTTGCCGGCCTGGTCGGCGACCCCCAGGCGCGCCAGCAAGTCCAGGCCGCGCGCGTGGGCGGCGGTCTCGTCGAGCCGGCCCAGGCGGCGCATGGGCAGCGTGACATTGTCGAGCACGGTGAATTCGGCGAGCAGGAAGTGGAACTGGAAGACGAACCCGAGCTTCGAGAGCCGCCGGTTGGCGAGTGCATCCTCCCCATAGGCGCTGGTGTCCTCGCCGTCGAGCCAGACCCGCCCGGCGGTCGGGACATCGAGCAGGCCCAGGAGATAGAGGAGCGACGACTTGCCGGAGCCCGAGGGTCCCATGATGCAGATGAACTCGCCCCGCTCGATGGTGATGCACACGTCGTCGACCAGGGTCACCGGGACCTCGCCGGGCAGGGTGCGCACCAGGTGCTCGGCGCTCAGGATGGTGCTCACGCGGCGCCCCGCAGGATCTCGACCGGGTGGACACGGCCCGCGCGGCGCGCCGGCAGGTAGGCCGCCAGCAGGCAGGACGCCATGGCAAAGGCGGCGGCGAGCGCGAACTGGCCCGCCCCCCACCAGATGGGCAGAAAGACCCGGTCGGTGACGCCGGGCGGTTTCAATTGCACCTGCGACAGGGCATACATGAGCCCGGCCCCCAGGGCCAGCCCGAAGAGGCTGCCGATCACCCCGATGATCAGGCCCTCGAAGAGGAAGATGAGCCGCACGTCGCGGGCGTGGAAGCCCATGGATTTGAGGATCGCGATGTCGCGGGTCTTCTCCAGCACGATGGTGGAGAGGGTGTTGTAGATGCCGAAGGAGGCGACCACCAGGATCGCCGAGACCACGCTGTACATGATGGTGTTGCGCACCACCAGCACGCTCAGGATGTCCTCGGACGCCTCGACCCAGGAGACCGATTTGTAGCCGATGACCGCCTCGATCCGCCGGGCGACGGCGCGGGCGGCATAGGCATCGTCGAGTTGGATCAGGAACCGGTTGACCCGGTTGGAGCGCCCGAACAGGACCTGGGCACGCTTGAGCGCGGTGAAGGTCTGGCTCTCGTCGTAGTTGGCATTGCCGGTGCGGAAGATGCCGACCACCTTCATGGCGCGGCTGCCGCCGCCCGCGGCCGTCACGCTGAGATTACGGCCCAACCCCAGGTTGAACTTCTTGGCGAGCCCCTGGCCGATGATGATCCCGTTGGGATTGGCGTCCAGGGCGCCGAGCGACCCCGCGATCATCTTTTCCTGGATGGTGGATACGCTCTCCAGCGCCTTCGGGACCACGCCCCAGAGGGTCACGCCCTGCTCGCGGCCGGCAAAGGTGAGTACGGCGGAGCCGGCCAGCACCGGCGCCGCCCGCAGCCCCGGGAGCGATTCGATGAAGGCGAGCTTCTCCCGGTAGCCGCGGATGCCGCGGGTTTCGGTCTGCGGCTTCACGTTGCTGATGCCCACCGCGCCCGCGGCCCAGCGCAGTTCCGCCGGCTGGGTGCGCGGCCGGCGATAGTCGTCGGAGACGGTGACGTGCGGGCTGTTGTCGACCAGCCGCTTGATGAAGTCGCGCTCCGAGCCGGCCATCAGGGAGGAGACCGCCAGGAAGAAGGCGACCCCGAGCACCACGCCGGTGAGCGACACCAGCGTCTGGCGCCGCCGGCCGGTGAGGTGGGTGAGTGCGACCTGGAGTTGGATCATCATTCATTGGCGTTCATTGGCGGCTGATCCTCTTTCTTGGGTCGGGCGGCGGCGCCCTCGCGCAGGGCCTCGGTGGGCACGGCGACGACCCGGGCATCCGGTGCGAGCCCGTCCAGGACCTCGGTCTGCACGGCGCCGGCGACCCCGGTGCGCACCGCCTGGCGGTGTAGTCGGCCGTCCGCCAGGACCCAGAGGTTGCCGTCGACAACGGCGCTGGAGGGCACCAGCAGGGCGCCCCGGCGCTCGGTGACGATCAGGTTGGCATCCACCGTCATGCCGATGCGCAGCCGCGCCGGGTCGGCGAGCCTGATCCGCACCCGGAAGCTGCGCGCGACCGGGTCGCCCTTGGGGGTGATGGCGGCCACCGCGCCGTCGAAGACCTCCCCGGGCAGGGCGTCGGCGTGCAGCACCGCCTTCTGGCCTACCCGCACCCGGGGGATGTCCTCCTCGTCCACCTCGGCCGTGACCCGCAAGGGCGCGCAGCAGGAAAAATAGAACAGGGCCTGCCCGGCCGGGATGAACTGGCCGACCTCCCCGTCGCGCCGGATGATCAGGCCGTCGGCCGGAGCCGTCAGCGTCATGAAGCCGCGCAGCGCGGTGGCGCGCTTCTGCGTCGCCTCGGCCGCCTCCAGATCGGCGCGCGCCTGGTCCAGATCGGCCTTGGCGAGCCCGTTGCGCCCCGCCAGTTCCTGCTTGCGCTGGAGATTGAGCCGGGCGAAGCGCACCCGCGCGTCGAGCTCCTCGATCGTATTGCCGAGATCCGCGTCGTCGAGCCGGGCCAGGGCCTGTCCCTTGCGCACGTTGGCGCCCTCATCCACATTGATTTCAGCCAGCTTGGCCCCGGTGCGCGGGGCGATCGGCAGCATGACGGTCGGCTCCACGGTGCCGGTGGCATAGACCGCCTCCACCGCCGGACCGCGCGTCGGCGTGACCAGGGCGACGGTCAGCGGCGTCGTGCGCCACCACAGCAGGGCAGCGCCGGCCAGTACGCCCAGGCCGAGCGCCCATAGCCATCCTTTTCGCATCCGGAGCGAAGCCCTCACTCGCCCGTGGGCCCGTCCGGATCGGCCGCCCCGGGCGTCTGCGCGTCCCCCGCCGCCGGCTCCGCGACATAGGTGAGTTGCCCCCGCGGCACCTGTTCCTCCAGCCATTCGCGCCACACTGCCAACAGCACGGCGATGACGATGGGGCCCAGGAAGAGCCCCAACAGGCCAAAGGCGGAGATGCCGCCCAGGACCGCAAACAGCACCAGCAGGTAGGGGATGCGGGTGGAACTGCTGATCAACATGGGGCGCAGCACGTTGTCGATCTGACTCACCACCAGGGCGCCCCAGAGGGCCAGCCCGAGGCCGGCCCAGGTGTGGCCGCTGGCGACCAGCCAGATACTCACGGCCCCCCACACCAGGGGGGTGCCGAAGGGGATCAGGGCCAGGATCGCGGTCAGCACGCCCAGCAGCACCGGGGCCTGGACCTCGGTCGCCCAATAGCCGAGCCCGGCCAGGGCACCCTGCGCCAGCGCGGTCAGCACCAGGCCGTAGAGGACCGCCCGGGTGGTGCTGCCGATGGCGAACAGATAGGCCCCGGAACGGGCGCCGATCAGGCCGTAGAGCAGGCGCCGGACCTGGTCCAGCAGGGACTCACCGTCGCGGTAAAAGAAGAAGGCGGTGAACAGGGCGAAGATGAACTTGAAGGCCGTGGCCCCGATGTTGCCCAGGATGTCGAGTGACCCATCCACCCAGGGCTTGCCCAACTGCGCCACCTCCTTGCGCAGGGTCGCGGGGTCCTCGGCGGAGAGCGCCAGCACGCGCTCCACCTCGTCCCCGAGCCAGGGGATGCGGGCGATGGCGGGCGGCACCGCGTCCGGCCCGCTCAGGAGGACCTCGACCGTGCGGTTATAGGCGGCCGGTACCTCCGCGCGCAGCATGGCGACCATGGACAGGAGCGGCAGCGCAAAAGTGAGCATCAGAAAGAGGGTCATCGCGAGCGCGCTGAGGTTGACCAGGCCGCCGAAGAGGTCGCGCAGCCGGCGGTAGATGGGCCAGGTGACATAGACCAGGATGGCGGCCCAGGCGACCGGGACCAGGAACAGGCTCAAGACCCGGTAGCTCAGGAACAGCAGCGCGGCCAGGAAGAGTCCGAGCGCGATGCGGGCGCCCAGGATGTTGGTGAAGTTGGTTTTTTTCATTTCGGCTTGGTGCGGGACGGGGCTTTGCGGGCGGCAGTGCGTGGGGCGCGCGGGGGGCGACCTTGTGCATGATACTCGCCGCGCAGGTGCCCGGTCTTCCCGGTTGGGTGCGACCCAGACTGATGTGGTCGCGGGAACGTCGTAGGATGGGTAAAGCCCGCGCGCGATGGTCCGGGCCTGTCGTGGCGTCGCTCGGGCGTGCCCATCCGGGCCGCGTCGTGGTCTGGAGGATGGGCACGCTGCGCTTTGCCCATCCTACAATCGCGTTGTCGTTGTCGTTGTCGTAATCGGAGAAGCGGCGTAATTTGGGTGCGAGAGAATTCGGGGCAGTCCGATAATCTCGATTACGACAACGACAACGACAACGACAACGACAACGACAACGACAACGACAACGATAACGGCGCTCAAAGCACTCGCTAATGGACTTGTTTAACTTAATCAGTGAGTCGATCCTAATGCCCCAGCCGGGAGGTGCGGGTGAGGGCGGAGAAGCGCACCCCCTTGAGTCCGCCGATTTCCAGGCTCAGGCGTTCGATCTGCGCCGGCAGACCGCGCAGGATGATGGTCTCCAGACAGTTGTGGTGGTCGATGTGGACGTGGGTGCTGGCCACGACATGGACGTACTCTTGGTGCTGGACCTCGAGAATGTGCTGGGTCAGTTCCCGCTGATGGTGGTCGTAGACGATGGTGAGGACGCCGGCAACCTCCTCGTCGCCGCGCTCCCAGGCATCCTCCACCAGCCGCTCGCGAATCAGGTCGCGCACCAGTTCGGAGCGGGAGGCGTAGCCCTTGCCGACCACGCGGCGGTCCAGTTCGTCGAGCAGCGGGCGGGGCAGGGAGACGCTGAAGCGGATGGTGTCATCGGGGTTGGACATGGGGTCTTGCGGGTGCCGATTTATTTGCGTTCATTTGCTGCCAGATACTCTTTCCGGGAACGGCTCACTAGAGCGCCATTTTCGTTGTCGTTGTCGTAATCGTAATCGATGTTATCGTAGCGGTCCGGATTCGCTCGGGCCCCGAAGTGCATCGCTTCTCCGATTACGACAACGACAACGATTGTGGCTAAGTTTAGAACCACCCGCCGCGCCGGAAACGCCACAGCATGTACCCGGCGATCGACAGGCAGACGCTCCAGAACACGGCATAGCTGTACTCCCAGTGGTTTTCCGGGATGTGCATGTTCATGCCGTAGACCCCGGCGAGGAAGGTCAGGGGGATGAAGATGGTCCCGATGATGGTCAGTACCTTCATGATCTCGTTGGTGCGGTTGGAGAGCATGGACATATGCATGTCCGCCACGTCGGAGGCGATCTCACGGTAGGTCTCGATCAGGTCGATGATCTGGACGCAGTGGTCATAGACGTCGCGAAAATACGTCTGGGCGACCTCCGAGAGGCATTCATGCCGCTCGCGCTGGAGATCGGAGATGAGTTCACGCATGGGCCAGGCGACCCGGCGCAGCAGGATCAGGCCGCGCTTGATGCGGTGGATGGAGTGCAGGGTCAGGGGTTCGGACTGATCGATGGCTGCCTCCTCGGCCTCCTCCAGGTGCTGTGACGAGTCTTCCAGGATCGGGTACATGCCGTCCACGATGGTGTCCAGGATGGCGTAGAGCAGGAAGCTCGCGTCATTCTGGCGCAGCCGCGAGTGCGGACTCTCCAGGCGGCGGCGCACCGTCTCGATGGCCGGGCAGGCGCTGGACTGGAAGCTCAGGAGCGTGTGGCGCCCGAGGAAGAAGTTGACCTGTTCGGCATTCAGGTCGTCATCGCGCAGGATGACGCGCCGTGCCACCACGAAGAGCCGTCCGGGCAGGTCGCCGGAGCCCGGGTAGTCGTCGACCTTGGGCCGATGCTGACCGTCGAGCACGTCCTCGATGGCCAGCGGGTGCAACTGGTACTTTTCGGCCAAGGCGCGGATGGTGTCATTGTCCCCGAGCCCCTCGACATGGATCCAGCGCACCGCGGACCAGTCCGGCCGGTGCACGGCGAGGAAGGCGGCCATGTCCGCCACCTGCTGAACCTCCCAGCGGTCCGGGGCATAGTCGGTGCAGGTGATCTGCGCCGCGCCCGCGCCCGGGGCCTGGACCAGTTCGTGGTACTCGATCCCCGCGGGGGCGCCCGGCGGGCGCCGGTGCAGCCGCGGCAGCTTGGCCTTGGGCGTCACCAGCAGGCGGCGCCGTCGGGCGTGCTTGGGGGCGGCCGGGCGCGGATAGACCGCGGCGGTCTTGGCGGGCGCCGCCGCAGTGTCGGTTGCGGCTCGCGCCGCCGCTGCGGGATCGGGATCAGGACGCGGATGGGCCGCGCCGGCGGGACGCGTCGAGGTCTCGGACGGTTGGGGGTCCTGCATGGCCTGGTTCCGGTGGTGGACGATGTTGTCGCACTATCGGACCGCGGCCGGTTTTGGGCAAGGGGCAGTCGCGGACCTCGACTCGCAACGGGTACTGGAATCTGACGATAGAAGAAAATGTCACTTCGATAGGTTGACAGTGTCGGGCCTGTGAACCACACTCAGGCAGGCCGAAGTCCTGGCGAACGGAGATGGATGATCGTGATGAATATCGACCTGCACACGCTTGCGATTCTCTTGGCCCTGACCAATCTCCTGCAAGTCATGGCCCTCTTTGCGCAATACCGGTTGAATAACAGCTACTCCGGGCCAGGCTGGTGGACCGCGGGCACGGCACTCGTGGCGCTCGGGTTCGGCTGCGCTTTCCTGCAGGATAATGCTGCCATCGGGCCCATGGCGATCGTCGCTGCCAACGCCCTGTTCTCGTCCGGCATGGCACTGTACTATGTCGGCTTGTTGCGTTTCCTGGGTCGGCGCGAACGGCCTTGGCCGCTCATCCTATTCTGCACGGCCGTCACCCTGGTCGCTGCCTATTTCACTTACATCGACGTCAATGTGGCTGCGCGTCTGATCAATCTTGCGCTTGCCATGGCCCTGTTGTCATTCCTGAACGTCCATGCGATCTTAGCCAACAGAACCCGCTCGCTCGCGACCTCTGCCTATTCCATCGCCCTGATATTTATGGTCCAGGGCCTGGTCCTTATCGGTGTCGCCCTGGCGGCCGCCTTCAGTGATGCCGAGGGTCTCTATATCGCCTCGCCGGCGCACACCGCGCTGTATCTGGACGGACTCATGGTCAGCGTTCTGCTGACGGCTTATTTCATTATCATGATCAATCAGAGGCTGAATGCCGAGACCCGGGAAGCGAAAGAGACTGTCGAGTTCATTTTCAATGCCAGCCCCGATCCGGTTGTGCTCACGCGTTTGGCCGATGGTGGTCTGGTCGCCGCTAATGACGGATTTGCGGCACAGAGTGGATATGCCGGTGCGGAGGCGATGGGTATGACAACCCTGGAGATGAATCTCTGGAAAAACCCAGCGGATCGCGAGCGGCTTGTCGGCGCGCTTCACGAGGACGGTCATTGCGACAATCTGGAAGTCGTTCTCTTGCGCAAAGACGGCAGTGAATTCACCGGGTTGCTGTCTGCCAAGATCATACAGATGAAGGGGGTTCCCCACATTGTCACGGTCATCCGTGATGTTACTGCCCGCAAGCGCGCGGAAGAGGCGCAGCGTAGAAGTCAGGAGCTTTTGACACTCTTTATCCGTCAGTCACCGATCTACGCCTTCATCAAGGAGGTAACACCCACCGGGAGCCGCGTGCTGCACGTCAGCGATAACTTTCAACAGCTGCTCGGTAGTTCCGTCAGCGATCTGTTGGGAAAGACCATGTCGGAGCTGTTTCCGCCCGAATTTGCCGCGACGATGACCGCTGACGACCGGGCCGTCATAGCCAATGGCTTGGTGGTGAAACTGGATGAGGATTTCAATGGTCGTCACTATACCTCAATCAAGTTCCCGATCATCCAGGGAGAACGGGTGTTACTGGCGGGTTACACCATTGATATCACCGAGCGCAAGCGCCTCGAGGAGCAGTTGCGGCAACAGGCAACCACTGATGATCTCACCGGTGTAGCCAATCGGCGTCGTTTCCTGGAACTGGCACAGACTGAAACCAGCCGCGCGCTGCGTTATCGACACCCGCTGGCGCTGGCCCTGATCGACATCGATCACTTCAAAAAGATCAACGATACCTATGGGCATGCGGCAGGCGATCAGGCGCTGTTGGCACTCGCTGAAATCTGTCGGACGAATATCCGCGCCATCGATGTATTCGCACGCTTCGGCGGCGATGAGTTCGCAGTACTCTTACCGGAGACCAGTCGCGAAGAGGCCGCTGAAGTCATGCAGCGCGTCGGTCTCGCCGTGGCTGCCCGCCCGGCTGACCTTGACTGCGGGCCTGTTGCAATCACCATCAGTGCCGGCATCGCCGGTCTGGCGAGCGGCGAGGATTCACTGGACGCGCTTCTGCGGCGGGCCGATCAGGCGTTGTACCAGGCCAAAGAGGCGGGGCGCAATCGGGTGATGACTGAACCGGCGTCGGAATGAGCATTGGTGCTTCTGCTATCGCCCCATCCGGGTTCGGAGCGGTTCGCTAATAGGTTAAAAAAGGTCCATTGGAGAGTGCTTTTGGCGCCGTTGTCGTTGTCGTTGTCGTTGTCGTGATCGTAATCGAGGTTATCGTAGTGCCCGGGATTGAATCGCTTGTCCGATTACGACAACGACAACGACAACGATCGTGTTTGTGTTTAACTCGTTCTTGACTCGCTACTCAGCATCCACCGGCCACCCCACCGGACCCAACAAGAGGTATCCCCATGGCCCCAGAGACCCCCGCCGACCGCCAGTTCATGGACCGGGCGATCGAGACCTTCATCCGCCTCGCCCTGATCGCGATGCTGGCCGCCTGGTGCTTCGATATCGTGCGGCCCTTCATCGTGCCCTCGCTGTGGGGCCTGATCATCGCCATCGGTCTGCACCCGCTCCATGCGCGGCTCCACGCGGCCTTGGGCGGTCGGCCCGCGCTCGCGGCGACCCTGCTGTCCCTGCTGACCTTCGCGGCCCTGATGGTCCCGGCGGCCTTGCTCAGCGGCTCCGTGCTGGACGGCGCCCATGTACTGATGCGCGATTATGAGGAGGGGATGCTGGCGGTCCCGCTGCCGCCGGACTGGGTGGCGGGTCTGCCGCTCGTGGGCCAGTCGATCGACGGCTTTTGGCGGGATGCCTCTGAGAACCTGGCGGACGCCCTGCGCCGCGCCCTGCCGGAGATCAAGATGGCCCTGCACTGGCTGGGCGGGGTCGCGGCGGGGGCGGGGGTGGGTATCCTGCAATTCGTCTTCGCGATCGCCATCGCCGGGGTGCTGCTGGCGCACGAGGGCGCCGGGCGCCGGGCGGCCCTGACCTTCGCGCGGCGGCTCGCCGGGGTCCGGGGGGTGGAGTTCGCGGAGCTGGCGACGGCGACCGTGCGCAGCGTCACCCGGGGCATTCTGGGGGTGGCCATGATCCAGGCGATCCTGGCGGGGCTCGGCTGGCTGGCGGCCGGGATCCCGGCGGCGGGGCTCTGGGCGATCCTGGCCCTGCTGCTGAGCGTGGTGCAGGTCGGTATCTTTCCGCTGGCCATCCCCATCCTCATCTATTGCTTCTTCACCGCCAGTACCCTGACCTTCGTGCTCCTGCTGATCTGGACCCTGTTCGTGGGCAGTATCGATAATATCCTGAAACCCATCCTGCTGGGTCGCGGGGTGGAGGTGCCGATGGCGGTGATCTTCGTCGGGGCCATCGGCGGCTTTCTCGGTGCCGGCATCATCGGGCTCTTCGTCGGCGCCGTGGTGCTGGTGCTGGGCTACAAGCTGTTCGTCGCCTGGCTCGATGAACGGCCGGAGCCGTCGGCGGTGCCGCCCGTGGACCCGGCGCCCTGAGGTGGCGGCGTTGTCGTTGTCGTTGTCGTTGTCGTAATCGTAATCGTAATCGGAGAAGCGCTACCAAGATATTTAGACAGGAATAACAAGATTTACAAGATGTTATTCGTTTTCAATCTTGTTAATCCTGTCAAAAAATTTTGGGACCGGCTCAGGGTCGCGGCCGGAACCATGATCAAGGCCGATAACCTCGATTACGACAACGACAACGACAACGGTGCTAAGAACACTCCCTAATGGACTTGTTTCAGCCCTGCGAGGTTACACCCGTGAAACGTCGTTCCATCCTCGCACTCGGTGCGCTCGCCGCCATGACGCGGGTCCTCCCGGTCGCTGCGCAATCGGTAGTGATGATCGGCGGGCCCATGGCGGGCAGCGTCTTTTTTACCCGCGACGATCCGGGCCTGTGGGCGAGCGAGGTCGACCGGCACCTGCCGGAGATCAAGACCGAGGCGGCGCCCGGGTCGACCACGTCCGTCAGCATCCGCACGCCCCACCCGATGGACGGCTTCAAGCATTACATCTTAAAGCACAAACTCCTGGACGGGCGCTTCCGGCTCCTGAGTCAAAAGACCTTCAATCCGGAGCGTGACCAGCCGCTCTCGCGCCACGTCCTGCCCGCCGGTTACCGCGGCCCGGTCTATGCGGTGAGCATCTGCAACCTGCACGATACCTGGATCAAGGGGGTGATGATCGAGGGCGACGGGCCCTCGCTGGCCCGCTGAGCCGCGTGGGAGCGGTGTCCCGCCACGATTTTCTTGTTCCGACGCTCCAGAGACCGTGAGAGGATTTCGCGCCGGCGCCCTTGGCAGGTCGACGCTGAAAATACTTGATCCCTAAACCGAAGTTCCAGTAGGAACGATGCTCATCTTTGCCTCAAGTCGGTAATTTGTCATGCCTCACCCCGTGGTCTTTGTCCGCACTCCCCTGATACTTACTTGGGCCTTGGTTCCGGGTGGGGGCGAATTTGATGGTGGTCCGGTAGTCGGCAAGGTCCCACCGGACGTTGCAACGGTGTTGGCGCGTTGGCTCCAGCCGGACCCCAACCAGCCGGATAGTACCGAGTACCTGGGCTGGGCATGTCTTCCTGCAGGGGACTATTACTGGGTAGGGTGCTGCCGCGGCGCGGGCGGATCACCGCAGAAGGGTGTGACCGTGAACGCTGCCGGTTGGCCCCTCGACGGCTGCGACGAGACCTTCGATCCTGGTACCTACTTGGGCAATCTAGCCGCCGTTACGTCTGGTACACCCGCGCGGGTCGGCTGGGAAACGCCACCGGTATCCGCGGACGGACCTTGGCGTAACCTGGCGGTGGAGCTGCTCACGCACCTTGTCGATGGCATGGTCCGCGGTTGTCCCGTATTGGTGGCCACGGCGACGGAATTGCTCCCCCCGGGCCCCAACCTCGATTTCTTGGTGACCGCAGCGGCTTTTGCGAGGGCTGGTCTCCCGGCCCGGTTGCGGCAGCGTTGCCGGGTGCGCATCCCGAGTCAGAGTCCCGGGCGGTTTCTCGGTGCGGAAGGGGCCGACCTGCTGGTGATCCCAGCCGCTCAGACCGAGCCAACCCTTACCGCTTGCCGGGACGCGACCATCCTGGATCGTCGCGGGGTTCGCCTGGCGGGGAGCGAGCCTGCCCCGACGGTGCGGATGTATGCCCTCGCGGTGTGGGACGCTGCGACCCGCTTTCCCCATGGCTTAACCGCCTTCGGCGAGCGCTTCGACCGGCTATGGGACGGCGCCTGGCCGCTGCCCCAGTCATTGGTCGACCTGATCTCGACCGTCTTCAAGCTCGGGGTAGCCCTGCACGGCAGCCCCGAGCAGCGCGCCAATCTCTTTGCCAACCACTTGATCGAGCGGGCCAGGGGCTCCGAACTGCCCTGGCGGCTGCTGATCCGGGACGACGAGTGGCGGACTTTCCCGCAGGATCGTTTGACCGCGTATTTCCTGCGCGAGCCCGGCGGGCTGACCGCCGGCGAGTTGGCGCTGCAACGCGCGATCGAAGGGGCCTTCTGCGTCGGCGGCGTCAACATCGATGCGGGAGTCCGTTCCTGGTGGGACCGCGAGGACGCGGCCAAACGCACTCGCCTCCTGACGTTGGCAAGGAGTACACTGACCCTGGTTTCACCCACCCTCGTAGCCAACCTGTTCGGCGGCCTGAGCCTGGCCACCTTGCTTGGCGACGGGCCCGTCACGGGGCTCCTCGCGGCGGAACTCGACGCCGGCACCCTGGGGCGACGTGCGACGGAGGCTGCGACCTTGGCCGTCTTAGCGGCGGATGCCGCGGTTACCGGGATCCTGTGTCGGGCCGTGCGTCGCGGACTCCTCGACCTCTCCTGGGTCGCCCGCGTGATCGAGCAGGGGGAACCGGCGGCCATGGGTCAGGTGCTCCTCGGCCTGGTCGCGCCCCCAGAGCAATCCGCTTCGTGGGATGAGGCCGCGGCGCAATTGATCGCCGCTGTGCGGAACTTTCCGCCAGTGGACCGCGCCACCGTGCTGACCCTGGCCCGCACCGCTCAAGGGATCGACCCGGCGGCACAACCCGGAGTCTATTTCGGCCTCTTGGATCTGGTCTGCGCGGCTGAGCCCGAGTCCGGGCCTGGCGCCCTGTCCAGCCCGCTCCTGGAGCGGCTTTGGCCGTCCCTGGATGTAATTCGCGATCCCGTGGCCAGGCGTCGGGTCGCGGCGGAACTGCTCGGGGGGCGTTGGACCTGCGTTGGTCCCCGGTTACTGATCGACACTAGCGGTGCGTTGCGGCCGGCCTGGCTCGACACCCTACCCGATCTGCTTCTGGCTAGCCCGGAACTGGTGGCAGCCATGCGCTTGAAGGACTTGATCCGGATGCAGCCCGACCGGGGGGGAGACCCCGCGCCCTGGACAGCGGCCGTGACCAAGCGCTGGAGGGGCGATCCACCCACCGTCACCGATGCCCTGGTCGCCGCCGACGCCTGGTTCGACTGGCGACGGCACGCCGACCTCGGCCCCGGGGAGGGGCACCGCTCCGCCCTGCTGTGGCTCTGCGCCCCCGCCTGGGTCCATCACCGCGTTGAAGGCCCCGAGGGTTTACCGCCCCACTGGCACCGCGGCCATGGTCTTGCCCCAGACGGTCGACCCCCGGAGTGCACCTGGGAGGCCTGGCGCCAGGTTATGGCCGATCTGGACACCGGCCTTACCGCGGCGCACATCCGATCCATCACTGCGCCGCCGACCCATTGGCCTTGGATCTACCCATGGGAACAGGAACAGATCGCTGACCTGGAGGCTCGGTGCTGCGACGAGGGTGCGCTGGCACTTGTGGTCGACGCCGGAGGTTGTCAGAAGGCTGGTGCGTCGGCGTATCACACGGCTGGCCCTCGTCGGTTCGCACCATCGACAGTTGCTGTTTAGAGTGCCGCTATGTCTGATCTGACTTACCTTGCCCTCAATGCTCAGGGGGTCGTCACCGCCCTGCCGCTGACCCCGACGCCGGGCGCGGCGGCGCGGCTGACCCTGACCGCGCTACCGGGTTCCGGGGGGGTGCACCTGGCGGTCCTGGATGGCGGCGCGGTGTGCCTGCGCTGCGAGATCCCCGCGGCGGACGAGGAAACGGTGGAGGTCGGCCTGGGTTGTCTGCCCGGGCCGCGCTTTGCGTTGGATACGGGGAGCCGGCTCGCGGTGATACTGCCGGGGGATGCCCGCTATGCCCCCCTCGACCCGATCCCCGCGCCGGTGGCGGGGCAACCCTGGGATATCGCGCTGGTCATCGACGCTACCACCCGCATTCGCGACCCGTCGTTACGCGATGGCGAGAGCCACCTCTTGCTCGCCGACCCCAACCTCTGGCCCGCCATGGCGGGGCGCATCGCCGCCCTGGTGCAGCGGCTGCCCCAGGGCTCGGGCGGGACGAGTCGGGTGACGGTGCTGGCCTTCGGCGACGAGCCGCTCCCCGGGGTCTCGGACCCGGGGCTACAGCGGGGGGCCTATCTACTGCGGCGGGGCCTCGCCGGCGATGGGCATGGATTCACCCCGCTCGGGCGGGTCGATCTGACCCGTGTCTTGACGGAGCTGCCGGGCAGCCCGGGTGGCGATTTTACGGATGCCCTAGGAGATGCACTCTACGCGTGCAGCCAGTTGCATTGGCGCACCCAGGCCCGCCGTCTGGTGGTTCTGTTCGGTGACTCCCCGGGGCACGCACTCGCCGCTCCGGTCCCGCGCGGCGGTGACGCCCGGGCCCGCCGCCACGATGTGGACATGGAGGCCAGGCGCCTGCACCGGGCGGGGGTGGAGATACTCACGATCTACCAACCGCAGCCCTGGCCCACCGGGGGCGTCGGTGACCCCTTGACGGTGCAGCGGCGCGAGCTGGTGCGCTACGTCGCCGACCAGTATCTACGCCTGGCCTCCGAGGCGCGCTTGGCGGTGATGGCGGAAACATTCGATGTGGAGGGCGTCGCCGCGACCCTGCTCGATCGGGATTATCCCTTGGCGCGCGGGCCCTCAGTCGGCTGGGCTGAACCGCCGTGACCGCTTTGCGGTCGCGGCTGGCCTGGATTGCCGCGCGTCCAGCGGCGTCTCGGATCAGCTGTCCGGGACCGGGGGTATTTCAGACGCTGCCAGGCAATCCCCGATCAAGGCGCGCAGCGCGGGAGCGGTCTCCTCGCGATCGTGCCACTGGACAATCCAGGCCCTGATTCGCGCCCGGACGGCCGGCCTGGGGCAGCCGAGGCTCTGGCGCAGGATACCGCGTAAACCCTCCTCGCCGTGCTTGCCGAGGCTGGCCCCGATCCACTTCGGGCGGCTGGCGAGTGCAGGAAGCAGTGCTGGGACCCAAGGGCTCTGCGGCAGTCCGACCAGGCTCAGGGTCTCGGGGTGCGGGAGGAAACACAGGGCCGCAGCGCGCAGTTGATCGACCTTGAGCCCCCAACTGCGTTCATCGGCCCAGTCCGGGCGATCCCCGGCGACTTGCGCAACCCAGCGGCACAGTGGGTGTTGGCCGGGGCCGTCGGGCATCTCCAGTGGGCCGCGACCCTGACTCAGGGTCCTGCGCAACTCCGCCATATCGAGCAGACGGCGGTGTGGGTCAGCCGTAAATTGGGCGAGGATCGTCAACAGGGGGCTGACTTGATGACGCTGCGCTTTGAGGCCCGTACCCGTGCCTGGTCGTCGCTCCGCCAGGAGCGCGGGGTCCTGGGCGAGGAGGGCCGTGGCCAAGTGTTCGGCCAGTTCCAAGTGCTCCGGTTCCACTGTGGTCGGGGGCCAGCCAGCCCCAGGCGCGGTGACCACGCAGTCCCAGTTGCCCGCCAGATCCCCGGGGTCCAGGACCTCGGTTGGAACCCAACCGGCCAGGGAAAGAGCGGACGCGGCCTGCGGCGGGAGTGGCAGCAACAGGGCTGCCAGTGCCTGCGGCCCCAAGGGGCCGTCGGGTAGCGCCAGGCACGCCGGACGCACCCCGGACAGGAGCTGCGCGTAGAGGTTGCGCAGGCACTCGTGGGTGACTCGCTTGCCAAGTTCATCGAGCCCCTCGCCGATCGCCCGGGTCAGCCAGTCAGGACCCAGGCCATCCAATTCCAGCGCGTCCAGGGGGAGGGCGTAGCCCGGGTCGGCCCAGCGTCCAAGGTGTTGGCGGTCCCACCAGTCCCGATCCTCGAGTCCCGCCGCGGCGGGCAACAGGGCCAACGCCGCCAGTGGCGGCGGAACCCCGGGGAAGGCTCGCCAGGCGAGCACCTGGCGTTCGAGAAACCCGCCGCGCCCGGCGGCATCCTGGGCACGACTCGGGTAATAGGCGGCGGCCAGGTAGCCCGGACCGAGCGCTCGCCATCCGGATGTCCGGGCCGGCCGGTCCTCGGCCCCCAGGCGCAGTGCCCGCGCGGGGTCCCCGGCCCCCGCTGCAAAGCCTGGGCTGCGCGCCAGCCAACGGAACTCGGGCGGACCGACCTGGGTCTTGCCCCAGATCGCGCGCTCGCAGCTCAGGTTCCAGGGTGGTGGGGCAGCACCCCGCAGCGCGGGCCAAGCGGGGAGGGTCATGAGGTTCCGGTACCGGGCGTTGCCGCGGCCAGCCGTTCGAGTACCCAGGTCAAGGGGTCGAGGAGGTGCAGGGGATGTGACTGACTGCTCAGGCGGGGATTGAGATCCTCGTCGAAAAATACCGCCGGGGTCACGGCTCCGTGTTCCACCCAGACCCCGGCGGCGGAGACCGGAAACAGCCGGTAGGTCGCGAAATGATGTTCCAGGCTCTTCAGGATGTCGTGTTCGACGCGCGCCCGCACAAAGGCGTCAGGGTCTTCCAGGGCACTGCGGTACTGCGCGGCGGTCGTGATAAAGGCGTCGGTCTTCGCGAGACAGAAGGCGACGGGGCGGGTGTCGCGCCCCCCTTCGCGCGTTTCCGCCAGAGACATACGGTCGAGTGCGTCCTTGAATGCCTCGCGTTGGAGTGCGACCTCGAGCAAGGGATCGAAGAGCAGGAGCAGCCCGTCGGCCGTGGCAAGCTGCTGGTGGGCCGCGTCGATCTGCGCCCGGTAGTCCTCCCCGGAACGGTCCTCGACCTCGATCATCGCCTCGGCCCCGGTGCCGCCCTGGACCAGTCGGCACCGAATGGGGGTTGCCTTATCGACCGGGGTCGGCGCGGGAAAGCGGTTCTGCGTCTGCAAGCGCGCGCGCAGCGTGCGGAAGAAGCCCAGGCTATCGGGCCCGGGATAGACCCGCCAGTCACTGTCGGTGGCGTGCTCCAACTGGAGGTAGAGCTGGGCCAGGTAAGCGGTCTTACCGGCCGCGGCAAGGCCCCAGAGGACCAGCCGGCGGGTCCCTAGCGCGGTCGCGGGCGGCGCCTTGGGTGCAGGGGGAGACGGGCGCGTGGTCGGCCCGGTCTGCAGGCGCCGGGGGTCGCCGGCGAGGACGGCCGCGGCCATCCGCTCGGCCGCCAGGACCTGGGTCTCGTCCGCCGCGGCCGCCGGGCCGGACTCGAGGCCGCTGGGTTCGCCGCCCAGAATCAGGTCCCAGGGGTGCAGCGTCTGGCCCGGCCGCAACCGGCGCGATGGCAGCCAGGCGACCATGCCCAGACGGTCCGCGCGCTCCCGCGGCAGTGGCAGCAGCAGCGCGGCCAGGGCAGCGCCGGACAAAGGGCACTTGAGTCCCGGCAGGGCGATGCCTTTGGCGCCCGCCAGCAGCCGGGCATAGAGCGCCGCCAGGGACAGCGGGTCCGTCGCCTCGGCAAGCTCCCGACAACCGGCCAAAATGGTCGTCTGCAGGTCGATCTCGTCGAAGGGGATCTCAGTGGTCTCGTCGGGCGCCAGCGCAAGGTGGAAGCCGTCCGCGAAGTCCCCGTCGTCCCCGGACTTGCCCCACCAGATCCGGTCGTCGAGGCGTTCGGCTTGCGGGAGCAACACCAAGGCACCGAGGGCCGCCGGCAGGTCTTGGGGGCGGCGCCACTCCAGCAGTTGTTTCTCCAGTCCGGGGCCTGCGCCTGCCTGGGCGCGGCTGGGGTAACAGTGGACGGCGTAGTGGAGGCTGCCGGAGCTGCGCCACACGAGCGTCACCCACGGGACCTCCTCGCCGCCCAACTCCAGGCTACGCTCGATGCCCTCCGCGCTGCCCCCGAACCCGGCGCTGGTCGCGAGCCAGTGCGGCCCGGCGCCGGAGCCCGGTTCCTTGCCCCAGACCGCACGCTCGCAGCGCAGGGGGGTTAAGGGATGTCCGTGCCACCCGGCCAGTGCTGGCCAGTCCTGCCAGGGGTTGGTTCTAGAGGCCATGATCTTGGGTCTCCATGCGGGCGGCGATGAAGTCATGCAGGTCCAGGCGCAGCGCGTCCGGCGGTGGCTCGTGACGGGGCAGTGCGGCGAGGCGTTGCAACAGCGCCTCGGCCTGAGGGTCCGTGGGCCGGCGCCGCAGGTCCTTCAGACGGGTGATGTCGGCGGCATCCTGCACCGCCGCCAGGCGGCGGCAGTGTTCCTCCAAGGCACCGAGCAGACGCGCCGCCTCGTCCAGTTGAGCCGACTCGGCCTGAATCGGCCGCACGACCTGGTCGGTTGGGGCAATCAGGGCCTCGATGCGTTGCGCCCACTCCGAGCAGGCCTCCGGGAAAGCGGGCACGGGTGCACAGAGATTGAGTCGCTGCAGGCGCTCACCCAGTGTCTTGCGCAGGGACCTGACCCGGCTTTGGGTCAGTTCGACCGGTTGCAGGACCTGGCGCATGGCCAGTCCGAGACCATGAAGTCGGCGGGCCTGGTCCAGCGCGTCGGTGTCCGCCGACGGTTGCCACTGCGCCAGGAGCTGCTGTCGCTCGCTGATTTGCCGTACCTGCAGCGGACCCAGGCGGTCGGTGTCGATCGCGGCGGCCCGCTCCAAGAGCGCATCGCGCTGTTGCTGCAGATGGGTCAGCGCCTGCTCGAGTCTGGCCTCGGCGGTACCCAGGCAGGCCTGGGCGCGGTCGAGGGCCAGGCTGAGACCGACGGCCGATATCAGTTCAGGCGGGGCGATTTCGCTCAGGTCACCGAGTCCCAGGATGGGAACGGCCGCGAGCAAGGCCTGGATCTCGGCCGCGCGCCCCTGCCAGGCGGTAAGCCTGGCGACACCGGTCGCCAGCAACTCCGCCTCCAGGGTGTTCAGACCCTGGTCCAGGGCGTCGGCCTGCTCCCGCGCCTGTTCGAGGCGGACCGACCCCGTGGCCGCGGGCTCGGTCAAACCCGGGGGAGGCTGTCCAAGGCGTTGCGCCAATTCCGTCAGGTCGGCACAGCGGGCCGCGAAGGCGGTGCAGCGGGCCTCCAGTTCCGCAAGATCCTGGTCGATGTCCTGCTCCAGGGCGTCGAGGCGTGCGCTCAGATCGCGCAGGGTGCCGATGCCGTTCAGTAGCTCCGCGCCGTCGGGGATGGCCTCCAACTGCTTCAGTTCCAGAGCGAGGTCGCGCAGTCGGCGGTCGGCGGCGTCGAGACGAGGCCGGTCCTCCAACCGTGCCGCACGCTCGCGGCAGGTCTTCGCCATGTCCACATAGCTCTTGACGAGCACCTGGCTGTTGTTGCTGACTAAGGACCGGAAATCCTCTTGCGCCCGGGTGAAGTCGTGGCGCCAGGCGGCAAAACCCTCAGCATCCGCAGGGGTGCTCTGTCGCAGTTGAGTCCAGAGTTGCTCGAGCGGTGCGTCCTGTACCCCGACATCGCGCAACAGCGAGCGGTTGCCATCGATCTCGGCCAGTGCGAGGCGTTGCTGCTGCGCGGCGAGTTGCTGGAGCCGGCCTTCCAGACCTAAGGCGCGGCCGCGCAGGACCTCGAAGGTATCCTCGTCCTGGTTGGTCCAGTCTTGTCGCTTGCGCGTGAACTCTTGCGCCAGTCCGTCGCAATCCGGGCAGGACTCCTCGCCCAGCGCGGCGCGCCACTGCAACAGCCCCTGGATACGCCCGCCCAGTTCCGTGAGGCCGGCCGGTTGCGGGCGGCTGGCGAAGGCCTTCAGGGGTTCGAGCAGACCTTGGAGTGCGGCGATCCAGGCGGCGCTAACCCCCTCGGTGAGGAGGCGCTGACTGAGCACCGGCAGATCCGCGCTCAGTGCGGCCCGACGGGTCTCGGCCTGTAGACGCTGGAGCCAGTCCTCGGCTTCACGATAGAGGTCCAATGCCCGCTCCAGGTCGGGCAGGGCGTCCAGGACCGTTTTAAGGCGGCGGCGCTCCGCGGGCAGTGCCTCGGCCGCAACCGTCGCTTCACCGATCCCGGCGAGCTCATCGGCAAGCGCCTGCGCGCGCGCGCGAAACCAGGCGCCAAGGCGGCTATCGCGCACCCGGTCCGCGGTGTCGCGCAGGCCCCTCAGGCGGGTGGACAGGGACTCCGCTTCGTCGGTCAGTATGCTCAGTTCGCTGGCCAGGCGCACGAGTGCCGCGCTGCGGGTCTCCAGGGCTTGCAGGTCCCGGCCCCGGATGATCCAGGCCAGGCGTTGCGCCTGCCCCTCGACCTCGTGCAGCAGGCCGAGACGACGGTCATGGAAGCCGCGCAGGCGTGGCGGCAGGGTGCCAAGGTCGTTCAGGCGTTCCTGCAGCCCGCGCAGGCGTTCAGTCGTGCTCATTATCCCTCCCGGGTATCCCCCGTGCGGCTCAATCCAGAATGGCAGCGAGGATCCCGAGGGCCTCGCTGCGATAGGGCGGTTGGGCGGACAGGCCGCCATGGGCGCGCCCCAGGGGGGAGCGCAGACACTCGGGGCACCCTTCGGCGCTGGCGCAGGGGCAGGCACCGAGCCAGGCGCGCGTGTCCCCGAGCAGTTGTTCCACGAGCCCCTGGTCCTCCTCGAGGGCCTGCGCGAGCCCGATGCCCCCAGGGTAGAGATCGACGAAGACCAGCCCCCAGGCCGGTCGGCCGGTCAGCAGTCGTCCCTCGCAGGCGACGATCGCAACGTCGTCCTCGGCGACGCCCATATGGACGGGAAGACTGTGGCGCAGGGCTTGGGCCAGTGAGTTGAGTCCGCTCGGGAAGTCGCGCAGGCGCTCGGCCTCGATCTCCAGAAAGAGTCCCTGGGTGTGCATGGTCAGGCTGGAAATGGGGTTGTAGGTCCCACCTTGGCCCAGGTGCCAGGTACCGCTTACCGGGTCGCGGGCATACTCGAGATAACCGGAAATATCCTCACTATAATCAAGTGTGACCAGAGACCGAGCCAGGGGCAGGTGGCCGAAAGCGATGCGCGGGCGGCCCGGGACGGTCGCGAGGCGATTCAGGCGCGGGGCGAAGACCCGCCAGGTCAACACCGGGGCCTGTTCCCGTCGGCACAGGATCCCCGTGCCCAGGCCCTCCCCGTCACCCCCTTGGGCCTCGAGTACGGCGGCGACCGAGCCCCAGGGTTGGACGCGGTAGCGCCGGCCGGCGTGGACGAAGACCCGCTGCGGATAGGCGCGGATGGTGATGCGCTCCGGGTCCAGGCTCAGCAGTCGGGGTTCGCCGGCCCCGGCCGCGGGATCGATGACCGCGACCAGATCGGTCCCCACGGTGTCCAGGGGGCGCGGGCGGTCGCGCGTGATGCGGCCGCTGAACTCGAGCTCCGCCACCAGGCGGCCGTCCTTGAGGTGGCGCACATCGCTGCGGTCGATCAGGCCCTTGGAGGCGAGTTGGCGCAGCACGCGTTGGATCTCCGAACCCTCATGATGGAAGCTGGCCATGAGACCGCTGGTGACTTCGGGCAGCTCGTTCAGGGCCAGGAGCAGATGGCGTTGGACGACCCCCGGCTGCGGACCGGTGGCCACCAGGGTCCGACTGCGCCGGAACAGCGCGGCAGGGTCTTGCGTCAGGCGCCGCAGGGCGTAGCCCACGTAGGGGTTGCCGAAGGCGAGACAGAGGCCGGCGTGGCGCGACCGCAGTCCGGGGACGGCGCGCCCGCCGGCGGCCAGGATCAGGGCCAGTGACAGGACCTGGGGCGCCCCGACCTCGCGAATTTCGGCCCCGGCCGTGGCATTGTCCAGCTCCAGGCAGGCACGCAGGGGGCGTCCGCCCAGGGCCTGTTGGAGGAAGGCCCCGACCTCATCATGATCCAGATGCTCAGGGATCACGGCGTAGGTCGGCCAACCCGCGGCCACCGAGGCGCGCGCGGCCCCCAACACGGCCTCGGTCACGGGGGGGCGCGTCTGGGCACCGGCGGAGGCGTCCGCGGTCGGCTCGAGCAGGTGCAGCGACAGCGGCTGTGAGAGGCGCGGCGGGATCACGATCTGGGTCTCGGGCGGGAAACGCTGCGGGAGGGATTCGCTCAGGAACCGGATGAACCGGGCGTCAGGCGTGTGGGCGGCACGCACGAACGCCAGGTGGCGCAGGTCGCGGCGCCCGTGGCGCGAGGTGAGCCGATGCAGGCGCTGCGAGATCGCCCAGAAGTTGGCCGCCAGGACCCCCGAATAGCTGTGCAGGTCCCACCAGACGATCAGGCCCACCCGGTGTAGCAGGGGGCGGTCCTGCTCCAACGTGGGGATGAGTCGGCTTGACAGGGCCTCGGCATCCGCCACCCAGACGAAGGCGCGGGGGTTCGGGTCCGCGCCCGGGCCGGGTGCATCCACGGCATCGACGTCAGCCAGCCACCGGGTCAGGGCGGCGGCAAAGGCGGACGCCTGCGCGGGGACCAAGACCAGGGTGGCCGCTTGAGCGCGGCGGCGCACGGTCTGTGCCGCCAGGGCCAAGGACTCGATCTGCCCGCAACCCTCAGGGCCCAGGATCAAGCGGTTGCAGGCCCCCGTGGTGCCGTCGGCCACGTGCTCCCCGCCACCCAGGAATTCCACGATGGCCGCAAACAGTTCCGGGGCCGGCTGGTGGCGGGACAGTTCCGGCCAATGCCCGGCGAGCCCGTCGGGCGGCGGTGCGGTCTGGGACTGTGCGGTCGCCGGGTAGGACGCCAGGGTGGTGACCGTGAAGCCTTGCCGGCGCATCGCTTGCGGCCAGTCCGGCAGCGACGGCGGGGCGGGCTGGGGTTTGGGGGTCCGCACCCGGGCGGGTGGGTCCTTGCTCAGCGCGACCCCGACCAGGGTTGCCAGGGTCAGGGCCAGAACCGACCACAGTGCCGCCGGGTAAGGAGCGGGCCCGGGCCCTAAGGATGCGGCCCCCGCCAACAGGAGCACGAGCAGGGCGAGGACCGGGATGGCCAGGACCCAGGCCCGCGTGTCGCGCTGGCCGATCGCACCGGCCAACCAGCGCGCGCGCTGGGGCGAGGTCTCGCGGGGGAAGTGTGCGGCGGTGAGCGCCAGGAGCCAGGGTACCAGCGGCAGGCACAGTGCCACCCAGTAGGCCCCCTCCGGCCCCAGCGGCAGCCCCCCGGAGGCGTCGGGCATGGCGTGCCGACCCGCGCGCCACAGGTCATCGCGCAGCCACTTCAGACCCCAGGCATGGAGCAGCCCTAAGGCGAACAGTGGGATCGCCCAGGCGGTGACCCGGGTCCAGTACAGCCCGCGGTCGAGCCGGACCAGGGCCGCCAGGCGGTCGGCGATGACGGTGGTGGCGGCCGCGGCGGCGGCGAGCAGCAGTGCCGGGAGCCAAATGGGCAGCGTGAAGCCGGACATCGTCAATCGCCCAGGCCGGTCGCCGGGACCCCGGTAACCACCTCGAAGAGATAGACCCGGGTATCGTCCTTGCCGTTGAAAATGTCCTTGACCTTGCCTTCGTCGCGCAAGGCCCGGTCGACCTCGGGACCCTGCCGCCAGGACGGCGGCATGACGCAGCAGCGGCGGCTCACCGGGGTATCCTCAGCGGGGGCGTAGGCGAATGCCAACGAGAAGTCGGGACGCTTGAGCAGGGCCGCGACGGCGGTCTGGCGCAGTTTCTGTTCGGTGCTGTCAGGGGCGTCAAGGGCAGTCTTGAAGGGACGGATATAACCTTGGCTCAGCCGGGCAACGAACTTCAGCGGGTCGAGGAAGGCGTCGCAATACAGCCCCGCCCAGCCGCAGCAGGGCCCCGGGTCCTGATCCCGCTTCCTGGCCTCGGCGCGGCGGTCGCGTTCGTCCCACCCCTGAAAGGGCTCCGGGAGGTCGGCCTGGTAGGCGCGCCAGCGCTCCTCGGTCAGTGGATTCGTCTGCAACATACGTTCGAGGTCACCCGGTGCCTCGACCCACTGGCGGACGCTGAGTTGCGGCCGGCGCGGTTGGCCCTGGGCACCCAGGGGGTCCGGGTGCTGTCCGTGCAGGCGCAGGAACCCGCCGAGCTGCTCGCGCAGCCAACCCAGTTCTTGATGTCGTTGCGCGAGCCGCTCACGCAGTTCACCAAGGAACTGGAGTGCCTCGCCCGCCAGGGTGGCGGTCAGGTCGGCGCGGGCCTGCTCCAGATAGATGGCCAGGGGATCGTCCTGCGCGCGGATCATTGCGGCGAAGCGCCCCGCCGCGGGGTCCAGGTAGAGGTCGCGGGCGCGGGCAATGCGCCGATGTACGCCGCGACCGAGCGGCCAGTTCAGGAGCGTGGCTGCGAGTGCGCCCAAGACCAGTGCCAAGAGGGCCGGCTCGGCGAGCCATTGGGAGGCTTGATGAAACCAATGGCGTACTTGGGCCAAGGGGTCGGGCTCCGGCAGGCTCAGCAGGAAGGCCTGGGCGAAGGGCGTGAGGCCCAGGCCCAGGAGGGCGCCGAACAGCAGCCAGAAGGGCGTCAGGGCGCGGCCCTGGTGGCCGATCCATTCCCGCGATTGGGCGAGAAAGCGCCGGTGCAGGTCGTCGAGCCCAACGGGACCGTCACCGACGCGGGGACGATGAGCCGCGACCCGGGCCTTTGTCAAATCCGTGACGGCGGCCTCGATCTCCTCCTGGACGCTGGCCAGCGGGACCGGCTCGCGCTCGTCATGCAGGTCCTCAATGATGGCCTGGCGCACCTTGTGCCCTTGCTGGAGGTGGCGCTGGCGCAGGTCGAGGACCACCTGATCGATGGTCCGGGCCAGGTCCAGTTCCAACTCCCGGCAGCCCTGTCGGAAGCACAGGCCGGCGCGCTCGGCCCAGTCCGCGGTCTCCTGGTTGGACAGGGTCAGGATCGCATTCACCAGACGGTCGACGCCGGTCCGCCAGCACTTGGCCAAGGGGTCGTCGGCCCCGGGGGTTGGGGTGCTCACCCGCCGCAACGGGGCCAGGGCCTGACGTACGCGCGTCGCCTGGGGCCTGGGGGACCTGTCCCCGCGGAGATAGGGCAACCACTCCTGACCGAATCGGGCCGCGGCGATCTGCCCGAGGAGTGCCGGGCTACGTTCCAGCAGGCGGATGCCAAAGGCGGCCAGGGACGGTTGGCCGTGGCTCGGCTGGCGGTACAGCCAATCGAAGTCCGCCCGCTGCCCCTCGAACAGCAGGAACTCCAGAAACAGCGTGGCCTCGTCCAGGCGGGCGTCACGGTCGCGCTGGGCGCCCGCGGTCTTGCTGTCCATGAGATAGAGGCGCCCCGGCCGGTCGTGGCCAGCGCCCTCCCAGGTTTGCGCCGAGTTGATCAGCGCGCGGCGCAGGCGTTTGGCGTCCTCGCTCCTGGCCCAGAAATCGTCGAAGTCGAGTAAGGCGATACAGTTGACGACCTGGGCCTCGCTGCCGACCCGGCGCAGGGTCGGGTCATCCCAGAGTGGCCGCAGGGCCGCCCGCAACAGGTTATCGATCTGCCCCATGGCTGCCGCGGTCCCCGGGCGTGCCAGTACGATGAGATCGAGCCCGTGCACGGCGCCCTCCTGACCGGGCCGCTCCTGGCGCGCCTGGGGTGAGAGCAGCGCCCGCTTGGCCTCGTCAACGGCCGCCCCGAGGGCCTGCTCTGGGGTGACCGACTCGCCTTCGGGGGCGACCTTCAGAATCTGCCGATAGAGGTCGCGGAGAAACTCCGCGTCGGTGCCGGCGGCGGCCGGGTCGGGCAGGTGCCGATCGGGGGCGCCCGCCGACCCCGGGCGATCCGGCAGCCAGAGCAGGGCGAGGTCGCGCAACTGACGTTCGCCGGCCCCGGGACCGCCCTGGGGGCGGCGCGTCCAGGACAGCACGCCGCGCGGGGCGGCGCTCGTGAGCAGGCGTTGCAGTGCGTCGCGTCCGAAGTCGCCCAGCCCCACCAGGATGGTCGCCCTGGACACGCGCGTCAGGCCCCGCGGCGCCCGAAGTCGCGGTACGGGCTATCAGCCGACGAGGCCGCCGGACCCCGGTCGCCGGCCAAGGCATCCAGGACCGGGAGCAGGGCGCGCAGGATGGGTTGGTCAAGGGCATCCTCCCGCGTGAGGGCGCCGTCAAGGCGTTTGAGGTTGAGTTCCCCCAAGACCCCCCGCAGGGATTGGGCCGCCGCTGCCGCCTCCCGCCCCACGCCCGCGGGTCCCAGGGCGTCGAGCGCTGCCTCGAGCTGATCGTCCAGGTCCTTGCGCAGTTCGTCGCCGCCGTGGATCTCGCCCAAGCGATAGAGTGCCCCGGCGAGGCTCGCGTGCAGGGGCACGGTGCGGGTGGTGCCCTCGCGGTGCCAGGTCCAGCCGCCGGTCTCGAAGGAAAAGACCCCCGCGGTCAAGCCGCGGGCGAAGGTCGTCAGGGCCCAGCCCACGGTCAGTTCGGCACGCCGCGGGTTGAGATTGGGGAGCGCCTCCTCCCAGTTGAAGTCGGTGTGCAGTTTGTAGCCGCGGCGCTCGTTGGCGGCGACCTTGAGGTAGGCGTCCTCGATCTCGTGAGTGACGGGCGAAAAGTAATAGAGCGGGATGGGCAACTCCACGTCGTGGACGATGACCAGGCGTGGGTCGTGCCCGGGTACGACCTTGACCTGGCGTCCGCCGCTGGACAGGACGTCCTCGATCGCCTCGCGCAAACTTTGGCTGCCGCGCACGGTCTCGGCGGACCCGCCGAGGACGGCGAGGCGCGTGCGGTTGACGATGACCCCGTCGTCCAAGGCGCGGGACTCCGCCGAGTCGACGCGTCCGAGGAGGCCGGCGATCTGGTCCAGGGCGCGCAACTTGCGGGTGCGATAGGCGGCGACGGCCGCCGCGTCGGCCCCGGCGCCCAGGACCAGAACGGACTCCAGGGCCAGGCCCGCGGCGATATCCAGCCCCGCCTCCCCCTCGCCCCCGAGGATGCGCAGTCCCAGCCGCTCGCGCCCCAGCCGGACCAGCGCCTCGCGCAGGTCCGTGACGGTCTGGTCGACGCCCTTCTCGACGACGCGCCCGTCGCCCTGGACCACCGGCTTCAACTCCGCGGCGACCGTGCGGGCGAGCAACTGACGGTCGAAGGTCCCGAGATAGCGGCCCTGCGCGATGAACAGGGTGTCGTAGAGCTCCCGCCACAGCCGCGTGCGGGGTTCTTCCAAGGTTTCAAAGACCTCTACCCGTAGCGCCAACGGCGGCACCCGCGAGTCCTCGCCGCGGCGCAACTGCTCTGCTTGGGCCTCCAACTCCTTGACCAGGCCATCCATGCGTGTGGCCAGGCGTACGTACTGGCGTGAGCGTCGCGCCAGGTAGTCGAGCAGGGCGCGAAATTGGGCCAGGCGGACCTTGGCGTCGAGCAGATTGACCGCGGCCCCGCGCGTCTTGGTGTACTCGGCCTGGGCCTCCTGCTTGACCTGCTCGAATTCCCGCTCGCCGCGGCCGAAGAGATTGGGTGCCGCGGCGGCGCGCTGCAGGGAGCCATAGATGTCTTCGCGCAGGCGCTTGCGTACCGCCGGGTTAGTCAGCAGATCGCCGCGGCCGGTCGCCTCCACCTGGCCCTCGGCCTCCGGGATCCAGGTGCCGGCACAGCCCTCGAGCAGGCGCACCACCAGATAGCGCTCGGCAATGGGGTCGAGCGCGAGGGCGGCGACGGCCTCGCCCTCGTCGGCCGCCCGCACCAGGGCCGGCAGGCCAAGGTCGACCAACCGGTTGCCGCTGCGGACCTCCTCCTCGAGCTTGGCGATGTAATCGATGTAGGCATTGACGCTCTCCCGTGGGAAGAACATCGAGCGGTCCTTGATGGCGATCTGGTTGATGAGGCCGCGGCGGGCCTCGGCCAGACGCCGCTCGACCCGCGCCATGAGCGTCTCGCCGCGGGCTTCCTCGCCGCCCGCTTCGGGACCGGCCACGGTGGCCCCGCGGTCTATCGACTCAACGAGTTGATACCAGTAACCGTCGCGCAATTCCTCGTTGGCGTCCTGGCGGGCCAGCTCCTGGACCGAGGCGACGAAGGCTGAGTTGATCACCTGCTCACGTCCGGCGTCGGCCATGCGCTGGAACTTGGGGTCGGCATAGTCCACGGCGAGTTTGGCGAGTGCCTGGGCGCGGTCGTCGGCGGCCCCCGACTGGTCCAGGCCGAAGGTGATCTGGGACCGCACCGCCTGGGCGGCGAAGCGCAGTGCACAATAGTCGGTGAGGTCCTCCCCCGGCAGGACCAGCGCGGCGGCCCCGTAGGCGCCGAAGTTCTTCGTATAACCCTCGCCTAAGTCGCGCAGATCGCCGGGGAAGCGCGTCAGGCCCTCGAGGTTCTTCTCATAGTTGTCGAGTTCTCCCGCCAACTTATCGATGATGGGGGTAAAGACCTGCAGGAAGGCGGCGTCAGCGATCGCCTCCCACGGGTGGCGCAGCCCCAGATGGGGAGCGCGATCGAGGATGAAGGTGAGGAAGAACGGGCGGTGGTCGACCCGGGTGGGTTCCCGTCCGGTCTCGTTGCGCAGGTAGACAAAGGGCTCGCTGGTGCGGCCCGCCTGTTTGACCTGGTCGTAGTCGAGCTTGGTGAGGTGCTCCAGCTCCTTCAGCGCCGCATAGGTGTTGGCATGGATATCGGGGTGCAACTCGGGCCCCACGTCGTCCGTCAGCAGGGTGGACAGCAGCAGGTTGGCGATGAGCCGCGGCTGCCATTGCTGGGCGCGGATGACCTCGTCGATGAGATAGGCGGCGGACAGGAAGGAACCGGAGCCGGTGCCCCCGGCCAGGGTGCAGTACAGGTAGACGTTGAGCTTCGGCGGTTCCTTCTGGCGCCAGGTCACCCCCGGCCGCAACAGGTCAGTGACCAGGTCGACGAAGCGCTGTTTGATGGCGGGGGAGTGATAGAAGAATCCCAGGCGCGATTCCAGGCGGATCTGCCCGGCCCCCGGTTTGAAGCCCGCGCGGGGCTGATAGCCGCGGTCGAGCCAGACCTCGGTCTGGGCGTCGCGCGAGCGGCGCAGGTTCTCCACGACCTTGGCCTTGTCGAAGGCGGCGATGTTCAGACGATTGGCCTGGGGGATCAGCTTCAGGCTGTGCTGGTCGTGCTCGTTGGTGTCGATGCAGACGAAGCTGGTCAGCGGCTTGAGCTGGGTCTCCCAATTGGGCAGGCCCGCGGCGCGGGCGGCGATGCGATCGACGATCTGCGACCCGACCCCGCCCAGTCCGACGAACAGGCTGGGGATCACGGTGCCCTGGTCGGTCCGGTAGGGGTGTGCCATAAAAAAACTCCTCTTTCAGATTGAGAGTTGGATGAGGTCGTCACGCTCGGCCCGCACCTCCATGACAAATAATGGGCCAATCCTACACCGCGGCTAGCCGGTACGCAGCTCAAAGTACAGGGTGCCGACGTCCGTGCGGTAGGTGACGCCGAGCCGGGCCTGGCACCCCTCAGTGCCCAGCCCGACCCAACGCCCGTCGTCGCCGCGGACCTGCAGCGCGTGGCCCCCCGTTGCCGTCAGGCGCACCCCGCCGCGGTCGGCGCGCAGGCGGGCCACGGCGTGACCGGGGCGGGCCGCGAGGCGGTAGTCGGCCCGGATATAGAGGCGGGCATCGCGGTGGAAGCCGCTCCGGGCTCCCCGCTGGGCGCGGATCAGGTAGGGGAAGCCTTCCTCCAGGTCGGCCTCCGGCGAGATCTGGACACTCAGGTTGCGCGGGAAGCGGGCGGGTGAGACGTACCCGTGGATGATAACCCCCAGCACCACAAGCCCCGCGACCCCGGCCAGGACCGGCCACCAACAGGAGAGCCAGGGGGCCGGGGTGACCCCCAGCGTCAGCGGGACGGCCGCGGCGATGGCCTGCCCGTCCGGGCGCACCGCGGTGACGCGGATGTGGAACCCGGTGCCCGGCGCGACGGCGGCCGGGCAGCGGCCGATGCGCAGCCGCAGGGGCAGGGCGCGGGCCTCGTTCTGGCGCAGGGTCAGGGTCAGGGGCTGCGCCCCCAGGGGTTGCCACCCCTGTCCGAGGTCGAGTTCCAGGACGGTGCCGGCGCGGTCGTAGTTGGCGGAGACCGCGACTGGGTATTCGCCCGCGATACGAACGAAGGACAGATCGAGCGTCCCCTCCAGGTGCGACCCGCCGGCGCCTTGCCCCAGGTTCACGGGGGTGGGGTCGCCCAGGGCGATCTCGCCCAGGACCCGCACCTTGACCTCGACCGGCGCCGTCGGACTCGACCCCGGGGCGGTGAAGCGCAGGGTTGCCTCGCCCAGGGTCCGCGGCCGCCAGGTGCCGGCGTAGTGCCGGGGCTGGCCGCGCGGGGGAGCGGGGGTCGCGGCCTGCAGGGTCAGGGTCCGCCCGTCGCCGTCACTGAGCCGCACCGCGTCGGGCTCGGCGAGCAGGCGGGCCTCGCCCTCAGGTTCCAGTGCGACCGCGACCGGCAGCGGGACGCCCACTGTGGCCCGGTCGGCCACCCGTGGGTGCAGGACCCAGCGCGCCGGGGTCACCTCCAGGCTGAAGGCCTGCGTGCGCTCCAGGTGGTCGGTGGTCAGATGCAGCCGCAGGTTCTCCCGGCCGGCGGTCGCAAAGGTCAGACCGGCACTCAAGACCCGGTCGTCGGCGGTGTCCCCGCCCTGGCCGTCGTCGCGCAGGCGCAGGCGGTGGCCGTCGACCTCCAGGGTGACCGCGAGCCCGGGGACCTGGCGCGGGTCCACCACCCGGTCGCCGTCGGCGGTATCCACCAGTTCGACCGCGAAGCGGGTCTCGGCCCCGGCCGCGACAGTGGTCGGCGGGGTGAAGCGCAGCGCCAGCGAGAAGTCCTGCAGCAGCAGCCAGCCGGCGCCGGGGGGCAGGTCGGGCACCCGGAACCGCCAGTTGCCCGGCCGGGGCCGGTCGAGCCGGACGATGCGATAGGCGCGCTCGCGCCGGTCGGTCCCCGTGGTGGCGCCGCCGCCGCGGTAGTCCAGATCCAGGGCGGCGGCGCTGGGGTTGCCGGGCAGCGCCGTGAGCGGCGCCATGGGACCGTCCGCCGCGACCAGCAGATAGGCGGTGCGCACGAAGGGGGCGACGGCGACCTGGACCTCCCCCCCGGAGAAGACCCCGCCGGCGGGTTGGCGCGCACCCAGAAAGCGCTGGTAGATCTCCCCGACGGCGGCCACCAGGCCCGCCGCGCGGGCGGCATTACGGGTCAGGTCCTGGTCCGGGTGCCCGGCGAAGCCGCCGCCGTGACTGCCGAGATTGACCACGGCCAGGGTCGCACCGTCGCCGCGCAGGCGCTTGAGCTCCGCGTCGGTCTGGGGCCCGCAGGAGAAGTCGGTGGCATCGGTGATCAGGATCATCAGGCGCTGCATCGCGGGCGTGGCGGCAAAGCCCGCCGCCAGGGTGCGCAGCGGTGCGGTGAACAGCGTCCCGCCCCCATAGTGGATCGCCGCGTCGAGCCGACCCTTGAAGGCGGCGCCTTGGCCGGCCTGACCGGCGCCCAGCGCGAGCGAGGCGTCGGGACGCGGACCGTCGTCGCAGCCGGTGCCCGGGGGGATCCAGGCGACCGTGAGTGCGTCCGCGGGCCCCAGCAGGTCGGTCAGGATCTTGGCGATCTGCACCGTATAGCGGGGGGCGTCGGTGTCGCCGCCGTCCATGGATGATGAGGTGTCCAGCACCAGTCCGATGTGACGGCCGGCCGGTTCCTGCGCCGAGGCCGCGGGGAGGATCAGGACCATGACCAGGGTCAGGACCCGCAGGACGCGGGCGCGGGTGGTCGGGGCTGGGTGGCTTGCGGTCATCGGTCTATCGTCCTTGCAGTTCTTGGTTTCTCGCTTTTCGTCGAGGCTTGGCCTGTTGGGTCTTCGCGGAAGAGAGTATCAGGAATTTGGTGTGGATCTCGATCATCGGACGCTTGGCTCCATGCGCCCCGAGGACTATCCTTCTTCCAGTACCGGTACCGCCCGGGTTCCGCTTGGCGGTACACTGAGCGAGCCAGGCTGGCGGCAGCCTCACGCGGGTGCCCCCCAAAATGCCCCCTTGGGCTGGTTATTTTCCTTTGCCCCATCCGTTACCCTTCCCTTCACCTGGCCGTCGAGTGCATCGAGCGAGCGAACCATGACGACATCCATTCAGGCCGACATCCCGGATCGCTTGGTACAGCAGGCGGCAATCCTGGTCCGGGACGGCTGGGCGAGCGACCTCGACGAGATCCTCACCGACGCACTGCGCCGCTACTTGAGTTCACACAGTGCGGAGCTCTGCGAAACCTTCGTGCGCGAGGACGTGGAATGGGGTCTGCGTGGCGACGGATAGCCACATTGCCCGCATTGTCGTTTGCGATGCCGGGCCCTTGATTCACCTGGACGAACTGGGCTCGCTCGGTCTGCTCTGCGATTTCCAGTCGGTGCTGGTGCCTGAGGCGGTTTGGGCCGAGGTGCAGCGGCATCGGCCGCATCTCTTCGACTCGTTGCCCCCGTCATTCGCACGGGTAAGGCCACGGAATCCGCCGCCCCCAGCGCTGCTCGCGCTCTCGCGCCTGATACCCCTGCACGCTGGCGAAACCCAGGCGCTACAGATCGCGGATCAGCATGGCGCCGACTTGCTCCTGACGGACGACACGGCAGCCCGCCTTGCCGCCCGCGAAATGCAACTGCCCGTTCACGGAACCTTGGGTATCCTCTTGCGCGCGATACGCCGCGGCCAGCGCAGCGCCCAAGATGTGCTGGGTCTGCTCCGTGCTATACCCGAGCGGTCTACGCTCCACATCAAGCCGTCGCTCTTGCTCGAAGTCATTGCGGACGTCGAGCGCATCGCCGGATGATTGCATTTGCTTTCCAGCGCGGCGCGTTGGCGTGATCGATTGCCAGATTGAAGGTGAGAGTATTCAACCCTCGCCCATTAACCGTTTCCTTAACCCCTTCTTAACTCTCTGGCTAATGCAGCTGAACCCCTCGAAACGCTTCGGCTTGCTCGAGTGCTGCGCTGCGGCGATCACCGAGATCAATCAGCCAATCGAGCACCTTAAGCAGTTCCTGTGCCTGCTCAGCGCCAAGCGGAAAGTTGGCGTCGGCAAGGCGTTGGACCGTCGCCGCCGTACGGGCTGGTAGCGTGGTTCCGGCCCAGCTGCCCTTGGCATTGGCGATCGAGCCACGAACAGCGTTCGCCTGAGCAGTAAACGCGTTGAGCGGATAGGCAACGGCCGCCCGCTCGCAGAGCGTCAAGAAATTTTGCATGACATAAGACGACCAGCCGGTAGCCGTGACCAGGCGGGTTACAATCGGCATGATCATACTTATCTGCGACCAGTCGCCATTGACAAAACGAGCAGCGCCCGGCGCTTCCCCCTCGACGGCGACGAAGAGCAACGCCTGGATTAACTTAGGTAAGTCGTGCCCGTATACTTGACCGGCCCGGTAGCTGTTCAAATCGAAGACGCGGTCTCGGACGACACGCTCAACACAGTCGTTTAGCAAATCGAAGGTGTTTGCCGGCACTGTCGGAGCATCAAGGATGTGCCGCTTCACCGTTCTGTCCGCAAATTCGGCGAGGACAGCCAAGCCTTCCTTGTCCTCCGTCAGGAAAGGCGCCAAAAACTCCAAGCGCACGAACGCTGTCTCGAAGAATGGTGCAGCCCGGGCGAGTAAATCGCCCAGGACACCGTTCCATTCAATCAACGAGGAACCGCCCGTCTCCGATCGCTCGCCCTTGCGCCAGGAGGGCATGAGCCGCTCCGCCGTCCACCGCACAAGCTCCTTTAGGGTCGTCGCCACCATCGGCTTGTAGAGGGTTGATTGGCACCACGTTTCGATAGGGAAGAGCGGAAACAGTTGCGCTGCAAACGCTGCATTGAACGAGGGGTTGGCATCATCCCATCCGGCATCGTCTTCGGATCGGCGGTAACGCCGAGATCCCGGTGTCTTGACCCACGCTGGCGGCGCAGAAGTAAGCTCCGTATCACTCGTTTGATCCAAGCGCTCGAGTGCGCTGGCGAGACTTTGCTTTCGTGCATCACGGTCCACCATATCATCGCGATCACCATTCTCCTTGATCTCAAAGCGGTGGTGGAGCGAGCGATCCATGGTGAGCTGAGCGGCGACCCAGCGCACATGCGCATCCGAATCCATGAAAAGCCCGCGAAACGCAAACTGCGCCACTTCATCTATAGGATGGGCGGTTAGCTCGAAGAGCCGCCGTGCTGAGTCGTTGCGCGGTGCGTTGGAACGGCGGTCATACACCAAGGCGACAATAAGGTGATTGGCGGGGTGCCAGGGTATCTTGGAGGCGTGGAACGTATCCTTCGGCTCTGTCATGACCGCAACACGCTCCATCACATTCCATGCCCAATCGGAGTCTGCTCCCACGGGCGAACCGAACCGAACGACCATCATGGCAACCGCAGAAACGGTCGTCTGAGCTGTGTGCGCCCCCGCATCGCTTCGCTCGGAAAAAATGGCGCCATGATCGCGGGCTCTAGCGAAGTCCACTGCGTCGGGTAAGCTCAGGCCATCGACAAGCGCATTGTCCTGAAGCGACTTCGTCGCCCATCCAATGATGCTTTGCTCCTGCAGATAGACAGAGCTCTCCTTGCGACGCTCTTCTTGTGCAGGTGTCATCGGGTTTGGTGGTTCATAGGCGATCAGGACCTTATCGGCATCGGCCTGGTGCGTGCGATAGTTCTGGATGTCGCCAAGGCCCGCCCAGCCCTCTGCCATCTCTTTCATCGATGCCGTAGCGGCGGCATTGGATCGTGCTTCTTCAATTTCGTAAGGCAAATCATCCGGAAAGCGCGCCAACGCGTCCTTGAAGCGCTGCCGTAAGCCGTCATCAGTAGTCAACGCGAACCGCATTACGAGTTCGCGAATGTCGCGCCTGCGGCTCTGCCGTGAATCAAGAAACCCCTGGGCCTTCGCTTTGTCTCCGGTAAGGCGCGAAAATGACCCGAAGCCCAGCAGGTCGATGTTTCGCATTGGCTCGTGGACGACGCGGGCCATATCGTGGCGCCAGAGGCGCTGACAGGTCACGATCGGAAGTGTGGTTTCCGATGCGTCATAGGTCTCAAGTGCCAGGACGAGCGCTAGTCCAAGGACGGCATAGCATTCAGTTCCTTCGACCACTGCCCGGACGACCTCATCCGTCGGTCGGCCGGCCTCGACTTGTTTAAATGCCCAATAGCTGAGCGCGAGAAAAGCACAATCCAGTGGAATAGACGCGAGCTGCCCCGTGAACCAGCTATAAACGCGCCAATCGCCCCAGATCTCTTGTTGACCCCATGGAAACTCGATGACGACGGGAATTGGCGTACCCATACGCCTGGAGTTGAGAAGCTGAACCTGTTTCCATCCTTTGGTCGCATGGTTGGCGAGATCGCGTACCAATCCGAGCGCGGCTTTCGGCTTCTTGGCAAAGAGGCTCGCGAACGGCTCGTGAATAGGTGACGACGGAAAATAGTAGCTATGATGCCGGGCGACTCCAATGTCGTCGAAATCAATCTGGTCGCGCCCGGTCGAAAAGATCGTATGAGGCATAAATTGAAGCATGCGCTTTTCATCTTCCGTCCGATCTTTCTCCGGAATGGCGTGAAGGCGCTTGATCCGCTCAACGTATTCCCGGTGCTTGCGCTCTTCGCGCTCCAACCGCTCTTGCGGCAGTTCGATCATCAGCTCAGCCTTCGCGAGAGCGACCACCACCTCGGGAGCCACGTCGACCATGATCGATGTAAATCCCATCAGATCGCTGTAAGCCGCGCGGCGCATACGCTCGTTCATTACCGCGCGTTCAAAAAGCGCGATCGCGGGGGTTGGGTAAGAGCGGGCAGAGCGCATGATCGCCATTCGTAAAGCCGTTGCAAGACTGGACCGCGCCTCACTACCGAGGGCTTCCCACCGGTCATGCTCGAAGGTTAAGTCTCTTGGATACTTGACGCCTTCCAATTCGATCAACCAGTTGGCGCACACGGCGATAATGGCTTCCGAACGAGGATTCTTGAAATCCGCGAACACATTCTGCCAAACCCCGAAGACTTCGAGAACGTTGGGCCGCAGGCGGGCGGTCAGTCCCGCCGCAAGCGGAATTAACCAGTCCAAGAGCCGGCCCCAACTCTCGAAGTCGGAAGGCCAGCCGAGCAGGTCCGCCATGGCGACGCGATCCAGCCCTTCTACCACGTTCATGGCGTTATGAAGGATGACCGGGCTAGGAGTCGTGTGCTGGGCTTGGAACCAAACGAGTAACTTCTCAAGAAGTGTATCATCGTTCTCGGCAAGGAGGGCCTGAAACTCCTGGTGCCCGCGCTCAAATGCGGGCGTAAAGGGTGGAGCCGTCAGCCACTCGCGCCGCCACTGTGGGCGGAGCGGTTCGTCTTCGAGATCGCGGTAGCCCTTCGACCATTGGCCTGGTGAAGCGAATGCGCTCTGTGCGAGCAGTCCGACCACACGACCGAGCAGGGGCGGCTCACCTGCGTCGGCCAGGCCACGCTTCCAATCGTCACCAAGCTCGATGAGCTGCCGGAAGAATACCCACTCAAAAAAGATGTCGTGTGTAAAAGAGTACGATGCGTTCTCATCATGATCGCGGATAACAAGATCGGCCTTCAGGCCCACGACCTGGGCAACGGTGGGGGCGTTAAGCATCCTGGCCGGGATTTTTTTGCCGAGATTGCGCACGCCTTTTTCGGCCAAGTCCAGCAGCGCCCGTTGCCGTTCGGGCACTGCTTCCTTTGGGGCGTCATGGCCGGCCCGAGCCCACCAGGCTGAGATGAGATCAACCTCGGTCTGGGGCGTTGCCGAGTCGTCAGGAAAGCTTCGCGCGAGTACGGCTGCGAAAAACGGACGCCGGGCAATTTCGCTGACACCCTTCGGACCGAACAGCAGCCGGCGCAAACTGGGCTTTTCTTTCACAAGAGCCTCGGCCTCCTCGTCCGAGAAGCCGTTGATCGGAACATCGCCGATGCCGGTTCCCCGATAGAAGGTCGCCGGGAACCACGCGCGATAAGCCTCAAGCCCCTGATCGCGCGAACTCGCCAAGACCTTCCAATGGGCAAGCTGTTCGTTGGCTTCGATCGCGCGCAGGATGTCGGTGATAATGCCCTTCTGATCGGGGCTGATGCGGTCAATGCCGTCGATAAACAGGATTGGCGTTCCGGTGCCGCCAATCTCTGCCAGGAGGTCATCAATCACCCGGTGCTGGAGACCGAACGCCATCGCAAAGGTCAGCCAGTTAGATCCTGCGAATCGATCCGATTTCAGAAACAAGACCGGCCCATTTGTGGCATCAATGCTCGCGATACGTTTGAGCATCGCGGACTTCCCGCACCCGGGAAGACCGCTGAGGTTAACGAGTCGGCACTCGCTTAAACGATCCCTAATGTTTGTTTCCAGAATGGGGCGTTTCACGCGAAAGTCGACAATCTCTTCCGATACGTCCGCCAGTCCGGCTGCCGAGAACGACTGAAGGAGATCAATATCGTGACGATAGTTCGGAGCGACCTTGAGGCGCACGGCACCGCGGAGTTGCGTCAGTAGCGTCTGCCGCGTCCACTTGCGTGCGGTACCAGCCCCGTCACGTGCAATCCGGCACAACCTGTCGAAGAGTAAGGCATCTTGGCCGTCCTGGTTGGCCTCGATCAGTTCTTGGAGGCGATTGATGATGTCCGTTCGCAGGACGCCTCCTTCGGACAACGGATCGAGATTGAGCGCGACGAACTGTGCGTAGAACTTTCTCTCGTCATCGGGCGACTGGGCGCTGATGAGCGGGGCAAGCTCTTCGCGAAGGGCTCGCTCGGCCGCCGCGGCCGCACCGTGATCGGCAAAGCGGCGGGCGAAGTCTTCGCACGTAGGGCTGCTCTTGGCCCAGTCGATGAGGCGATTTAGTGCTCGAAACCGGGTGATTGCAACGATCTCGACGACAAAGCCGTAGGCATCCAGATCGGCCTGAAAGTCGGATGTGCCGCGCGTTGCAACGGCGCGCGATAGGATATCGCGGAAGTCAGTGTTGGTAGGGGCGGCGCTAATCTGAATCTTGCGCTTGGCTTGAAGGCTCAAGCGGCGTTCAGCGCCACCCTCGTGGAACTGCACAATGATGTCGTCCATGGGATGGCCGTGCCCATCCTGCTGGACCGCCACTGTTTTCACTATACCACTCAGGCCCGCAGCTCGCTCTTCCCGGAGAAGGGCGGCAAGATAATAGGCTACGACTGTGTCTTCGTAAGTGAAGCCCGTCCCACTGGTGAGCTCCGTGGATGTGGCCTGCTGTTTTGCCTTCTTGGACATAGATCTCGTATTCCGCGCTTCCGTCAGGAAGCTAGGGTTCCCCGCGAAACCCGGATCGTCAAGATTGACTCGAATTTCGTGTTCACCGCAGCAGAACTATGGTCCGCTGATCTGCGGCCAAGCCGGGCTAGATTATGGTGAATGCACAACGTGGCAAAAGTGCTGTACAAGTCGCTTCAGTGACCGCTCCTGGCTGGATTCGGAAACAACCAGACACTCATACCGGCTGATTGTAGTCAAACCGCAACCGCCACGTGTCGCCCCCGCGGCTCAGGCAATAGTGTCGGCGGGCCTGGACCCGGTAGAGTCCGGGCCCGTGCAGGTCCAGTTCGCCGCCGTCCGCGGCCACCAGGCCGACCCCGGGCGCCAGGGCCAGGGCAAAGAGTCCGGGGTCGTGCGGGACCACCCAGGCCAGTGCCTCCTGATGGGACACGGGATCGAGGATGGGGCGTCGCGGGGCGCCGCCGATGAACCTGACCAGGATGCCCATGCCCATGGTGAGCGGGCTGGTCGTCGGGGGCGGTCCCTCGCCATGCCACAGGGCATAGCGCAGGTCCGGCGGCAGGGCGCGCCGCCCCTGCCACCACCCCAGACCCAGCGTCAGGGCCAGGGCCGTCTCGACCAGCGGGGCCAGTGCCCACCAGTCGATGGGGATCAGGCCGGGGGCCAGGACCGACAGGCGGGCGGTAAAGGGGCCGACCACGTCGAAGTCCTCGTAGGCCGGGTGCATCAGCCGCAGCTCCAGTCCGACCGCCAGGCCCTCGGCGTTTGCCGCGATCCGCGGGCGCCCCAGGTCCAGGCAGAGTTGATGGGGGCCGAGCAACTGCGTGGGCGACAACGCCTGCCCCTGGCCCCAGGGGGTGCCGGCCGGGGCGCCGGCTGGGACGCCGGCGCGCTCCTGGAACTCGATCGGTTTGTCGTCCAGGCGCCAGCGCGCCCCGGCCAGTTCGGCGTCGAGCAGGCCCGGTGCCCCGCGCGTGCTCAGGGTCGCCTTGAGGCCGTAGGGCGGGGGGCCGAGGATGGCGAGCCGCTCCGGGTTATCGGCCGCGATGGTGAAGTCGACGCACCGGTTGATCTCGCGCGGGGCCAAGGGTGCGGGGCCGATCGGGGCCTCGGCGGGTTGCGGGGTCAGCGCCAGCCGGGGGAAGACGGTGATGGCGTGGGCCTCGTCGCAGGCGAGTGTGGCGACGGTCTTGTCCCCGCTCTTGGCTTCGACCTCGACGAAACCCTGGTAGGGCTGATCCCGGTCCGGCGCGTTCTCCGGAAAGCTCATCCAGACCTCGTGGCTCACCCCCTCCGGCGTCAGCCGCGCCGAACCGCCGGCCGGCGGTGTCTTGTCACCGCTCCAGGCGTAGCCGCAGGGGCCCGTGCGCGGGCCTTGAATGCGAAAGGCCAGGTTCACGTCGGGCTGGTTGCCGGCCGTCCCGGCGGCGGAGCTGACCAGCACGCGCAAGGCGAAGCGCACCCCGGCCATGACCTGGCCGGCTTGACGCATCTCCTTGGCCTGGCCGACCCCGCCCGGCGGCGGCACCAGCCCGGGGCGCACCTGCAGCAGGGGCGCCACCGGCCGCAGCACGGCCAGGGTCGCCGCCGGGTCGCTGCCCTTGAAGGCGTATGACCCCGGCCCTGGGCCCAGGACCCATTGCAGGGCGTAGCTGGCCCCGGGTTGGCTGGCCGTCACCACCCCGCCGGGGGCATTGGGGTCGGGGGTCAGGGCCTGGGACGGGGGCTTGGGTCCCACCGCCAGGGTGACCACGGCGACCTTGGTCGGGGTAGTCCCCGCCTCCAGGTCGATGCCTTGGGGCGGGAGATCGGCCACCTTGACCGGCGGGTCCACCGCATAGCCGAAGCTCAGGGAGAAGATGTCGAGCATGGTGGCCGTGAGCCGGCTGCCGTCGGGGTCGACGAAGACGCGCCCCAGGGGCCGCCCGGAGGCGTCGTGGACCAGGTCATCGAGCAGCCCGCGATTGGCCATCGCCGCCGGGCCGAAGCCCAGGATATACAGGCGCACCCCGGCGGCGGCCGCCTCGTCGCGCAGTCCCCGCAGCAGGCTGCGCTCGGCGTCGCGGGTCTTGTCCTCCGGGACCCCGTCGGTGATCAGGACCATGACCCGGGTGTCTTGCGGCGGGATCCGCGGGTCCTTGAGTGAGTCCAGCGCCCGGCGCAGACCGGGGTAGTAGTAGGTCCAGGGCCCGTCGTAGGGGACCTGCTTCAGTGCGTCCGTGAAGGCGGCGCGGCCGGCCTTGTTCTGGGCCGTGGCGGCGATGGCCGGCGCGGTACTGACCGGGGGCGGGGCGGCGGTGTCGGTCCACTCCTGCCAATGATCGAAGGGATAGACCGCAAAGCTGTCCGGGCGTCTGGGGAAGGCGGGGTTGGGGTCCACCAGGTCATACAGCAGGTTCGTGGCCAGGACCGCCAGGCGCCCGGGGTCGTTGGCGGGGGCCCCCTTGATCCCCTTGAGCATGGACAGCGAGGTGTCCAGGACCACGCGCACATGGTTGCCCTCCGCCTGGGCCGGGGTCCCGGCCCAGGCGAGCAGGGTCCCGATGGCGAGGCGTAGGGCGAGGGTGAGCACCAGGGCCGGGGCCGGTCGGGCAGGGCTGGGTGCTCGGCGGGTCATGGTCATCACCGCCGCACCGCGAGGCGAAAGAAGGGGCCGGACTCACCGATGCGGTAGACCTCCCCCGGCCGCACCGGTTCGCCCTCGTCCGGAACGGGCGCGAAGGACCCGTCGTAGTCCTCCCGACTGAGCTTGAGCCCCTGCTGGGGGCAGACCCGGGTGAAGAGGCGCTCGGCCGCGAGCACGGCCAGGGCCCCGGCGGCCCGCCGGGTCAGCCGGAAGTTCGGGTGCAGGTAGGCGCGCGCACTGCGGTAGAAGCGGACCCCCAAGCCGCGCCAGGCCCGCAGGGTCTGCGGCGGGTAGGTGTCCAGTTCGTCGCGCTCGGGGGCGAAGCTGATCGCCAGCGCGCGCGGGAACCGGTAGGGCAGGATGTAGCCCAGGGCGATGAAGACGGCCACGGCCAGGGCCAGGAGGGACAGGATCAGCCAGCCCCAGCGCTGCCAGAAGCTCAAGCCCACCACCTCCCAGCGCAGGGCGATCTCCAGGCGCTGGTCGGGCCGGTCGCTGCCGTCCACCGCGAGACGCAGCCAGGGCTCGCCCAGGGCCTGGTTGCTCGCCGCCGCCGTGGTGACCTCCAGGCACGTTTCGAGCGCGTCGCCCGCCTTCCAGGGGCGGACCCCGCCGCCCGGGGTCAGCAGGGTGGGCCCGGCATGCAGCAAGAGCCCGTGGCCCGCCGGCACCGGGCGCAGGGCCTCCAACACGAAGGGCATCTCCCCATGGTGCTCCACCACCGGGCTCAGGGCGCGGCAGGCCCGCCCGGGGGCCGTGATCCGGCCCAGGTCCAGGGTGAGTGGTCCGCCGGTGTAGCGGAAGACCCCGGCGACGGCGACCTCCGCGGTGGCCCGGCGGTCGGCCACCGGGCTCGTCAGGTGCAGCCCCACCGGGACCGCACCGGTGCGGTTGAAACGGTACCAGGCCGAGAAGAGCCCGTCCCCGGCGTGTTCGTCGCCGTCCTGGCCGTCGTCGTGCAGGGCGACCTCCTGGCCTTCAATGGTGGCGACGATGCGCGCCCCCTCCAGGGCCTGGGCGTCGGCGACCGGTTGGGCCGCGCGGCCGGCGCGGACCGCCGCGACGAGGCGCACCCGCTCCTGCGCCCGGGCCGACCGCGGTTCCAGCAGGGCCGGGGTCAGGGACGAGCGCTGCACCAGCGCGTAGGCGAGCCCGGCGCCGCCGCCCCTGGCATGGATCCGCCAGACCCCGGCGGCCGGGTCGGTCACATGGGCGACGCGGTAGGCCCCGGCCCCGGGCTGGCGGTCGGCGGCATAGTCCGCGCGGACCTCCCCGCCGGGGCCGGTCAGGCTTACCTCGCCCAAGGTGTCGTCGCCGTAGACCACCACCCACAACTCCTCGACATTGGGCCGCACGTCCAGGTCCGGGGCCTTGGCCACCAGGTTGTCCACCCGATAGGGCGCGTGCACCAGCCGGCGGAAGACCTGCGCGAAGCTGCGCATCAGGTCGGCCGGGCTGTTCACCCGGTCCACCGGCAGGTTGAGGCGTTGCGCGATGGCGGGATCACCGCGCCCGAAGACCATGGCGCGGATGTCCACCCCGGCCTGGCGCAGTTCATTCACCGCGGGGGTCAGGGCCTCGACCTGTTCGTCCTTGCCGTCGGAGAGCCAGACCACGGTCCGGTTCGTACCCGGCTTACCGGCCGCGTCGTGTTCATCGAAGAGCCCCTGGGCGGCGCGGAAGGAGAGAAAGAAGAGGCTGTTGTTCGAGGTCTGGGCGAGGTGGGCGTCGAGCCGCTGCTTATAGGCCGGGTCGCCGCGCTCCGGGCGCGCCTCCAATCCGAAGCGGCCGCGGCGGGCGTCCGCGGCCCAGTCGGTCGTGGGCTCCACCAGGTGGCAGCGGTTGTTGGCGTCCTCGCTGCATGAGTTTTCCTGGCTCGTCTCGCGCCGGGGTAGGAGTGCCGCGTCCCGCGTCAGGTCCAGCACCTGCACCACCGCCAGGTCACCGGGGACGATGTCGGAGAGCAGCTTGGCCACCAGGAGCGAGGAGCGTTCCCGGTCCATCCCCGGCCGGCTCATGCTCTTGGAGGTATCGACGATGACCACCAGGTCCGGCGCCGCCTCCGCGACCGGCGCCGCGGCGCGCACGGGGGCACCCCAGGCGCAGGCCAGGAGGCAGAAGAACCAGGGGATCAGTGACTTCATGCGGCGACTCCATTGCGACGGGCAGGAACCGGTGGCCGGCACAGGATAACCTGAGCGGGGGCGGGGCGGGAAATGGCTTCAGAACCGAGGCCATCCGGGCAACTGCGGGTGGCCAGCCAGGGCGACGGCGCGCTCGAAGGCGTTGCGGTATTCGGGCCGGGACTTGAAGAGCGCCTCGACGCGGGCGTGCTGGCCGGGCGTGAGGGCGAAGGCCCCGAACTGGTCACCAGGTATCGGGGCACGGCCGTATTTGGGGGAACCCTCTTCCGGCTGGAGGTACAGCAGGTTGAGGCCGAACAGGAGGCGGTCGAGGCGGGCCGCGACCGCCTCGTCCTGGAGCCGTACGAGCGCTTCAGGCGTGCCGAGGATGCGCCCGGTGATGCCCCCAGTTTGCTTCAGTGCCTCGCGGAAATCCTTGCCGATGCCAAGGTCCACCGCAGCGGCGGTGAGAATGCCGCGGCCGACGAACAGTGGCAGGCAACTCGTCCGGGCATCGTCCTCAATCGCGGTCCCCAGGACGACTTTGCGGATCCCCGGCGGCGTGCGGTCCGCCCTGGGTTGGGGCCCGCCGAGGCGAAAGAAGTCGGTCAGAAACACCATGTCCTCGCCCAGCGCGTCGAGCATCCGGGGCTCGCCTTCGGCGACCAGCTCCGCCAGGCCGTCGAGTGCCTCGTCGGCGCCGTCGGCTTTGAGCAGGGTCAGGATTCGGCCGCGGTGGAGTGGCATTTTGGTGTCATACAGCGTTCGCCACAGGTGAACCCCGCATAGGGCCATGACGCGGCGCTCGTCGGACGAGTCCGTGGTGATCGTCAGGCGCGGGCCCCGACGGCTTGGATCAGGGCTCATGACCAGTCTTTCGTCGCCACCGTCCTCGGTAGGATCGGTGAGGCGACCGAAATAGACACAACGGGGGAAGCCCAGGGTTCGGGCGAGGTGCAGGCGGATTGGGCAATCCGCCAGGGACTTCCCCGACTGAGCCGTGAACCAGGCCTCAGGCGTCGCGGCCTTGGCCCAGGACAGGATCAGTTCTTTGAGGATCTTGGCGAGAACGCGCACTCTCTTCTGGTACTGACGCCCTGCCTCTGCCCCTGCCGCGGCTCCGGATACAGGGATGACCGAAGCTCCCGAAGTTGCCGGTGCGCTTGTGAGTTCCCAAGTGCTAGGGTCGTCCGGTTCGCCTGGACTCCCCGTCATGCCCCATGCCCTTGCCGGCAAGCGGCTCATCAGGGTCTCCAGCGGTGTGAAGATGCCGATGGCCGCCGTGCGGTCGCGGTTGCCGAGCCTGAGCATCTGTTCCAGAACCTTGGTACCGAGGTCGCAGTAGAACTCGAAATAGGCACTGCTTGCCCCAGACCTCGCCGCGGCAGCCGCCAGCAGCCCCGTCGCTCCTGGGATGATCTGCCCCAAACCGGTGGGGCCAGATCTCCCCACCGAATTGAACAGGGTCGGCTGCAGGGCACGGGCCAGGGCCAGCCGGAGGCGGTTCGGGCCGGCCCCGGCGGCGAGTTGCGGTCCCTGCTCGGCGAGGGCATCCAAGATGCCCGACGCCAGTGCGCCAGGTTCCGCCGCGGTCGCCGCGAAGTCCTGAAACACCTCGGCCATGGGTGCGGCGAGGCGGTCGCCTGCGGTTTCGACGCTAATGGTGGGGTGATCCCTGACCAGCCCCAGCAGGGCCGCGACGGCATCACGGACATCGGACCCGGCGAGCAGGGTGCAGGCCAGTGCTTGAGCCCAGAAGGAGGCCCCCTCCGGATTCCCGGCGATGGCGGCCTCCAGACAATAGGCAAAGCAGACCGGGCGCAGGCCTGGGGCCTGTCGGCACCAGCGGTCCCGGGTCTCCTCCGGGGGCGGCAGATCGGTCCCATAAGAGGCGGCGAGGATGCGCCCGGCCGCCTCATAGAGCGCGCGGTGATCGGATGCCTTGGCGCCCGGTGCAAGTGCCAGCAGGCCCAGGACTGGGATCAACTCCTTGAGCCGCGACAGGACCGCCTCGCGCGCCGGGTGTCCGGCGAAGGCGTCCGGCAGGGTGTCGGCCAGCGGGAGCAGTTCCGCGGGGTGCTCCCTGAGCAGGCTCGGGGCATCCCCAAGAAGCCGTTCGACCCGGGCGGCGAGCCCGGCGTGGCGCAGGACCCGCGGGTCGGTCAGCCCGGCCGTGCGGTGGTAGTCGGCGATCAGTGCCGTCAGACGGCGGATCCGGGCCAGGGCGGTGAAGCTCCAGATGACACCAACCCAATCGAGGGGAGCGTCGTGGCCTGGGTCCGAGCGCAGGGCCGACCAAAGCATGAGGTCGCTATGTAGGCTTGGGTCCGTCGCCGCGGCCGCCGCGATCCAGGCCCGGGTCCACTCGGGGCCGTTGAGGCCGGCCACGACCTCGGCCGCTCGCGCCAGTGACCGGATTGGCTCCCCGGCGGCGAGCCCTCGATGCAGGGTGTCGGCAACCAGTGCGACCACCCGCGGTTGCAGGTCGGCGGCGTCCGGACCCGTGGGGAGCACGGGGCAGCGCGGCATCTCGCCGGCGAGGAACCGGCGCAGATAGTCGATGGCCAGGCCGCGGCTCAAGGCCCCGATCAGTCGGGTCGCCCCCTCCCTGGCCTGCGCCGGGCTGCTCCAGGTCGCCCCGGTGACGGCCGCGTCCAGACCGCCGAACTCGTCCCTGCCGAGGTCGCGCCAGTCGGCGAAGGTTGCGCAGTGGTGGCCCTGTGCCAATTGACCGAAGTAACCCAGGGTCCGGTCCGGGGCCTCCGGCCGGACCTCGGGGATGAACTGGATGGCGAACTCGGGGCGGGGGGCGGCAAAGCCGGTACAGGCGGTGACCAGGAGACGCAGGGGCGGCGGGAGCAGGGCGAGCGCTTGGCCCAGTGCCCGGCAGAAGGCGCCCTCGTCGGGGAGTGCGGGGCAACTGCCCACCAAGGCCGGACGGGACCTGTCTTCCAGGGCGCGCAACAGTGCCCAGGGCAAGTCGTCCGGCCCGGGCAGCGGAGCGCTGTCCGGACACAAGGGCCCGTCCGGGTCCGGCAGGTCCAGGCGTGGGGCGTTCCGAGGGTTGACCGCCGACTCCAGGTCCGGATCGGCCCGCAGCCAGTCTGGGACCGTGGCCAGGATCTCGGGTGCATGGGCGCACCAGTCGGCCCCGGTGATGACGGCCGTATTCAACTGCGTGTAAGTGCTCCCGGGGCGCTCGTCACCGGCCGCGGGCCTGGGCCGGACCCGGCCCAGGATCATGTAATCGCGCCCGCCGCAGCGTGCCGGCCAAAGGAAACTGGCCCCGCGTGCGTGGGCATTGACGTGAACCAGATCGAGGGTCGCGGTGCGCCCGATCAGGTCCAGCGGGTGGCAGAACTCCAGCAGACAGGGGCCGAGCCCGGCGCTGACCCGGGTCGGCTGGCCCGCCATGCCGGAGCGCACTGGTCCGCCGGGGGTCTGGCAGACCAAGCCATGGGTGTAGCGCGCGGCGGTGATGGGCATTCGGGCGTCGACTCCAACGGCAGGCGGATATGGCGTCTGAGCTACTGTCAACGGGCTGAAGTTCTATGGACGCTTAGGTCTTCGGCCATCCCGGCAACTGCGGATGTGCAGCCAGGGTGATGGCGCGCTCGAAGGCGTGGCGGTATTCGGGTCTGGCCTTGAAGAGCGCCTCGATGTGGGCCTGCTGGCCGGGAGTGAGAGCGAAGGCCCCGAACTGCTCATCAGGTACCGGGGCACGAGCGTACTTGGGCGAACCCTGTAACGGCTGGACGTACAGCAGGTTGAGGCCGAACAGGATGCGGTCCAGGCGGGCCGCGACCGCCTCGTCCTTGAGCCGCTCGAATTCGCCGTGCCCGCCAAAGATGCGCCCGGTGATGCCGCCGGATTCCGTCAATGCACGAAGGAAGCCGCTGCCGATAGCAAGGGCGACGGCGCCCTCGGTGAGGATGCCGCGGCCGAGGAACAGGGGCAGGCAACTCGCCTGCACATCGGCCTCGATCGCGGTGCCCAGGAGGACTTTGCGAATCTCCGGCGGCGTGCTGTCGGCCCTGGGCTGCGGCCCGCCGAGGCGAAAGAAGTCGGCCAGGAACACCATGTCCTCGCCGAGCGCATCAAGCATCCGACGCTCCCCTTCGGCGACCAGTTCCGCCAGGCCGTCCAGTGCCTCACCCGCGCCGTCGTCTTTGAGCAGGGTCGTGATACGACCGCGGTGCAGCGGCATTTTTGTCTCATACAACGCTCGCCACAGACGAACCCCGCAGAGCGCCATGACGCGGCGCTCGTCGGACGAGGCCGCGGCGATCGTCAGGCGCCGGCCCCGACCGCCCCGGACCTTGGCCGCGCCTTGGTCTATGACCTGTCTTTCGTCCACGCCGCCCTCGGTAGAGTCGGTGAGACGACCGAAATAGAGGCAGCGGGGAAAGCCCAGTGCACGTGCCAGATTCAGGCGGATTGGACAATCGGCCAGGGCCTTCCCAGGCACCTCCAGGAACCAGGGTTCAGGAGGCTCGGACTTGACCCAGGACAGGATCAGATCTCTGAGTATCTTGGCGAGAGCGCGCACTCTCTTCTGGTACCGACGCCCTGCCTCTGTCCCTGCTGCGCTACCGGTCACGGCGACGACCGGCGTCCGCAAAGGCGTCGATGCCTCTGCGATCTCCCAAGTGCTGGGGTCATCTAGATCGCCCGGATCGCCTGGGCTCCGAGGGATGGCCCAAGCCATTTCCGGATTGCGGTACATCAGGGTCTCCAGCGGCATGAAGATGCCGATGGCCGCCTTGCGATCGCGGTTCCCGAGGCGGAGCATCCGTTCGAGAATCTTGGCGCCAAGGTCGCAATAGAACTCGAAAAAACCACTGCTTTCCCCGAACCTCGTCGCGGCACCCGCCAGCAGTTTCGTCCCCACCGGGATGATCTGCCCCAAACCGTTCTGCCCGCATTCCCCGATGGCTTTGAACAAGGTCGGCTTTAGGGCACGGGCCAGAGCCAGCCGCAGGCGGTTCGTTCCGGGCTCGGCGGCGAGTTGCGGCCCCTGCTCGGCGAGGGCATCCAAGATGCCCGACGCCAGTGCGCCGGGGTCCGTTGCGGTCGCCGCGAAGCCCTGGAACACCTCTGCAAAGGGCGCATCGAGACGGTCGCCTGCCTTTTGCACCGAGATAGCCGGATGATCTCTCACCTGCCCCAGCAGGGCCGCGACGGCGTCTCGGACATCGGACCCGGCAAGCAAGGTGCAGGCCAATGCCTGGGCCCAGAAGGAGGCCGCCTCCGGGTTTTCGGCGATGGCGGTCTGAAGGCAGTAGTCGAAGCAGACTAGGCGCAACCCCGCGGCCTGTCGGCACCAGCGGTCCCGGGTCTCATCCGGGGGCGGCAGGGGGGTCCCATAGGAGGCGGCGAGGATGCTCCCGGCCGCTTCATAGAGCGCGCGGTGATCGTTTGCCTTGGCGCCCGGTGCCAGGGCGAGCAGGCCCAGGACCGGGATCAACTCCTTGAGCCGCGCCAGGACCGCCTCGCGCGCCGGGTGTTTGGAGAAGGCGTCCGGCAGGGTCTTGGCCAGCGGGAGGAGTTCCGCCGGATGGTCCCTGATCAGGTTCGGGGCCTGGGCGAGCAGCCGCTCGACCCGGGCGGCGAGCCCGGCGTGACGCAGGACCCGCGGGTCGGTCAGCCCGGCCGCGCGGTGGTAGTCGGCGATCAGTGCCGTCAGCCGGCGGATCCGGCCCAGGGCGGTGAAGCTCCAGATGACACCAACCCAATCGAGTGGGGCGTCGTGGCCGGGGTCCGAGCGCAGGGCCGCCCAGAGCAGGAGGTCGCTGCGCAGGCTTGGGTCCGCCGCCTTGGTCGCAGCGATCCAGGCCCGGGTCCACTCGGGGCCGTTGAGCCCGGCCACGACCTCGGCGGCCCGTGCCAGTGACTGGGTTGGCTCCCCGGCGGCGAGCCCTTGATGCAGCGTGTCGGCGACCAGCGCGACCACCCGCGGTTGCAGGTCGGCGGCGTCCGGACCCGTGGGGAGCACGGGGCAGCGCGGCATCTCGCCGGCGAGGAACCGGCGCAGGTAGTCGATGACCAGGCCGCGGCTCAAGGACCCGATCAGCCGGGTCGCCCCCTCCCGGGCCTGCGCCGGGCTGCTCCAGGTCGCCCCGGCGACGCTCGCATCCAGACCGCTGAACTCGTCCCGGCCGAGGCGGCGCCAGTCGGCGAAGGTCGCGCAGTGGTGGCCCTGTGCCAATTGACCGAAGTAACCCAGGGTCCGGTCCGGGGTCTCCGGCCTGGCCTCGGGGATGAACTGGATGGCGAACTCGGGGCGGGGGGCGGCAAAGCCGGTACAGGCGGTGACCAGGATCCGCAGAGGCGGCGGGAGCAGGGCAAGCGCCTGGCCCAGTGCCCGGCAGAAGGCGCCCTCGTCGGGGAGGCCGGCGTCACTGCCCACCAGGGTCGGGCGGGACCGATCCTCGAGACCGCGTAGCAGGACCCAGGGCCAGTCGTCCAGCCCGGGGAGCGGGTCGCTGTCCGGACACAAGGGGCCGTCCGGAACAGGCAGGTCCAGGTCCGGGGCGTCCTTGGGGTCGAGGTCAGTTTCGAGGTCCGGATCGGCCCGCAGCCAGTCCGGGGCCGCGGCCAGGATCTCCGGTGCATGGGCGCACCAGTCGGCCCCGGCGATGACGGCCGTGTTCAACTGGGTGTAGGTCCGCCCGGGCTTCCCCTCGCCGGCCTCGGGGCGGGGCCGGACCCGGCCGAGGATCATGTAATCACTGCCGTCCCAGCGCACCGGCCAGAGGAACATGGCCCCGCTAGCGTGGGCATCGGGGTGGACCAGCTCGATGGTCGAGGTCCGCCCGATCAGGTCCAGCGGGTGACAAAACTCCAGCAGGCGCGAGCTCAAGCCCTGGCCCTGGCGCGTGACCTGATGCTCGAAGCCGGGGAGGACGGCGCCGCCCGGTTCCAGCACCGCCTTGCCGTAGGTGTAGCGCCGCGCCTGGAGCGCGCTCACCGCCGTCAAGCCTCCAATTCCTCGAGGCGGTGGATCAATGTCCCTGCCGAGTCGTCGGTGGCGATGAAGACGAAGGGGTCCAGGGTGCAGAAGGGGCGCCAGAGTTCCCAGGCGTCATCCAGGCTGTAAGGGGTCTCGGGGGTAATGCCGGTGGACCTGGCGGGCGGCGCACGTACCAGGAGTGAGTCATTGTTCGGGTCGAAGTTGATGCCGCCGTTGCTTGGGATGAAGCCGTAGGTGGACACGGGTACGCACCACACGCCCCGGCCGGTGCGCTGGAACGACCGCAGGGCCTTGGCGATCCCGTGGTCGCGGCCGCCCAGGGCGGCAGCCATCAGGTCACGGGCCATGCCCCGATGGGCCAGGTGACGGTAGGCGTTGCGGCCCTGACCCTGGCCCAGCTTTTCGTACATGGTGAAGCAGACGACCAGCCGGTGCAGACGGGGGCGCTCGCGCAGTTCATAGATACGACGGGCCAGGAACTCGCGCTCGGAATGCTCCATCTGCCGACCGAGCGGGATGCAGAAGACGACGCTTTCGGCCTGGGCCAGTTGGGCCAGGAGTGCCTTGTGGGCCTTGATGCCCAACCGCTCTTGGTCTTGCTCATCGTCTTGCTTGCCTTGGTCGCTCATGGTCGACCCTGGATCGGTGGCGTCCGTGGCCGGCGCCTCCGGCTGATCCGTGCGGAACTCCAGCAGGCCGCCGCTGGCGTCGAAGCTCGAGAAGGTCGTTACCCGGCCGGGTCTGTGGTCACTGCCGCTCGGATGCACCTCGATCCGGAATTCGGGGGCCGAGAACTGGTTGCGCTGGGTGGCGCTGACCACCAGGCCGTTGCGAAAGATGGTCTCCACTCCCTTGCCGCGGTAGTTGTCAAAGGCCTCATTGCCGCCGGTGATGTCGACGTCGTAGCGGCCCTGGTACGAGTGGCTATGGACCTCGGCACAGCGCGCCAGGGAGTAGAGCAGGGCGGTCTTGCCGGAACTGACCGGGCCCAGGATGAGGCAACTGGTCGTGTGCACCATGGCCCCCGGGGCGCGGCGGTCGAAAGGATCCGCGGTCGGCGTCTGGCCCCAGTTGACCCGGCCCCGCAGCCCCTGCCACAGTCCCCCTTCGGGGCCGGCCTGGGGTCGCTTGGCGGGTTGTCCCGTTGCGGTCCCTTGGTCGTCTGGCGTGCCCATCGGATGAATCCTTTTGTCGGTGTAACTTGCAGGTTATTCTATGCCCATCGGGGTCCGCAGGTGAACGGACCCAAGGGATTTGCCAGCACCGAAGGCGGAGCGGGGGAGGATTTCTTGATCGAGTGCGCCTGGGACGCGACCCACGATGTCGTATTATTGCATCGGCCGCAGACGCCGGACGGGGAGACGGGCGACCTGCGGGTCGCCATCGCCTTCGCCGGGGGCGCCGACTATTACTTTGCCGGGGTCTTTCCGGCCGACTGGCGGCTGTGGGCGGTCCAGGCCCCCGCGGGGGGTGACTTCCGCCTCGCCTTCTACCGCGTCGACAGCGCCGGGGGCAGCACCGACCCCCGCGCTGCACCCGTCCAGGAGGTCCGTTTCACACGCGATCTGGTCGTCTCCCGGCGACAGCCGGTGCCCCACGGGCGCAAGTTGTGCGGCCGGGTCTATGGTCCACGGGCAGGGCAGGGCCGCGTTGCCCGGTCGGGGCCGGTGGTGCTGGGGCCCGGGCGTAGTCTGGAGGGCTGGCTCGAGGAGAAAAATCTGCGGCCCCCGTTGAACCTTGGCATCAGCATCGCCGCCTGTGAGGACGGCGCCCAGGGTCCAGACCGCCACCCGTTCCGTGACCATGAGATGGAGGTCCCGGTCCGCATCGCACGGCTCCCCGACCAGGAGCCCTTACCGGCGGGGGCGGTGCACCTGCGGGGGTTCGCGGTGTTTGATCAGGGGGACGACCCCGCGGCCTTCGACGGACTGACCTTCCCCGTCTGTGAGGTGGACCTGACGGCCTTTGGCGCCGCCGCCGCGCAGGTGCGCCTGTCATTGACCTTCTTCCATCGGCCCTTCCTGGGCGACCCCCAGGGTGGGGCGGTGCGCCGCGTGCCTGGCCGGTCCCTGCCGCTGCGTGAGCAGGGTGGGCGGCGCTTCGTGCGCTGGGCCTGCCGCGAGGGCGGCCACCGCGATATCTTGGGGGTCCATCTGGCCGGCGGTCATGCCTTGACGGCACTGACCGCCGCGCAGGACCCCAATTGCCTGCTGCGCGAGCCGGTGGCGCCCGGCGCCTGTATCACCGTCCTGTACCTTGGTGATCGTTGCATTCCCCACCCGCCGCTCACTGAGTTCGTCGCTGCGGACACTGAGGTCAGCGCCGATCTGGTCGCGGTGGAGATCGCCCGGTTCGCCTCCTGGATCGTGGCCGACGAGCGCCTGCACGCGGGGACCACCCTGAGCGGTGCCCAGCGCGCGGAGGCCTGCACCTTGTTCGCCTTCGTGGAGCTGCTCGGAGAACTCGAACGGGTGATGCAAGCGGCCGACGGTCGTGATCCGGTCGCCGCCCTACTGCGGCCATTGGGCCTGGGACTGCGCAGTTTCGGTGAGTTTGTACGCCGCCCCGACCTGGTATTCGCCGCGGTCGCGCTGCCGCAGTTGCGTGAGCGCCTCGTGGCGGCCGGCAGTGGGCTGCGCCTTCCCGCCCAGGCGGCCGGGATGTCCCTGGTCGCCTTCCTGGCCGCGGCCTTGGAGGGCGGGGATGCGGACCTGGCCGGCTGGGTCGATGCCCGCCCGGAGACGCAACCGCTCCTGTGGCGCCTGCTGCTCGCCGGGCTGCCCTTGTCGCGCCTGCGCGCGGCCGGTCTGGAGCCGGACGGGCCGGTCGCCGAACCACAGCGGCTGGCGGTCAACCTCGACCTGTGTCTGGACCCTGCCGCGCGCGGACTCGCCGCGGCCCTGTTGGATGACTTGGGCGTGACCGCGGCCCCGCTGGCGCAAGCCCCCCGCCGCTTGGGCGACGTGGAGCCGCTCTGTCGGCTCATGGGTCGGGCCGAGGTGGGGCTCGCCGATGACCTGGGGCGTGCGGCCGCGTTGCTGACCAGCGCGGGGTTGCCGGCCCCGGAGGGGATCATGGGGGTCAAGGCGGCCCTCGGCCAGGCGCTGGCCCAGGGGACCCTGTTACCGCGCGAGGTCCTGCTGCGGCGGACCGCGCGGGCCTGGGCCGACACAGGACCGGGGGTCGCGGCGCCAATTGCCGACGAGGTCCGCACCCGAGCAGCCCTGCTGGCGATGATCGAGGTTCTGGAAGGGCGGGCGCCGCCGCCCACCGACAGGCCCGATGGGACGGGCCTGGTCCTGGCCTGGTGTCGCCGCGTCCTTGAAGGGAATGACGCCGCCTGGAGCGGACAGGACGCGCTCCCTGCCGATGAGCACGCCGCCGTTCTTGCGCAGTTGCAGGCGCAGGAGCGCAAGTGGCTGCGGGAGGACGGCCAGCCGCGCGCGCCGCTCCCCGGCTGGACCGCCGAGCGCCTGGTACGCCAGCGGGCCAAGGAGGACGAGGTGTCGGCTGCGGCCGACGCGGCGCGCATCTGGCTCCAGGTGCCGGGGACTGCCGACCCGCCGGCGTGCGCGCGCCAGGTCGCGATCGTCACGCGCACCGGGCGCCTGGCCCCGTGGCTGATCGCCCAGCGTATTTGGGGGGAGGCGGTGCAACCGGCGCTGGACGGTACCCTGTCCGGTTGGGACGCGCAGGTCAGAGCGGCCAACCAGCACCCGCCCGAGTGGGAGCCAGTCGCGGCCGCCATCGCCAACGCCATCAGACGCACCTGAGCAGGCCCGGCCACCGGGGCGGTCCCTGGGCGCCGGGTCGAGTCGTAACGGAGAGATCATTCGATGTTCCCTAAAGGTTTCTGGGCCAAGCTCGTCGCGCAGGCGCTGACGACGCCTTATCTCGCCTTGCTCATGGTCATGAGCGTCTTGCTCACGGTCGCTTCCTTCTTTACGACCTTGGTTGGGCTGGCCGATTTTGCCCCTAACATTGTGCTCGCCGCCTTCATCACGATGGCGATTCAATCCCTGCTGTTCGTGACCTCCTGGCGACTGGGGTTCATGTTCGCCGACAAGGAACCGTTGGCCTGGGTCGATATCGGCGTGTTTGCGGTCTGCTTCGTCCTCTCGGTCTTTTTCTCATTCACCAGCCTGTTCAACGTCGTCTTCTCCCCGCCGCAGCAGGAGTTGGCGCGGATCACCCGCGTCCACAATGGGGTGGCCGAGGCGATCACGAGCATCGGTGAGAAGGCGCGGGAGCGACGCCGCGAACTGGTGCAGGACCTGATCAAGTCACCGGAGTACGCCGCCTGGGCCGGTAACGTGACCGCCGTGGCGGACCTGGCCGCGGACAGTCAGGCGATCCTGGCCAAGGTCTTCGTCGAATCCCACGAACGCCGGCGTTTGCGCGCCGAACAGCTCACCCGCGAGGCGCAGGATATCGCCGCGAGCGACAAGACCCTGACCCGCGCCCTGCGCGATGCGGAAGCCGAACTCGCCCGCACCGACACGCGCCGCGGGCCGATGGAAGACGGCTTGGCGGGGCTGCACACCCAATTGGTCGCGGCTGAGGATGCCGTGATCGCCAAGGAACACGAGATGGACGCGGAGGAGCGGGGTGTCGGGTCCACCGGCAGGCCGAAGCGGGGCCCGGTGTGGACCGCCCTGAACAAGGAGTACCAGCGCCTCATTGCGAATCGGGACGCCATCAAGAACCGCATCGGTCTGGAGGACGGGCGGCGCAAGGAACTGGACACCGAGCGCTCGGCGATCCAGGGCCGCATCGACCAGATCCGGGAACAGCAACTCGGGTTGGGGGCACGCATCACTTCGGCCACCAAGGTCGCGGAGGAGGCGCGCCGCGATGCCGCCGAGGCCGGGACCACGCCGACCGGACTCGACGAGAGTGTGGAGACCCTGCGTGCGAACCTGAACAAGTTCGCCACCAATCTGAACCTGGCGCCCTTCGATGAAGCGGCGGCCTGGTGTCAGCGGCTGCTCACGGACATGGCCGCCATCCCGCTGTTGGAGCCGAAGGTCAAGGGCCTGTCCTGCGAGCGCGGGTCCATGATGACCTTTATGAGCCCGATCAATGACGCTGCCAAGGCCCTGGCGGCGGTGGAGCGCGACTGCCTCTCCGGTAGTGAGTCGGCCAAGACCGTGGATGAGCTGTCCTTCGACGACGCCCTGACCTATGGCCGTTCCTGCGTGGAAGCGGCTAATCTGCCCGCCGCCGACACGCGCCGGGAGCGCCGTGAGCTCGACCGCCTGAAGCGCGAGGAGAGTCCTGAGGCATCGCCCTTTACCAAGACCACCAACGCACTTCTCGCGGGCGAGAAGCTGGCGGTCTTTGCCCTGCTGATCGCGCTCGCCATCGATCTATTGGTGCTGTTCGTCGGTCTGATCGGCGCGCGCGCGGTGGAGGCCGACGTCGAGCCCCCGGTCGACCCGGTACGGTCGACGGATTCACCCCAGGTGCGGTTGTACAAAAGGGTGCTGGCGGCTAGCCATTCGGCGAACGAACGGATCGATGGTGCGCGCTTTGATCATCGAGTCGTCCTGAGTGACATCCCGGAGGAGGGTGGCGACCGCGAACTGGCGCGCCAATTTCTGGTGGGCAACATCGCCAAGGGACTGGTGCAGCCGGTCCCGCGCCCAGACCCGCAAGAGGATAAACAGGACAAAGAGTTCCTGCTGCGGTACGGAACGGCGCAACGGCTGCGTACCTGGCTCGCGGAGGCGACCGAACCATTCGTCATGCCGCCCACCCCCAGAGCGGCCGTCCCGACTCCGTCCAAGGTCGAGCCCCGGATCGAGGCAGCGCCGGCGGCGCGGCCAAAGCCAGCACCGTTAGCCCCGCAGACCATCGACGATCTGGACCTGGACTTCATCCCGGTGGGGCGATTGGATCTCGTTTCCGAGTCGAAGCCTGCGCCCAATCAGTCAGCGTCCGCCGCAGCGGATCCCCCCCCCGTCGGCCCGGCACCCCCGCGGCCTGCGGCCAACCCTGCCGCGGGGCAGGGGGACGAGGGTAGCGATGGGTTGGACGGTCTTTGGCGGTGATGTGCAAGACGGCTCGGCATCTGCCAACCCCAGAACGACGACTGAAGGCGCGTTCAAGATATTGCGGCGGCGTCGCACCGCGCGGCGGTGGGTGAGGATCACGAAGCACTTGCATGGAAATACGAAACGTCGATCTGCCTGGAGTCCCGGATTGCGCTAGCGCTCCATCCGGTCTACGGGGCCTAGCGAATTCTTGCCCATCGCGTCTCGTAGCAGTGTCACGCGCACGCGGTGCCGTGTTGGCCGGCGCCACCCGGCAAGATCGCTTCCCGGTTCCAGGTGCCGTCGCAATGGACCAGCACCTCGCCGCGGTCGGGATGCCATTCGGCCAGGACGGTGCGCCTTGCGGCCTGACCCTGGTGCGCCAGTGTGTGGTCAGCCGGGCGATGGGTATGCCCGTGGATCAAATGGATGGCGCGGAAGCGGGTGAGGTAGTCGGTGACGGCGCCCGGATCGGCATCCATGATGGCCGCGCTCTTGTCGGTCTTGGCGGTGCCGCTTTGGCGGCGGTAATCCTCGGCGAGGGCCCGGCGCGCCGCCAATGACTTCCATAAAAAAAGGCGTTTCACCAGTGGGTTGCGTACCCGGCGACGGAAGCGCTGGTAGTCCAGGTCGGCGGTGCAGAGCAGGTCCCCGTGCATCAGCAGGGTCGGGACACCGGCGAACCTGGTGAGGGTCGGGTCCCGCCCGAGTGTGCAGCCGGTGTCGCGGCAAAAGGCGCGCCCGAGTAGAAAGTCCCGATTCCCGGGCAGGAGCGTGCAGCCGATGCCGACACTGGTGAGACCGCGCAACCCGGCCCGGATCGCCTGATAGGGCGCGCTGTCGTCGTCGTCGCCGATCCAGGCGTCGAACAGGTCGCCCAGGATATAGAGGTGCCGCGCCCGGCGTGCCCGGCCGCCCAGAAACTCAAGGAACAGGCGGATCGTCTCCGGGCGCCCCGGCGCCAGGTGCAGGTCGGAGATGAACAGGGTCTCCCCGCGGTCGGCAGCCCCCGCGGCGCGGCGCGGTGGCGGCGCGGCCGTGTCGCCCCGGCGGGTCCAGATCACGGTGTGCCCCCGGTCTAGTCGACGAGGACCTCGGCGCGCTCGATCAGCACGTTCTCTTCGGGTACGTCCTGGTGGCCGTGGTGGCCGCCGGTCTTGACCGCCTTGATGGCGTTGACCGTGTCCGTCCCATCGACTACCCGGCCAAAGACGCAGTAGCCCCAGCCATCCTGCCCCGGGTGGTCCAGAAAGCTGTTGTCCGCGACATTGATGAAGAACTGTGAACTGGCCGAGTGTGGATCCATGGTGCGGGCCATGGCGACGGTGCCGCTCAGGTTTTTGAGCCCGTTGGCGGCCTCGTTCTGGATCGGAGTGCGCGTGGGCTTGGGCAGGAAGTGCTCGCTCACCCCGCCGCCCTGGATCATGAAGCCATTGATGACCCGATGGAACAGGGTGCCGTCGTAGTGACCGTCGCGCACATACTGCTCAAAGTTGGCGCAGGTGAGCGGGGCCCGCTCGTGGTCCAGTTCAATCAGGATGGGGCCGTAGTTGGTGCTGAGCTTGATCATGGGGTCTCCAGTGGCGTCCCGGGGTCCGCAGGGAGCCGGTCGGCCGGACCTGCGGTTGGCATGGCGGCCATGTTACGGGCTTTGCCGGTGCCCGCAAAGCCGGGCGGGGCCTGCGGCGGGGCGGATTCTTCGCGTACGCCCGGAATCGGCTTTGTTACCATGATGGGCTTAAGACCGTCCTGACCCTTGGCAGCACCCGGAACCGCGGCTCCCCGGGTTCCGGGTGCGGACCGAACCTTCTACCCGGAATGCGTTGCGATGCTTGAGATCTATAACAGCCTGACCCGTGAGAAGGCGCCCTTCACCCCGCTCGTGCCCGGCCAGGTCGGGATCTATGTCTGCGGCATGACCGTCTACGACCTCTGTCACCTGGGCCACGCCCGCGTCATGGTGGTCTTCGATGTGGCCTACCGCTACCTGCGCCACCTCGGCTACCGGGTCAACTATGTCCGCAACATCACGGACATCGACGACAAGATCCTGCGTCGCGCCCAGGAGCGGGGTGAGCCCTTCGCGGCACTGACCGAGCGCTTCATCGCCGCCATGCACGAGGACGCGGCCGCCCTGGGCTGCCTGGCGCCCACCGCGGAGCCCCGCGCCACGGCCCACATCCCCGAGATCCTGGCGATGATCGGGACCCTGATCGGCCGCGGCCTGGCCTACGCCGTGGACAACGGCGATGTCTACTACTCGGTCGGCGCCTTCCCCGGCTACGGCAAACTCTCCGGCAAGGACCCGGCGGACCTGCGGGCCGGGGCGCGGGTGGAGGTGGACGAGGCCAAGCGCGATCCGCTCGACTTCGTCCTGTGGAAGGCCGCCAAGCCCGGCGAGCCCTCCTGGGACTCGCCCTGGGGGGCCGGCCGCCCCGGCTGGCACATCGAGTGCTCCGCCATGTCCACCTGCTGCCTGGGCAATCATTTTGATCTGCACGGCGGCGGGGCGGACCTGCAGTTCCCCCACCATGAGAACGAGATCGCCCAGTCCGAGGGGGCTACCGGTGAGCCCTTCGTCAATGTCTGGATGCATAACGGCTTCGTGCGGGTGAACGAGGAGAAGATGGCCAAATCAACGGGCAACTTCTTCACCGTGCGCGAGATCCTGGAGCGTTACCGGCCCGAGGAGGTGCGCTATTTCATCCTCGGCAGCCACTACCGCAGCCCGCTCAATTACGACGATGAGCACCTCAACAACGCCCGCGCCGCCCTGACCCGTCTCTACATGGCACTGCGCGGCCTGCCGGCCGCAGCACCAGCGGGCGGGGAGAGCTTCAGGGAACGCTTCACCGCCGCGATGGATGACGATTTCAACACCCCGGTGGCGCTCGCGGTGCTCTTTGACTTGGTGCGTGAGATCAATCGGGGGCGGCCCCAGGATGAGGCGGCCGCCGCGGGCTTGGGGGCGCAACTGCGTTCATTGGGTGAGGTATTGGGCATCGTCCAAGGCGATGCCGATGCATACTTGAAAGCAGAGCCAAGGAGCGTGGTAACCCCTCCTGGCCTCATGACATCGGACGTCTCTTTATCCGGTTCGGCGGTAACCGGTCCTGGCCTTTCAGAACAAGAGATCGAGTCCCTGATCGCCGAGCGCATCGCCGCCCGCAAGGCCAGGCAATGGGCGCAGGCCGACCGCATCCGCGACGACCTGGCCGCCGTCGGCATTGTGCTGGAAGACGCGCAGGGCCAGACCACTTGGCGGCGGGGCTGAGCCCAAAGGAGTCCAAGGTTTGAGCAGTGACGAAGGGTAAGCCAGAGAAAAGCATCGCCCGCCGGGCGCTCGGCATCGCCCTGTGCGCGACGCCGATCCTGCTCGCGCTCGCCTGCGCACTCTGGCCGCGGGCACCCTCACCCGCGCGCGAGGCGGCCGGCCTGGTCTTGACCATCGGCGCCACTCTGCTGGGGCTTTGGAACCTCTATCTGGGCTATGGCCGTCCCTGGCGCTATCGCCGTCGGTATGGCTCGCCCACGGGCTACCGCCTGGTCTCGGGCCTGCCCTTGGTCGGCACCCTGTTGCTGGTGGCAGGCTGTGTCACGGCATTCGGCAGCCCGCTGGTTGGGTGTTGCGGGCTGCTGGCCGCGCTCGTCGACCCTGACGGGCTACCCTGGATTCCGGTCCATACCTGGGAGGACGGGTCTTTGTGGGACGGGTGAGCCATGCGGCGCATTCTGGTTGGTAACGCTCAGGTAACCTTGACCTCGATCCGCTCCCCAGTCGCGGGATCGGCCAGGTGCACCGCGCAGGCGATGCAGGGGTCGAACGAGTGAATGGTGCGCAGGATCTCCAGCGGCTGTTTGACGTCGGCCAGTTGGTGATTGTCCGCCAGCGCGGCCTCGTAGGCGCCGGGCTGATTGCGGGGGTCGCGGGGGCCGGCGTTCCAGGTCGAGGGGACCACCGCCTGGTAGTTGTCGATGCGCCCGTCCTTAATGACGATCCAGTGGCCCAAGGCGCCCCGCGGGGCCTCCATGAAGCCGGCGCCGCGCGCTTCCCGCGGCCAGGTGGCGGGGTCCCACAGGGTTTCATTGAAGGTCCGGCCGTCGCCTGACTTGATGTTGGCGACGAGCGCGTCGTACCAGCCCTGCATGGCGTCGACCACGATCTTGCTCTCCAGGG
>Ga0247840_10000861_pt1 | contig 61509 bp, 42 predicted proteins | sample LaCruzMarch2015__FD_192404 | JGI IMG/M metagenome (GOLD analysis project Ga0247840, IMG submission 192404) | Freshwater microbial communities from meromictic Lake La Cruz, Castile-La Mancha, Spain - LaCruzMarch2015_17m | ecosystem: Environmental > Aquatic > Freshwater > Lake | place: Spain... | reverse complement strand
TCTCTTAAAGAATATGTTTGCAAATTATCTCAAGAACTTACTGTTAATGAGGTGAAAAGTATTACTAGATTCAGCTATATATTCTCAAATCCATTTTGGACTATATTATAATTCACTTTGGTATTACCTACCCATTCTGAAGCTCCAAAAGCTGTATCCATGTACTTATTAACAAATAGTGTTTTACCATTATGATCTTTAAGAAATGCCACAACAGGAAGATAATCCATAAAGGAAGAAAATCTTGCTTCACTTTCCTTTAGTGCATTTTCTGCTTTCTTACGCTCAGTAATATCATGATAATTCAGTAAAATACCATTAATAATAGCATTATTGACAAGATTGATAGCAGTTAGCTCTATCGGTTTATAACTACCATCCTTACATTTGTAACTATATTCAAGTGTTACCGAAGCATTATCTTTTTGAAGCAACTTTATATACTCAGTTTTAACATACTCCATATCATCGGGATGAATGGTTAACCAACCTTCCTTTCCTTCGAGATCTTCAGGTTTCCATCCAAAATATCTTTCAATGTTCGGACTTTTATATTTCATGATACCATCAACCCCCATTATACCTATAACATCCGAAATATTGGATATCATTGAGCTGTGTTTTATTTTACTTTCAAGTAATGCTTTTTCTGAGCGTTTTCTCTCACTGATATCTTCAAAAATATAGAATCTACCATAATACTTATCGTTTTCACCCCTTATCTGAGTTGAAAAACGTCTAACCGTTCTATTTTCAGTAAATGATATTTCATCCTCAATTTCAATCCGATTTGATTCTTCCTGCAAGGGTTTGCACGATTCGGCAAAAGCCGGAATATCTGCCAACATAGGTAAACAATACGGAATAATATCATTGTTCTTCAGTTCACCTTTTTGCATTTGAGCAGCAATTTGTTCAATTCCCCAAATCTGACAAAAAAGTTGATTAAAATATAGAATATCATCCGTACGATTATCAACAACCAAAAATCCCAATGGTGAAGAATCAGACATTAACTGTAATAAAGTCTGGTTCCATTGCAGTGTTTCTTCTGTTAACTTGCGCTCTTCGATTTCTTTCTTTAAACTTATATTTATTTCTGCCAGTTGAGCAGTTCTTTCTTTTATTTTTTGTTCAAGATTGGCATTGAGATCATTGATTTCAGCTTCAGCCTGTTTGCGTTTGGTGATATCTTCCTGTACTGCCAGAAAATTCATAATCTTACCAGATGAATTAAAGATAGGTGAAAGTGAAGCAGATGTCCAGATTAACTCACCGTTTTTTCTTTTATTGTGAAACTCACCATGCCATTCTTTTCCCTTCCTAATGGTTTTCCATAATTTGCGATATTCATCTTTTGACTTTTCGCCTGATTTTAAAATACGTGCATTTTTCCCTAGTAATTCTGCTGAAGAATAACCGGTCATTTCAGTAGCTTTTGGATTTGTATATTCAAAATTTCCTTCCAAGTCAGTAATGCAAATCATAACAGGACTTTGTTCTACAGCAAAAGATAATTTTTTCAGTTCCTCTTCAGCCCCGATACGCTCGATAATATCCCATGCCATATCTGACAATAGTGAAACAATTTCAACATCTTTATCGGTATAATTAATGGGTTTATTTCCGACTCCAACAATAGCTACTACTTTTTCATTCCGAAATACCGGAACCACAAGTTCACGAATTACATCCGCATGTCCATTCGGCAAGCCTTTACGATGAGGCAGGCTTAAATAATCATTATGAATAACTGCTTTTCGTTCACGTACACAATCTACCCATACTCCGGCTTTATCAATATCATAATGTTCTCCTTTGCTTTCAGCATTACACATATTCTTCATAGTATTGCGTGACCAGCATTGCAGGGTTAACGATTGTTGATCACTGTTTACAGCATGAAAAAAGCCAATATTACTATTGCATATTTTTTCAAGTTCATCCAGTAGTTCTTGTTGCAATTCAATACGTGAGTGAGATTGGGCAAATTCGCTCAAGTGAAGCCTTGTTTGAATAATTTGTTCTGCTTGTTTACGTTCTGTAATATCACGTATAGTTACCAGCATACCTTTCTGGTTTGTAGTATTATATTTTGAACCATTTATCTCTCCGACAAATAATGAGCCATCCTTTCGCTTCATTAGAAATTCAGAATCTACTATAGTATGTTCATCTGCTATAATCTCACGAAAGCTAGCCATTGCTTTGTTTAAATCAGATTCAGCAACAAAATCTGTAAAATTACATCCACACATTTCCTCAGGAGATAAATGAAAAATTGTTTCCGAGGAAGAAGATGCAAAAGTGATAAAACCATTAGTATCAGCAATTGCAATCAAATCGTTGGTTTGTTCAGTAATGGTTCTGAATTTTTCTTCACTTTCTTTAATCACTTTCTCTGCTTTTATTCTTTCTGAAATATCAGCATCTATCCCTCTATATCCAAGTAAAATTCCTTTTTCGTCAAGTATAGGTTGTCCATTTGTTGAAATTATTACCTCATTACCATCAGGTCTGATAATAATATTGATTAAATCATGAAAAAAACCCTTCTTATCAAACACTTTAAAAGCAGCAACTTTAAATTCTTCCCTATCATTTTCTGGATGTAAATCATAAAAATGCATTTTGCCAATCATTTGCTCAGCTGAATAACCATAAATATGTATACCAACCGGGCTTATATAAGTAAATAAGCCAGCAGCATTAACTTCCCAAACAACTTCTTCGCTTTGCTCAACTACTTGGCGGAAACGGACTTCGCTTTCTTCTAACTTTAACAGATTACGTTTTCTTTCGGTAATATCCCTGTATTTCCATAAATGACCACTATATTCATTTTCAATAAAGGTTGGTATATAATCTCTTTCAAAAAACCTACCATCAATCAACTCTAATACTTCATTAAAAACTGCTTGCTTATTTTTAAGAATTAATTTAATATCCTTCACAAATTTCTCTGGATTTATAAAATAAATCTTATTTTGCTCAGCAGATTCAGAACAATCTGCACCCAAAAGCGCTTCGGGTGGTGCACCAATACCAAACATTTGGCAAAACAAATGATTACATAACAGAATTTTTCGATCAATATCTTCAAGAAGTATACCTTCCTGCATATTCATAATCAAATTTGACAAAACTGATGATTTGTTCTTTATCTCAGTTTCTGCATGCTTGCGTTCACTTATATCTCTTGTTATAAAAACCAAATGAACTACTTGCCCTTTTTCTTCTTTTATAAATTCACCATTTACTTCAATATCAAATGTGGTTCCATCTTTTTTTAAACCTAAATATTCTTCTGAACCCCATAAACCATTAAACATTGACTTAAGATTAGCTAAAACCCTTTCGTGATCACTACTGTGAATAAATTTTATTAATGATTTATTTATAATCTCTTCTTCAGTATCGTAACCAAACATCTCAAAAGTATTAGGAGACGACATAATTATTTTGCCTTCTAAGTCAGTAATGGTAATTACATCGGGAGAAGCATTAATGATAGCACGATACATGGCTTCACTTTCCTGTAATGCATCTTCTGCCAGCTTACGATCAGTTATATCTCTGAAAATACCATAAGCACCCACATAATTATCATTTTCATCAAATTTGGGTGAAGCTGATACATGAATATATTTATCGTTGCCTTTTTTTGTTCTTATTTTAAGTTCATAAGAATTTGTATTTCTGTTCTTTCTGTTTTGAGTCTGATTTTTAATTAATTCAACTTCATCTGGATATAAATAATCATACAATGAAGTTCCTACAAGTTCATTTTCTTCTGTTTCAAATATGGTTGCAGAAGCAAAATTAGCAAATTCAAATTCTTCATTTATATTTATAAAGCCAATGCCTTCAGCTTGAGATTGGATTATTTCCTTGAATTTCTTTTCACTTTCCTCAATTAATTCTTTGGTTCTTATTAATTCATTTTCTGCAAGCTTCCGGCTGCTTATGTCGCGCATACTTCCGATTATTTTTTCAGGATTACCCGCTGCATCATAAAAAAGACCGGTTGTAATTGTAATTGGAATAATTGAGCCATCCTTGTTTTTAAAAGGTAATTCATAATCAGTTACTTTTCCTGTCTTTTTTAAATCAAAAAAAAGCCTGTTTCTGTCCTCAGTATCTGAATAATAATTAAGAATTGACTTTCCAATGAGATCATCTCTGGTATATTGTCCTTTTGAAATAAATTCAATAGAAGGGCTTACATCTATTATCGTCCCGTCAATAGCAGCCTCGTAATAAACATCCAGCACATTTTCAAAAATATTACGATATTTTTCCTCACTTATCCTTAATTTATCTTCTATCTTTTTACGCTCTGTAATATCGTTTATACTCGATAAAATATAAGGTTTATTATCTAGATAAATAATAGATGCTGAAAAGATGGCTGTAATAATGTTTCCGTCTTTTAGCCTAAAGCAGTATTCCTTTCCACTTATTTCTTTTCCCTCTCTGAGTTGAACAATTATTCTGTTTCTGTCCTCAATATCTAACCATAGATTAAGACCGATTGAAGAATCGGACAGAGCTTCTTCTCTGGAATATCCACTCATGAGCACAAAGGCATCATTTACTTCAAAAAATTTACCATCTTCAAGTTGTGTGATAAGGATTGCGTAAGGAGAAGTTAGAAAGGCTTTTGAATATTTTTCTTCACTGATTCTTAAAGCAATTTCTACCATTTTCCGTTCTGTTATATCTGTAAGTATACCTGAAGCCCCAATCATTTTTCCATCTTGAATGATAGCATTGGTAGATGATCTCACCCAGCATATTTTCCCTTTTTTATTAATATATCTGTATTCGAGATAAGAGTAGTCCCTTTCTTTAAGTTTTGAAATCCGTTCATAAATCATTGCTTTATCTTCATCGTAAATATAAGCAAGAATATTTGTTCCAATTACTTCTTCGACTTTATATCCCAGTACTCTAGAGACAGAAGGAGTTACATACTTTATTATACCTTCGTTTGTAATTTCATAAACAACATCATTTATGGATTCAACCAAATTACGATAGTTTTCTTCACTTTGTTGAAGCTTGTTCTCTGCCTGTTTTTGCTCAGTGATATTCTCTTGCATTATAACAACTCTCTCCGATATTCCATGTGTGCCTTTTAAAGAGAATCCTATTGCTTTTATTGTAAGTAGTTTATCAGGAAAAGATGGATTGACATCATGGGGATTGTAATTGGCATCTGGGAAGGAAATAACTTCACCATTTTTAATGCGATCGAATAACTCTCCAAATCCTTGTTTTAATAATTGAGGATCATTAAATAATGAATATCCTTCAGGAACAATAGCACCAAAAAGATTAAAGTGTGCTAAATTTGTTTGAATAGTATAACCTTCAAAATTCAGGATTTGAATTGATGTTGGATTTTTTTCTATAAAGTCAAGTAGACTTTTTTCTGCATACTTGCGGTCTGTAATATCAAGCGCTGTAATATTACATTCTACCCCATTTTCAGCTATGATGCCTGATAGCAATACGGTAGTTGGCAAGTTGTCAACCTTAATCAGGCTTACTTCACAGCTTACTTTGGTTTTGCTTCTGAATGTTTTCTTTAAAAAGGCATTGAAAATGGAACGTGTATCTTCAGAAATGAATAAGTTAAACATTTTGTTAATCAAACATGAGCGTTCTTTGCCAAGCATTTGTGCTCCTATAAGATTTAGTTGAATAATTTCACCTCTTTCGGAAAGAGAGAAATAGCCAGAAGGTGCAAAATCATATAGCTCGGTATATTTATCCAATGAATGTTGCATTTTTTCTTTTGCCATAGTTAATTCTTCTGCCTGCATTTCGAGTTCAATCTGATGTACTTGAAGTTCATGAATAAGATTTCTCATTTCAGATTCAGTAAGAGAAGTATTTTTATTTAATTCCTTGTTTTTTAAAAATTCTTCAGCATTTTGGCGAAGAAGATTCTTATCTTCTGATTTTCCAGATTTTTTCATAAAAAAAGAATATTAATAGGGACAAAAAAACAGTCAATTTTGAAATTTATAAAAGGAGAAATTAAGAATTTATAAAATAATGAAGTAAAGATAATAAATTATATTCAAACATTCAGTTTTTATTTAAAGCAACGTATGTTTATATTTAAATATTAGTTTTTGAATTTGAATTCGTGTTACTGGTAAAGAAATTAAAAAGCTTTTATGATGAAAAGGAGGAAATTATTGTCAGGAAAGGCTTTACCATAAATAAAATGTCCTAAAATAGATTGACTATTTTAGGACATCATAAACACAAAATATATTCGATTTTATTAAAACTCGCTTACAAAGCTTGTAAATAATGGAGAAACTTTATCCTTGTCAGATAAAATAGGGTTTTCAATATTCCATTTAATGTTCAAATCAGGGTCATTCCATAATATAGAACCTTCCGATGCTTTGTTATAAATATTTGTACACTTGTAAGAGAAAATAGTATCGTCTTCCAAGGTAGCAAAACCATGAGCAAAACCAGGTGGAATCCATAACATCGTTTTGTTAAGTTCGGTAAGTTCAAGCATAAAAGATTTCCCATAAGTAGGCGATTTTTTACGAATATCAACAGCAACATCTATTACACTACCTTTAATAACTCTTACCAATTTGCCCTGAGCAAATGGTGGATTTTGAAAATGTAATCCTCTCAATACATTTTTTTGAGATTTAGATTCATTATCCTGTACAAAATTCAAATTTAATCCTGCATCCAGAAATTTTTGTTTACTGTATGATTCAAAAAAATATCCTCTGTCATCGCGGAAAACCTGAGGCTGAATGATCAGTAAATCGGCTATTGGTGTTTTAATTATTTCCATCCTTAAATAATAATTGAGTAATTGAGTAATTGAATAATTGAGTAACTGAGTAAATGAATAACTGAGTAAATGATTTTTTCTATTAATCTATTATTCTATTAATCATTTACTAATTTACTATAAATGAATAGCTTCGCCATAAGCTGCGGCAACTGCTTCCATTACAGCTTCTGACATTGTAGGATGCGGATGAACAGCATCTAATATATCACGACCAGTTGCTTCTAATTTACGAGCAACTACAACTTCTGCAATCATTTCGGTAACATTGTCGCCTATCAAATGTGCACCTAAACACTTATTGGTTTTTACATCAAAAATAACTTTTACAAAACCATCTCTATTGCCCGATGCTGTGGCTTTTCCAGAAGCTAGATAAGGAAATTTACCTATCAATAACTCATAACCGGCTTCCTGAGCTTGTTTTTCTGTCATACCTACCGAAGCAATTTCGGGATTCGTATAAGTACAACCCGGAATATTGCCATAATCTAAAGGAATAGGATGATGTCCTGCAATTTTCTCAACACAAATAATACCTTCGTGAGAAGCAACATGTGCCAGCGCAGGACCATGAACAATATCACCAATTGCATAATAACCATCTATATTGGTACGATAATACTCATCAACAGTAACCTTACCTTTATCATAAACTATTCCAGTTTCGTCTAATCCTATGTCATCAATATTTGTAGCAATACCCACTGCCGACAATACAACTTCTGCTTCAACAACTACTTCGCCTTTCTTAGTATTGATAGTAACTTTACATAAATCGCCTGTAGTATCAACACTTTCTACCGTTGCTTCGGTCATTACTTTCATTTTTTGCTTTTTAAACGAACGCTCAAGCTGTTTTGAAACTTCTTCATCTTCAACAGGAACTATATTGGGCATAAATTCAACCAACGTAACTTGTGTACCAATTGAATTATAAAAATAAGCAAATTCAGAACCAATGGCACCTGAACCAACTACAACCATTGATTTTGGCTGTTCTGCCAATGTCATAGCTTCTCTATAACCAATTATTTTCTTTCCATCATGTTTTAGATTCGGCAATTCACGTGAACGTGCACCTGTAGCTATAATGATATGGTTGGCTGAAATTTCAGTAATATTACCTTCGACATCTGTTACTTCAATTTTTTTACCGGATTTTAGTTTTGCGAAACCATTCATTACGTCAATATTGCTCTTTTTAAAAAGGAATTGAATTCCTTTGCTCATTCCTTCGGCCACTCCCCTACTACGCTTTACAATATTTTCGAAATCAGCTTTTATTTCGCCTTCAATTTTAATACCATAATCAGCTGCATGCGATGCATAATTGAAAACCTGAGCACTTTTGAGCAATGCCTTGGTTGGAATACAACCCCAATTTAAACAAATACCACCTAATTCGGCACGTTCTACCACTAAAGTTTTTAAACCTAATTGTGTTGCTCTGATGGCAGCTACGTAACCTCCAGGACCACTGCCAATAACTATAATATCGTAATTCATATTCTTTTTAAGTTAATTTGTTACTGAAATTTATTCATTTTTTCAAACAATGATAATGTGTATTGCCTAAACAACTTTAACTTTATATAGTTTGATAAAAATGAAAATGCGAAATTATTAATTTATTCAATATTTTGGTAGAAACTATTGAATTTTTAATTATAAAAAAGCCACTTAGTGGAATATCTACTAAGTGGCTATTACTTTCAAATCAGCAAATCGCTAATTATTTTTTATATAATTTACCAAGCCTTTGGCATTAAAAACGCCCATCAGTTTGGCAGGCAGTGGTGCAAATTTAAAAATCTTTGCCCCTACTTTAATTTCACCTTTTTCAAAGTTCAATATTACATCATCGCCCTGTTTGTAAGCATCCACTACTTCAGGTAAAACGATAATAGGCAATCCTTGATTAACCGACGAACGGTAGAAAATACGGTTCACCGATTTGCAAATTACTGCTTTTACATTGGCATAAGCCAAACCTACTGCAGGATGTTCGCGTGAACTTCCACATCCAAAATTGGCTCCAGCAATTACAATATCATTGGCTTGCACACGTTCAGCAAAAGAATCATCAAATCCTTTAAAAAGGTAAGGCATAATTTTGTCGCCTTCAGAACTGCCAATCTGATAAGTCAAATTTCCAGCAAACATCTGGTCGGTATTTAAATTATCCACATCGGCATAATTCCAGCAAGCTTTGGCATATCGATCTTCGTCAGCTTTTACCTCAACTGTTTTGCTTTGTTCGGCTTTAAACGGAAATTTATCAATACTAACAATCCCTCTCGGATCAGTAATTTCGCCTTTTAAAGCTGAGTAAGTAACGGTAGCAGGCGAAGCCAGATAAATATTAGCTTTCGGATTGCCCATTCTACCTTTGAAATTACGGTTGGCAGTAGAAATTACATTGATATTGTCAGCAGGAATTCCTTGTCCGGTTCCTAAGCAAGGGCCACAAGAAGTTGCCAAAACTGTAGCACCAGCTTCCATAAATATCTCAATCAGACCTTCTTTTAAAGCTTGCATATAAATAGCTTTTGAAGCAGGAATTACCAACATCTGGAAATCTTTTGGCAGCTTTTGTCCTTTCAAAATTGCAGCAGCTTCACGTAAATCTTCCAAACGACCATTGGTACAAGTTCCAATCAATGCTTGTTGTATTTTTGTTCCCTGAACTTCAGAAACTGCTTTTACATTGTCCACATGATGAGGAGCAGCAACAACTGGGAAAATATCATTCAAATTAATTGTAATTTCTTTGGCATAAATTGCATCATCATCAGCCCATAAACCTTGCATTTTAGCTCCGAAATGTGTTTCCAAAACTTCGTCAGCAGGAAAAACAGCATTTTTTGCCCCCATTTCCGAAGCCAGATTGCATAAAGTCATACGAGATGAAATACTTAATGAATTAACACCTTCTCCATGATATTCAATTGACATATAATCAGCTCCACTTGAGCCAATCATTCCGATAATCCAGATTGATAAATCTTTGGCATAAACACCTTTGGGCAATTTGCCTGTTAATGTAATTTTGATAGATTCGGGAATCCTAAACCATGTTTCGCCTTGTTTCCACAAGCCAGCAGATTCGGTTCTGTCAATACCTGCCGCAAAAGCATTGAAAGCTCCAGCTGTACAACTATGACTATCGCTACCAACAATTACCATTTTAGGCTTAGCATATTCCGACATAATTTGATGGCAAATACCTTGCCCTACATCATGGAATTTTTTAATACCTTGTTCAGTAGCAAAATCTCTGATACGTTGATAATCATTTGCCAATTTAGCGTCTGTTGGAGGTGCATTGTGGTCCAAAACAATTAGTAATTGTTCAGGATCAAATACCTTAGTACCTCCCATTTTAATAAAAGTTTTTTCTATACTTGAAGTATTGTCGTGAGTTAGAACAATATCAGGTTTTTTGAAAACGATGCTTCCTTTTTCGGCATCAAATATTTTTTCAGCAAAAGTTTTACCTGCCATAACGTATTTATTTAAAGATAATTGAAATTAAAATTCTGTTTTACTCTAATACTGCAAACCTACATATTTTTTTAATAAAAAAACAAACATAACCAAAAAAACATAGAATTTTTTTAAAATTTATGAGAAACCGTTTTTTGTTAATTGAACGCTATTTAAAAGTTTAGGCAAAAAAAAGAGGTTGAATCATAAACAATTGATTCAACCTCTTTTGAAACGTTAAAAAAATTATTTTTTCACTTCAACTTTTTTCACTTCAGCTTTTTTAGCTTCTTTTTTAGCTTTTACTTCAGTTTTAGTTTCTTTTACTTCAGCTTTTACTTCTTTTGCTTCAGCACTTACTTCAACTTTTTTAGCTTCTTTTTTAGCTTTTACTTCAGTTTTAGCTTCTTTTACTTCAGCTTTTACTTCTTTTTTAACTTCTTTTTTTGGAGTTTGAGGAGTCTGAGCATTAAGTGTTAAACCACATACTAAAGCCATCGCTGATGCAAATACAAATACTTTTTTCATTTTTTAAAATTTTAAATAATTTTTAATTATATAAATTAACCGTGCAAAAGTACTCTCATTTGAATATACAAGTATAATTTAAGCGTTAAAATATGTTAAATGATTATTAAAATTTCAAATTAAGGCCTAGCATAAAATTTCTACCAGATTGTGGAAAATAGCCATCAATAACTTCTCTTTGATTTACTGAATAATAGCTATATACCCACGCATTGGTTTCGTACTTAACATTTAGTATATTATTTAAAGTTAAAAACACATTTATCTGTTTAATAAATTTTGTTTCAATGCTATAATTTAGTCTTATATTATTCACTAAATAAGCTTTTAGTTTTCTATTTTCGCTGGAAGTATTGTCAATATATTGTTTTCCAACATATTTACTCATCCAACTTATATCAAATCGTTTAAATAAATTATAGGTAAACTGATTATTGGCAATTATTTCTGGTGAAAAGCTAAGATTGGTTTCGCCAAGATAAGTGGCTCGTTGAATTCCATTGTCCCAATCATCGACATATTCTGTAAAATCCTTAATCTTATTTTTACTCAAAGCAAGATTAGCCTCCCATTTCAATGACTTGATAATTTTAGCTCCTGCTGAAATTTCAATTCCCAAACGGTAACTTTTAGGTAGATTTACCATGATAGCATCACCAACATCATTAATTTCACCAGTTAATGCCAATTGATTGTTGTAATTCATCAAAAACAAATTTGACTTCAAATAAAAATTATTCTTTTTAAGGCTGTAACCTAACTCAATATTTTGCATGGTTTCATGCACCGGAAATGCTTTTGATGGATCAGCATCTACAAAATTACTTCTGCTTGGCTCACGATTGGCAATAGCAAAAGAAACATACATATTGCTATTATTATTCAACTGATAATAAGCACCAAACTTGGGATTAAAAAAATTGAATTCATGATTTTGCTGTAAGAAAGCCAAATTATCATCAACTCCTCTTATTTTATAATAGATGGTTCTTAATTGCAAATCAGCATAAAAACTCCATTTTTCGGTTAGCTGGTAATTTACTTTTGAATAAACATTGAAATCGGTTTTTAAGCCTTGGTTGCGGTACCATTCATAATTTAAAGGATGATTGCCATTGTATTGCATCCAGATAATATTTCCAATATGATCGCCAACATAACGATTCCAGGCTCCGCCTATTACAGCAGATATTTGTTTGTGATTATCATAATTAATGGTAAAAGTGTAGCCGTAAAAATCATTATCTAAAATCTTACGTCGAATTAAATCGGAGTTTTTAATGGTATCGTGAGCAGTATATACATTGTCGAGTCCATATTTGGTGTATTCTTCCTGCGATTTGTATTCTTCATAATATCCATAGCCTTTTGTATAGTGCAAAGCGGCATTCAGATTCCAGTTTTTATTGATTTCATGCGAAATAAGCATTTGATAATTATCTTGCTGATAATTATCCGTTTGATTATCGTAATATTTTAGATTTCCATTGGCATCGTAATATTCGCCCATGCTGTTGTAGGTTCTGTTGGTGTCAATAATATTGGATGGAATACCATTCCATGCCTGATAGGTTTTTTCTTTTCCCGAAAAAGTTAGTAGTTTTACGATGGTTTTCTTGCCATAGTATGCAGAAGACAAATAAAACGAATGTAGTTCAGAGCTTGCTCTGTCAATAAAGCCATCAGAAGAAATTTTCGATAAACGTCCGTCGAAAACCCATTTATTATCTATTAATCCAGTGCCGAAGCTAACGGTATGTTTCAATGAGTTGAAAGAACCCGCAGCATTATTAATTTCGGCATAGGGCTTTTGATTGATGTTTTGCGTTTGAAAATTAATACTGGCACCAAAAGCACCTGCACCATTTACTGATGTTCCTACGCCTCGTTGTATTTGCAAATTATCAATGGAAGAAGCAAAATCGGGCATATCGACAAAATAAACGGAGTGAGACTCAGCATCATTCAACGGAATACCGTTTACCATTACATTGGTGCGGGTTAAATCGCTGCCTCTTATACGAATGCCGGTATAACCAATTCCGGCACCTGCATCGGATGTTACCACTACCGAAGGTGTTTGCTCCATCAAATAAGGTATATCCAAACCTGTATTTGTTTTTACAATTTCTTCTTTTGTAATATTTTGATACGTAGCTGGTGTTTTTTCACCTGCTCTGGTAGATCTGATGATTACTTCGTCCTGCATAAAAGGGCTGATTTGCAATTTGATTTCAAAATACAAATTGGCATCTATAGTTATGGTACGAATATCGGCCAGATAGCCAATATAAGAAGTGGTAAGCTGGTATTCACCTTTTTTTAATCCCGCAATGGTAAACCTACCTTGGTTATCGCTTACCACTGCTTTGTAATTGTTTGTAAGCACAATGTGTGCTCCCGGCAATTTTTCGCCGGTATTAGCATCTGTAACACTTCCGTTTACAGCAAACTGACTCCATGCCATAAAAGGCAGGATAACTGCAATACTCATTGCAATCCATTTTCTTTTCATTTTTGTATTATTTTTAGTTAAACTTTTTTGAATGGTAATAGGGAAAAGAACCATTCGTTTATAAAGTTTACCCTAAATTCCCTCCGCCGGCACTACCCGGTTCAGGTTCAATGGGTATGATCTCAGCCCGTTATATTGGGGCACCCCTATTAGTTCATGAAGCAAAAGTATATATTTTTTTAATATCCGCTGCAAATTTCTTTCAGAAAAATATTGGGATTTTTATTTAACAAAAAACCCAAAGCATCTTACTGCCTTGGGTTTAGGATTTAATATTTGAAATACAGTAAGAGTTTAAATGATTTTTTATGATTGAGCAGTTTTTTTTTAAATTTTCTACCCTGCTTATTCATTTCTGTGTTCATCTTATCTATTTCTATATGCTACTTATCCATTTCTGTGTGCAGCTTATTCATTTCTGAGTGTTGCTTATCCATTTCTGCATACCAATTATTGATTTCTGTATGCTGCTTATCCATTTCCGACACCTGCTAATCCATTTCCAACAGCCTTTCTCTCTTAAATGCGAATTCATTTACTTTACGAATGTCATTTCCACATAAACTGTTAGTTAACAAGTCTGGTAGATTGTAACCGATTGGTTTAAGATAATTCTATCTCTATTGTATCAATTTCTCTCATCAATCTGTCTGTTTCCGACAATGCCACAATAATTTTTTGATAATGCAAAATGTCGTCGAACTCCAATTTTCTTTCTTTGCGATCTTTGAGCCATTTTTGAGCGGGTTGATAACCGCCAATATAGAAGTTCCAAGCCACTTCGGGAACATGGTCGAAATACTGCGTTTCGTTTATATACACCTTGCCATCTTCGTATTTGCATTTGCTTACTTCGTTGTTTCCACCTATCGGATATTGTGTAATGTAGTTTTCAACTACGGGTGATTCTAATAAATGAATTTGTCTGATTTCTCCACCTAATTTCACCAATTGCCAAAACGTATTTATTGAAGGGTAAGGTACACGTGGAAAATCTATCTTTAGAAATTCTTTGTATTTCTCACGGTAAGTAGGCGAATGCAAAACGGCATAGATATAATCCAAAATATCAACTTCTCCAAACTCATTGTTTGAAGTTTTATAAACCTGAATTTTAAAAGTAAGCCCTAAACTCTTTTCAATGGCTCTTACTATCTTTTGACTAAGATTAGGGCGATATGCTAAGTTTTGATAAGCAAACTGAGGTTCTTCCAAAATAGACAACTGTTCATCTTCATATTTATAATTACCATAAGGTACAGCAACTTCCTTAGCAAAAGTTATGGTAGGCAATGGTTCTTTTTGGGGATAGAGATAAAGCGGAAAAGTACTAGTTATTTCGCTTGTTCTATTTGAAACAAAAGAGCTTTCAATCATTTTATTGGTAATAAAAACATGCTGATAGGTTTCTCCCGATTTAAATTGTTTACATAAAGTCAATCCGTAATTATTTTTATAAAGAAAATGTTGCATCACCTCTGCTCTTGGATAGCAATGAAAGCCTTTTGACTTTCCTGTATAATAAGTAAATCTATCATCAAAAGGACGGTAAGATATTTTACAAAATTTTCCTTTATCAGGATAATGAGTTTGTAAATCTTTTCTTGCAAAATTTACTTGCCAATCTCTTACATCCTTTCCTAAATTATAACTTCTTCGTGCAGATTCATCATCTAAACTTAAAAACTCATCAATGGTGTTTTTAACTTGTGATTTAGTATCATGTATTGTGAAATTATCTCTTGCAGTTACAATTCCTACACTATTCACTGGAAATAGTTCATTGATAGAAAAACCTTTGTTATATTCCTTTTGCTCTTCAAAATCTTTGCTAACAAAGAAATAGTATGGAGCTACATTGGGTAATTCTTTATAAGGAATTGTTTTGAGTGAGTTATTTATAAGAAAATCATATTTAAGTTCACGTTTGCCAAACAAATCAAAATGGAATAATTTACCTAATTCACTTGGCTTCTTTTTCCCAATTTTTACAAATATATTAATTGAAACGCCTTGCATTATGTCAAACACATTTGTATCAGCACTTCCATCTGGTGCAGTTTCTTTTTTCTTGCTATTGCCATGTAAATCTATTGTATAAATCTTGTCATACGTTTTCAACAGATTCCAACGCATTCCCCTAAAAGTTGGATTATCAAGAAATCCGTGAGGATTAATAAAAGCCAACACACCACTGCCATTTTTCTCAATAAAATGCTGACCATAACGCAGAAACTTCACATAATCATCATTAATCCATTTTGGATTGCGTTCTTTTAGTTTTACTTTCCCACCTGGTTCAAGTTTATAATCTTCCATAAGCGACATAATCCATTCGCCTTTGTTGGCACTTTCGCCACTGTAAGGAGGATTTCCAACAATACACATTACGGGTGTATCACGTTTTATATGATTGGCTTCGTTGGCTTCGGAGCTTAACCAATTGGCAAAAAGGGTTCCGGTGTCGGGGTGGTGTTCTTCCAAACTATTGGTAAGAAACACGCGGAAACGTTGGTCTTTGGTGGGTGTAAAACCTGTATCTTTCAACAATAAATCCAATTGCAAATGTGCCATGGCATAACTTGCCATCAGCAATTCAAAACCATTGAGGCGTGGCAATAGATGTGTTTCTACATAATTGCTCCAAATACCTTGTTGCCCTTCAAACTTACGGTAAATCTGTTTGATAATCTCAGCTAAAAACGTGGCTGTTCCGGTGGCAGGGTCTAATATCTGTACTCGGTGTACTTCCTGTTCTATTTGCTTATTTTGTCCTTGTACGTTTACTTTTATTTTTGTTTTGCTGGTGTCGGCTAAACCTTGCGGTAGGTTAAATTCTGTTTTCAGTATATCGTCAACGGCACGCACAATAAAATTTACAACCGGTGCCGGAGTGTACCACACGCCACGTGCCTTGCGGAGTTTCGGGTCGTATTCGCTCAAAAAGTCTTCGTAAAAATGGATGATCGGGTCTTCCGTTTTGGTAGTCTTTCCATAGCTTTTAAGCATTTGCTCCACATTGCAAGCCAAAAATATATTTACCAAGTCGTCAACAATCCATTTTATACGGTCATCCACATCCAAGCCTGCAATGTATCCAAATAACTTTTTCAGAAAAGGATTTGATTTCGGAATCAATTCATAAGCCTCCTGACGGCAAAAAGAATCAATTGAAGTGTCGTTCAAACGGGCTGCAAACATACCGTAAGCAATGGTTTGCGCATATACATCGGCAAATCCTTTGGGTGTAATATCGTGAATAAGTATTTGCTTAAAAGCATTCATCTGGTCTTTCAGCGTACTGTCTTCCTGATTTTCCTCATCGCTTGTCACAGCTTTCTCAATAACCTCCGAAAGTAAGCGGGCTTTGCCCGCCATCATTTCTGCCAATTTCTTTGAACTCTTTATGGTCTGCCCAATGTGGGTGCAAAAGTCTTTTATAAAGTTCTCGAAACTTGCAAAATTCTCTGTCAAGGGCTTTATACCTTTTTCGGTTATTTCGCCAATGGTAATTTTACTTACAAATTGTCCTTCGCGATAAAGCAGAAAATTGAGATAGTCGGTAAATATCAAATTGTCGAGCGAAGATTTGTAGCGGTCGAACTGTTCTTTGTTTCCTGTTTTCTTTATTCCTTCAAGGTCACGGTCGCCAATATCTTTGGCTTCAATAAAACCAACCGGAATGTCTTTCAAGGTCAAAATATAGTCGGGAGCACCACAGTTTTGTCTTTTGGGTTCGTTGGTTGCACGTATTTTAGGTACAATACTTTCGATAAGAGACTGTAAGTCGCCCCGAAAAGTGTGTTCGGTAGCGTTTCCAAGTTTGTATCGTTGGTTAATAGTGCCGATATATTGGTCTAAAGTCATGGTTTAAATGTTTTTTAAAAAGTTAGTAACAAGTTCGCCAGCTTGGGAGTTTAGAAATTTGTTTATGAATTTTGTTTCATATTTCTCTAATCTGTCGTATTCATTTTTATGTATTTTTTGGAATTCTTCTAAAACATCTTTGCTGTATAACCCTAAGAGTTTTCCAAAGTCTTTTTGAGTAATAGTTCCGATTTTACTGACTACATTATTTAGACGGTTTTCAGTAATGTATTTTGTTATTTCTTCGCAAAGCATTTGTACGTCATCGCTTAATGAATCCTCTTTACTCAGAATTAATTTTAAAATATCTTTATCGATATAATTATTATTTTCATTCCATTTTTCGTTCTTATTCTTTACTAAAACTCTTGCTCCATTTCTGAAAAAGCAAGGTTTTACAGGGCGAATAACAACACCTTCGCAAATATTCTTTTTTAAATCAGGTAATCCCAACAACTTAGAAATTTGTGACTGAAAGTCATTTGGGTATTGCAAACAGTCGTCTAATGAACCTCTGAAAAGTGTTTTTGCATGTAAAAATCCAACAGTTTCAAACAATGAACTGACAGTGTCAGTGTCTAAGTATTGGTCTGTATTTATAAGTATGTCAAATGCATAAAAGTCATTGTCGGGACTGTAATATATGCCTTTTTGTACTATAGTAGCCTTTTCAACCTTAGCTACATCCGAATGTGGGTAAGCTCCTCCAAACAGTTCTCCGAAAACAGTAACTTGATTTACGATATCAAACTTCTTATTTACAAGTTTGAATAATTCAATAATTTTTGATTCATATTTGTTCTGAACGCTTTTAGAGTTGTAAAAGTCCTCTTCATCTAAAATCAACTCAATTCTTTTCGCTGCCTGTATTTCTTTTCCGTCCGTGATAAAGCATATATTTGCTCCATGTACTTTTTCTTGTACAATAAACTCTTGATCGTAAAATCCTTGTTCTCTTATTTCAGTCAAAAAGTCTAGCTGATATGAATTTTCGATTGAATTATATTTCTTGAATTCCATGTTCTGTCAAGTTTTATCGTCATATATATTGTTTTGTGCTCTGGTATATCTTTTTGGCTTGCTTCTAACGTATTAGCGTTTTATTCATCGTTTCCACACAAAAGTAAATAAAAAACATAATCAACAGCAAATTAGGATAAAAAATATAAATGGGGAAAGAGGAAATAATAAATAAAACGCTATTAAGTTATGGGTAGCTTTTACTTTACGAAAGTCAATTCCACATAAACCGGCAAATGATCGGAAGGGTATCGGCAATCTTTTGAATCGCTTAAAACGGCATACTTATTTACACGAATTCTTTTTTTATCGGTAAATACATAATCGAGCAATTTTACCACAGGTTTATCAAATTCAAAACCATTAAAACTTCCATCGGGTCCAAAAACAATACCTTGGCATACCTGCTTTGAGTTGTTTAAGTTTTCCGAAATATATTTAATGGCATCGGTAGTGGGCTCCGAATTAAAATCGCCCATCAAAAGAACGGGATTATTGGCTTTATTTAGCGATTTTATTCTGGCAATTATTAATTTGGCACTGTTGTTTCGCGAAAGCTCGCCAAGATAATCCAAATGGGTATTAAAAACCCAAAATTGTTGTTTTGTATTTTTACATTCCAACAGTACATAAGTGCATACCCTGTTTAAAGCAGCATCCCAACCCTTGGAAACCACATCGGGTGTTTCGGAAAGCCAGAAAGTAGATTGCTTAATAAGCTTAAACTTTTTGGCATTGTAAAAAATAGCCGAGTGTTCTCCTTTTTTTTGTCCGTCGTCTCTGCCTACACCCACATATCTATAGCTTACAAGTGAGCTATCAATGTATTTTAATTGATGTTCCAATCCTTCCTGAACACCCAATATATCAGGAGCATAAAATTTAAGTTGACTACAAAAATAATCTTTACGCTTGCTCCATGCATTCAAAGCATCATCGGGATTGTCGTACCTTATATTATAGGTCATCACTTTTATTGTTTGGCTGTGCGTTAGGTTTGAACAAGCAACAAACAATACTATCAGTACAATTATCTTTCTTAGCATTTTCATTTATTTTACATGTTTTTGATATTAATAAATACAACTATCAAAGCATGATACATCGTATTTATAAGTTGTTTTTTTATTTACAAATATAAGCTTATTATTTCAAAAGCGATATAGAATAGATATATTTTAAATCTTAACCGAAGGGATTAAAGATTATAAACGTCTATATTTTCTATCTAAAGTTTTGCATTATTTATTTTAATATTATAACATTTTAGCGAAATTTTATAACATTGTTATTGTTAAGTTTTGCTAATATTGCAGCTTAAAAATAAAAAACTTACTTTTGTTGGAAATATAACAAATATTTTACAAGCGAAATTTATATATATGCAGAAACTAAAAACACTATTTCCTCATTATATTGGTAGCTTATTGAATAGCTATTCGCAAATTTTCTTTTCAAAAAGCACATTCTTTGCTTGTTTATTGATAATAGTTACTTTTTTTGATTTTTATGCGGGGCTAAGTGGGATAATTGCTGTAACAATTTCCAATACAGCTGCCTATTTAATAGGCTTCAACCGTCACAATATCAGCTCTGGTTATTATGGCTTCAATAGCTTATTGGTAGCTTTGGGATTGGGTGTTTATTATGAGCCCAACATTCAATTCTTCATGATTTTGTTTTTTGCATCTTTACTTACATTGTTTATTACTGTTTCATTGGAAGGCATTGTAGGAAAATATGGCTTACCTTATCTTAGCCTTTCTTTTTTGTTTGTAACATGGATGGTAACCTTAGCAACAAGAGGGTTTACATTACTTACTATCAGCGAAAGGGGGATATATACTCTCAACGAAATGTACTCATTAGGAGGTTTTACCTTGGTAGCTATTTACGAATGGTTTAATAATTTGAATCTGCCCGATTATGTTATTATATATTTTCGTTCGTTAGGAGCCATTTTCTTTCAATACCATTTAGTTGCAGGATTATTGGTTGCATTAGGCTTAATAATTTATTCACGCATTGCATTTCTGTTATCTATATTTGGTTTTGGATCAGCCTATATTTTTTACCAAATAATTGGTGGAGATATTACAGAACTCAGTTATGGTTATATTGGATTTAACTATATACTTACTTCCATTGCCATTGGTGGCTTTTTTATTGTATCTTCTAAATATTCTTTTTTATGGGTGCTATTAATGATTCCTGTAATATCTATTGTGCTTTCGGGTAGCAATGTTGTACTTTCAATGTTTCAGCTTTCAATATTTTCATTGCCATTTAATTTTGTAGTACTACTATTTTTGTATGTCCTCAAATTTAGAGAGCGGTTTTATTTAACACCCGAAATAGTAGGTATCCAGCAGTTTTCTCCTGAAAAGAATTTATATACTCAAAAGAATAATTTAGGACGATTTCGCAACTCATATATCATTCCTATATCATTACCCTTTTGGGGCGAATGGAAGGTAACGCAAGCACACAATGGAAAAATAACACACAAAGCAGAATGGAAGCATGCCTGGGATTTTGAAATTGCTGATGAAACCGGCAAAATGTTCACAGGATCAGGTGTAAGCTGTTCCGATTATTATTGCTACAATAAACCAATTATAGCCCCTGCAGCTGGTTGGGTCGAACAAATTATTGACAATGTAGATGATAATAATATCGGCGACGTAAATATCGAACAAAATTGGGGAAATACTATTATTATTCGACACACCGATTTATTATTCAGCAAAATATGTCATATCAAAAAAGAAAGTTTCAAGGTAAATGTTGGTGATTATATAAAAAAAGGTGATGTAATAGCCAGTAGCGGTAATTCTGGCAGATCGCCACAACCTCATGTACACTTCCAGTTGCAGGCAACACCTTATGTTGGCTCCAAAACACTGGATTATCCATTAGGACATTATATTTTGCAAAGAAATGTTAAATATGAACTACAATCCTACCAAAAACCAAAAGAAAATGATACCATCTTAAATATTGAAAAAAATCATTCACTAAACAATGCGTATCATTTTATTCCAGGGCAGCGTATAGTATTTGATGTAACAACTGAAAGAACTAAGAAAGAAAAACAATTCAAATGGGAAGTGCAAGTTGATATTTACAATCAAACTTATATTTATTGTGAAACTTCAGGAGCTAAAGCTTATTTTTATAATGATGGTAGTTTCCATTATTTTACACACTACGAAGGCAGCAAAAAATCATTACTCTATTACTTCTATTTAGCTAATTTTAAAGTAATGGATGGTTTTTACAAGGATTTAACCATAAAAGACAATTACCCATTGCATATTACAGCAAATAAGCTTTTATTAATTGCACAGGATTTTATATCTCCGTTTTATATTTTCATGAAATCAGAGTTTCAAATAAAATACTTATCTAAAAAAGATGATTTTACAGATAGTGATATAGAATTAGAATCAAAATCAACAATAAAAATCGGAAAGATTATAACGAATCAATTGCAATTTAATATTTCGGTAAAAAATAATTGTATTGATAAAATAATAGCAATTCAAGGTGATAAAAGCTTTGTTGCCCAACGAGTTTTTAAAGGAATAGATTAAAATAAAAATAAATTAAATTAAGAATAAATTAGTGAAAATATTAAAAATAGTGATTGTAATAAGTTTAACAATGATTTATTACAATAGTTTTTCGCAGAACAATACGGATAATATTGAGAAAAACACCTTAGAGTTAATTCAAAATAAGCAATACAAAAAGCTTATTCAAATTGGAGAAGATGCTATAAAAAACAATATCGATTACTTTTTCTTGCGTTATCGTATTGGAGTTGCGTATTATTATTTAGGAAATTATCGCATGGCTGCTTATCATTTAGAAAAAGCAATGATTTTTAATTCCGACGACCCTACAGAATTGGAATATTTGTATTATAGTTATATTTTCTCAGGACGTACATCTGATGCCAATTTTATTACTTCAAAAATGACAGATGACTTAAAAGAAAAATTAGGTTTTAAAACCAAACTTTTGAGCAGTGTTTATATTGAAGGAGGACCTTCGATAAGTAATAATATTCCTAAAAATGCTAGTATTGATATTAATGATACAGCTAATATTTATGGAGAAAACGACTTGAATAACAATATAATTTATGCTCATATCGGACTTAAACATGATATACTTCCATTTTTAAGTTTTTACCATGGATATAGCCACATTGCAATTGAAAAACGCAAAATAATCAGTATTCAGAAATGGGATAGTATTGCTAATATTCTCTATAATAGGGATAGTATTGGTAATTATACATTAATACAAAACGAATATTATATAAACAGCGATATTCAACTAAATAAAGGATTGAAACTAACACCCGCTTTTCATTTTATTCAAGTTGATTCAAAAAGCCTGATATACCAATTTGATATTGTTGGAAAATTTTCATCTTCAACTTTAAGTATTAAAAATTATGTAGCTTCATTGGCACTTTCCCGTGAATATAAGAAAACTTCAATGAGTATCTTTGCAACTTATTCAAATCTGAATTCAGCTAAGCAAATACAGGGAGGAATAGGAATTACATACTTCCCATTTGGGAATCTTAATTTATATACCAATACAAATCTGACGTATTTTTATCAGAAAACATCTGGTGGACAAGGCCAAGGTAGTGCAAAAGAAACCCGCTTTATTTTTGATCAGATGATTGGATTTAAATTATTTCCGAAACTCTGGTCAGAAGCTTCCATTACATTGGGAAACCTTGCAAACTATAATGAGAAAAATGCGTTTATAGTTTATAATATTGCAGATAAAATTAATTTAAAAACTGGAATTTCGGTTATTTATTCGTTGTCATCAAAAATTGAATTATCTTTAAGGTACCAATTTTTAAATCGTGAAAGCGATTATATTACTTATGAAAACAGTACAACAAGTATAACAAAAATAACAAAATATCAAAATAATACAATAATAGGAGGAATAAAATGGAAACTTTAAAAAAAACAATTGTATTGGGCTTAATCGCCTTTTTTATTACTAATTACAGTTTTGCACAAAACTATAAAGAAATTCAGGATGCTTTTGCATTAAGTTATCAACATGAAACCAAAGCTGAATATCCAAAAGCTATTGATGCTTTAAAAAAGGTATATGACGAAAAATCTTATGAAATTAATTTGCGTTTGGGTTGGTTAACTTATATGTCGGGTTTGTTTACTGAATCTTCTGCATACTATCAAAAAGCTATAAAAATTATGCCACTATCTATCGAAGCTAAATTAGGATTTGTAAATCCTGCAGCTGCATTGGGAAATTGGGAACAAGTTAAAACACAATATACTGAAATTCTAAAAATTGATCCAAAAAACTATACTGCAAATTATAGAATGGGTTTAATTCTTTACGGAAAGAAAAACTATATGGCTGCCGTTAAATATTATGAAACTTTAGCCAACCTTTATCCTTTTGATTATGATACAATAATAATGTATGCATGGTGCAATTATTTCCTACAAAAAACAAGAGAAGCCAAAGTTCTATTTAATAAAGCACTAATGAATCACTCAAATGATGCTTCTGCATTGGAAGGATTGAGCTTGATAAAGTAATTGAGTATTACGTAAACTAAAAAAATAAATGCGAACCGAAAAAGATTTTATTGGCGAAAAAGAAATCCCCAAAAATGCCCTTTATGGAATCCAGTCTGTTCGGGCAAAAGAAAATTTCCCTGATACTACTCCTTTCGACAAATCATGGTATCAGGCTGTAGGAGAAGTTAAATGGGCTTGTTATCTCACTTGTAAAAGTTTTTTTAAAGCTTTATTGGAAAAATATCCTGCTGATAAAATTCCTTTTAATATAGTTTCAGATGAAATTCTCGAAGCTATGACTAATGCAGCTATGGAAGTAGCAGAAGGCAAACATTTTGAAGATTTTATTGTCCCAGCAATACAAGGAGGTGCAGGGACAAGTATTAATATGAATGTAAATGAAATTATTGCCAATGTTGCACTACAAAAATTAGGAAAATCAATTGGCGATTACAACTTGATTGACCCTATAGAGCAGGCAAATATCTATCAATCTACCAACGATGTAATTCCTACAGCTTTAAAGGTAGCAGTGATGCACTTACTCAATGATTTAGAAAAAAATATTAACCTATTGCGTGCTAAAGTTGAAGAAATTGAAACTACTACTCGCAACAACTTACGCATAGCCTACACACAAATGCAGGAAGCTGTTCCTTCCTCTTTCAGCAAACTTTTTAGTACTTATAACGAAGCACTTTCACGTGATTGGTGGAGAGTTTCTAAATGTTTTGAGAGAATAAAAGTAGTAAACCTTGGGGGGAGTGCAGTTGGAACAGGCATTGGAGTTCCTCGCTTTTTTATTATGGAAGTCGTAGGCCAATTACAAATGATTACCAATCTACCTGTTACCCGTTCCGAAAATTTACCAGACACAACCAATAATTTGGATAGTTTAGTCGAAGTTCACGCTATTTTAAAAGCTCATGCTGTAAATCTTGAGAAAATATGTTCAGATATAAGACTTCTAGCTTCTGATATTTCTATAAATAAAGAAATTAGCATCCCTCAAAAACAAATTGGAAGCACCATAATGCCGGGTAAAGTTAATCCGGTAATTGTAGAATTTGTAATAAGTGCTACACAAAAAATCTATGCAAACGATATGCTAATTAGTGCATTATCGGCACGTGGTTGCTTAGATTTGAATGCATATCTTCCAATAGTTGGTCATGCAATACTCGAGAGTATTCATTTGCTTATTGCAGCTAACGAAACTATTAGTAATAATATCTTTGATGGTTTAATAGTTAATTCAGAAATTGCCCAACAACGTTTATTTAAAAGTCCTGCTATTACAACAGCATTGTCTGTTTATATTGGTTATCATAAATCATCAGAATTGGCAAAATTAATGAAAGCAGAAAATATTGATATTTTTGAAGCCAATAAATGTTTACAGTTTATTGACGAAACTAAGCTTCAACAAATTCTTAAACCAGAAAACTTATTAAAAACTGGCTTTTCTATTAATGATATTATAAGTACTTAAAAGCGCTTAGATTACTTAAAGTTATTAAATAAAGATATTTATTAGATGCAATTAAGGCTATGTAAATTCACATTATAAACTTTTAACTTTACAAACTACGATGCACTTTTGATTTTTTTGATTAATTTTGTATTAAAACAAAATTACAATTAAGTCCCCCTATTTATGAGTAAAGGAAAAGATGCTAAACCACATATTGGTATTTTTGGCAAACGTAACAACGGCAAAAGTTCGCTAATTAATTCATTAGCGGGGCAAGAAATAGCCATAGTATCTGAATTTGCAGGAACAACAACAGATCCTGTAAAAAAATCTATGGAAATAAATGGCTTAGGCCCTATTATCCTAATTGATACTGCCGGTATTGACGATGTAGGCGAATTAGGTCTTAAACGTGTTGCCAAAACCAACGAAGCTCTAAAAACTGTTGATTTAGCTATATTACTTATTACTTCCAATGCTTTTGGCGAAGAAGAAACAAAACTTATTGAGTCTTTCAATGATTATGCTATCCCCTATTTTATTGTTCACAACAAATCAGATATTGAAATCTTAAACCCAAATCTTAAAACTAAATTACAAAAAGATTTTAATGTAAAAATTATCGATTTCAGTGCATTACAACCAATAAACAAAGGCCAAATAATATTAGCTATTCAGCAATTAATGCCTGAAACAGCTTATCGTTCACAATCGCTAATAGGAGATTTAATTAATTATGGCGACACCGTTTTACTGATAACTCCTATTGATATTGAAGCTCCAGAGGGCAGGCTTATTTTACCCCAGATACAAGTTATAAGAGATGTATTGGATAACGATGGCGTTGCAGTTGTTTGCAAGGAAAGAGAAGTAGATACCTATTTTCGGATGATGCATCCAAAACCTAAGTTGGTTGTTACCGATAGCCAAGTTTTTCTAAAAGCTGATGCATCAATACCTAAAAATATTCCATTGACAAGTTTTAGTATCATATTGGCTCGTCAAAAAGGAGATTTTGAAAATTACTTAAAAGGTACGCCATTTTTAGCAAAACTAAAGGATGGAGATCGTGTATTAATTTTGGAGTCTTGTACACATCATGTTTCTTGCGACGATATTGGAAGAATGAAAATTCCACGTTGGCTCACTAATTTTTCAGGTAAAAAACTTGAATACGAAGTAGTAGCAGGATTAAGCAAATTACCAAGAGATATTCACGAATATGCTATAGTTATTCAATGTGGCGGTTGTGTGTTAACACGCAAGCAAGTAATAAACCGATTAAAACCTGCAGTAGATGCAGGTATTCCTGTTACAAATTATGGTATGGCAATTTCTTATGTACATGGAATTTACGATAGAGCTATTGCTCCTTTTCTTAAAAAAGAACAAAAAGCAACTGATTATTTATAGAAAAACTTCACTTATTTACAATTAAGTATTGCTATCTTTCAGTTAACGAGGTAAGTTTTATTTTTTCTTTCGATATTGGAATGGAAACTTCATTCGATAATCAATTTTTATGTTTCCTTTTGAAATATCGGTTAATTTTCGTTTTAATAATATTTTTTTTAGCGAAGTTAATCTTTCTACAAATAGGATACCTTCCAAATGATCATATTCATGTTGAATAATTCTGGCAATAACACCTTCATATACTTCATCATAAGCAATAAAATTTTCATCAACATATTGAATTCTTATTTTAGGTTTACGAATCACATCCTCGCGAATATCAGGAACACTTAAACAGCCTTCATTAAAACTCCATTCAATTCCCTCTTCCTCAATTATATGTGCATTTATCATTACCTTTTTAAAGTCTTTTGCTTCGGGAAATTCATTTGAGTAAGGTGTAGCATCTATTGTTATAAGTCTTATCGACAAATCTATCTGTGGTGCGGCTAGTCCAACACCCTTAGAAAAATACATTGTTTCAAACATATCATTGATAATTACATCCAAATTTGGATAATTTCTATCAATATCTTGTGCAACTTTCTTCAATGTTGGATGCCCGTAAGCGGTAATTGGTAATAGCATTATTTATGTTTTTATTTTAAAATTTTGATTTAGCTTCCATAAAAGATTGTAAAATTATTGTTGCACTAATTGTATCAACCAATGCTTTATTTTGACGATCTTTTTTCTTTAATCCAGCATCAATAATAGTTTGAGAAGCCATTTTAGAAGTAAATCTTTCATCAACTCTTTCAATAGGTATTTCAGGAAATGACTTTTTTAATTGTTTAATGAACGGATTAATAAATTTAACGGATTCAGATGGCAAATTGTTCATTTGCTTAGGTTCGCCCACTACAAAACAATCTACTTTTTCTTTTGAAATATAATCTTTCAAAAAACTTAAAATATCTTTAGAATGAACCGTTGTTAAACCATTAGCAATAATCTGAAATTCATCAGTTACAGCTATTCCAACTCGTTTTTGCCCGTAATCAATTGCTAAAATTCTTCCCATTTTTAGTTTTTGCAAAATTAGTTGTTTTTAATGAGAATGCATTTCATCATTCATTTTTTTTATTTCGTAAATAGTCCAAACTTTAGTTCTTGACATCCAATTATTTACATTAAATTGCTCAACCCATTCAGGATAAGTTTGATAGATTTTTGTAAATTTTAAGTTATTATAAATGTACGAATTACGAGCATCAAATTTTTTAATTGCAAACAAATAATTTCTATTTTTTTTAAACAATAAACTATCTGTTAATAATGCATCGCTTTGTATATTAGTAATTAATAACATTTTGGGTTTGTAAAAACTAATTGGTAAATTTTTTCCGCCTCTTATGTAAGGATTTTCATTCCCAATGATTATTAGTTCTGTATTTTGATTTTTATATTTTATATATATGCGCTTATAAAAAGAAATCGACTCATCAGCTGGTTTAAAGCACATAATTAACAATATTGCGATGTTGATTCCAATTATAAAATAAGCAATTTTTTTTAAAATATTATTTTGCAATATTAATTTTAACTTATTGTTTGTTTGTGTGTTAGTAATAAAAATAGCAAAAACTATTGGGGTTAACAATAATAATGGATAAAGAAACCTGAGTTCTTTATGACCTATCAATATGTGAATCAATATGAAAGGTACTGAAATCCAAGTTAAAATATTTTTAGGATACTTAACCCAAATATATATAAATGAGATAATTATACAAATACCAATGGGCGGAGTGGCTTTCAGGAAAATATTTTCAAAATAAAACCACCAAGGTAAAATTCCAAATTCCGAAACCTTATCTTGTATTATATTGAAATCAAGATAGTTCCAAAATGTCAATACCCAGTTGCCGTATAACCATCTATCTAACAAAATTCCTATTACAATTGCAGCAATATTACCAATTCCAAATAAAATTATTTTCTTAAAACTTTCTTTTCCTATAATAATCATCCAAAGTCCTAGTCCAAATATCATAAAAACTGATTGATAGCGGAATACGAAAGATAATCCTGTTAAAAAGCCAACAAATAATAGATTAAAATTATTTTTCTTTTCTCGATTTAACAAATACAATGCCAATGCAAGCATAAAAGCCATGCCCGACCAATTTTCAGACGAAAATCTAACAAAATTGAAAGGTAAAAACCAAGTAAAAAGAAACATAGTGTATAAATAATTTTTTGAAAGTTGTGTTGAATAGTATTCTTTGAAAGCTTTTACTAATAAACTAATTGTTAGCAATATAAGTATTGCTGAAATTAATCTTAATACTGTTGCAATTATAAAAGGGCTATAGATGCTGAAAAAATTGCATGTTTTAATAACAGTATAAGCGATAGTTGGTTGTAAGCTGGGACGCATTTGTGCATGAAACTCCCATGCCAAAGTAGAAGCAGGCGTATTTCCAATTTTATAATTGGCAATTTCTAAAATTTGAAAATGTTCGTCAGCAAAATCATAACCAGTGCTAAACAAAACCGTTGAAAAAAGTATTACACTACCTAAAACCAATGGCATTGAAAGTTTTAGATTTTTTAATTTATTGATAAAATCCATTTGAATTATAATTTACGCAAAAATAAGTTTTTTAATTGTTTTCCTACTATAATTTCTTAGTTTTGCATCGTAAATAAGCGGTAGTAGCTCAGTTGGTAGAACATCAGCTTCCCAAGCTGAGGGTCGTGGGTTCGAGTCCCATTTACCGCTCACAAAAAAAGCTTGTAGTACAAATATTGTAAAACAAGCTTTTTACTTTTAATATCAGTCTTCCGATTTTCTAATGCTTCATTTTATTAGCAATTGCATTATCATAAATAGTTTTATACTCATCAATCATACCAAAATGTTGATCATCGATAACAATTTTTCCTTTTGTGGTATGACCTATAACAGAAAATGGAAATTTAATTTTTACCATAAAATCAATAAATTGTTCCTCATTCTCCTGATCAATAGTAATTACTACCCTACTTTGAGATTCTCCAAATAAAAATGCATCTTCGCGAATATCGCTCTCTGTTAATACATCAAAACCTAAATTATTAGGCATAGCAGACTCTAAAAGCGTAATAAACAATCCACCATCTGAAACATCGTGAGCAGATTCTATTAATTTTAATCTGATTAATTTTTGAACAATTGCTTGCATTACATATTCTTCACTCAAATTAAATTGTGGAGGTGGAGAAAGTTTCACATTGTGATATGAATATAAATATTCCGATGAATTAATATCATTTTGTGAACTTCCAATTAAATAAATAATATCTCCTTTCTTCTTGAAATCCAATGTCATTTGATGTTCTTTTTCCAATAAACCAATCATACCGATGGTTGGTGTAGGATGAACAGGTTCAACAGTTCCGTCGATAGATGCTTGATTGTAGAAACTAACATTACCTCCAGTTACTGGTGTGTCAAATTTCTTACAGGCATTACTCATACCCTTTATAGCACCTACAAACTGCCAGAAAACCTCTGGATTATAAGGATTTCCAAAATTCAAACAATTGGTAATAGCTAATGGCTTGCCACCCGAGCAACTAATATTACGCGCAGCCTCTGCAACGGCAATTTCTGTTCCAATTTCTGGATCGGAATATACATAACGGGAGTTACAGTCTGTAGTCATCGCCAAAGCTCTTTTGGTACCTTTGATATTTACAATAGCAGCATCTGATGGAGCATTGGTACTCATATTTTTAGTACCCACCATACTATCATATTGTTCATAAACCCATCGTTTGGAAGCAATATTAGGATGTCCTGTTAAGTGTTTTGCAATTACTTTCAAATCCTGTGTTTCAGGAATACTATCTATTCTAAATTCTTTTGTTTTTTGATAATAGGCGGGTTCTTTGTATTCTCTTTCGTAAACAGGAGCACCACCACCCAATACAAGGTTTGAAGCAGGGACATCAGCAACTAATTCGCCATGCATGTAAAAATGCAAGCGGTCACCTTCTGTAACTTCACCGATGATAGCACAATTCAAATCCCATTTTTCAAAAATAGCTTCTACAATTGCTTCTTTACCTTTTTCAACAACTATCAACATTCTTTCTTGTGATTCAGAAAGGAGAATCTCAAAAGGTAACATATTTTTCTGACGCAAAGGCACTTTGTCAAGGTCCACTCTCATACCACAACCACCTTTTTCCGACATTTCTGAAGTAGAGCAAATAATACCGGCAGCACCCATATCCTGCATGCCTACCAAAGCTTTCGATTTAATAACTTCTAATGAAGCTTCCAATAATAATTTTTCCTGAAACGGATCTCCTACCTGAATAGAAGGAATATCATCCGCTGAATCTTCTGTAATATCGGCAGAAGCAAAGGTAGCACCGTGTATTCCATCCTTACCAGTGGCTGAACCAACAATATATACAGGATTACCCACGCCTTTGGAAACTGCTGAAACCAGATTTTCTGTCTTCATCAACCCCACAGACATAGCATTTACCAATGGGTTTTGATAATAACAATCATCAAAAAATACTTCACCACCCACTACAGGAACACCAAAAGCATTACCATAATTGGCAATACCTTTTACAACTCCGTTTACTAACCATTTGGTTCTGTCTTTATCGATATTACCAAACCTGAGGGAATTTAATTGAGCAATAGGACGAGCACCCATTGTAAAAATATCGCGGTTAATACCACCAACACCTGTTGCAGCACCCTGATAAGGCTCTACAGCACAAGGATGATTATGAGATTCTATTTTAAAAACACAGGCAATGCCATCACCTACATCTACCATCCCTGCATTTTCTTGACCAGCTTCTACAACTAATTGTTTTCCTGTACGTGGCAAAGTTTTCAACCATTTAATAGAGTTTTTATAGGAAGCATGTTCCGACCACATTACTGAAAAGATGCTCAATTCTGTGTAATTGGGTGTTCTTCCTAAAATCTCTTTTATTTTTTCAAATTCTTCTGGAAGTAAACCAATCTCTTTTGCGGTTTCCACTGTAACTGTGCTTTTTGTATTCATTTTGATGGAGTGAAATTTTATTTGGATTTTTTTTACAAAACTACAATTTTATTTTGAAAAATGACTTATTGAATAAAGTTAGTTTTAAAGAATATACATCCTAATATCTTTTAAAAAAAATGTTAATATCTAATATTTAACGTTTTACACTTATTAATTTTGGTAATTACACAACTCTAAACTTCATATAATTTCGAAAAACAAAAAACGTAAGCTTTTCTATTCTTATTAAACATGAGTCCATAAATTTTAAAATGATTAACTTTGCCTTCTGAAATATAAAAATAATTTGTTTATTTCATTTTTCTACAATAAGTTTAAAGAAACTGATTATAAAAGTAAAATCAAAATAATACATGCTCCAATTCATACTTAAACGACTGTTTTATGGCTTTTTGGTTTTATTAGGCGTTACAACAGTTGTTTTTCTGTTGTTTAATGTTTTGCCCGGTGACCCAGCTCGTATGATGCTGGGACAACGTGCTGATATTAATTCTATAGAAGCCATAAATAAAGATTTAGGTAGAGATAAACCTTTAACTACTCAGTATTTTAATTACCTGAACGATTTATCCATTTTATCAATACATAATATCAAAAATACTGATAATTACTGGTATCTTGATCGTACCAAATACACTTCTGCTTTAAAACTTATTCCGCTTGGCACTTACGCTTTGGTATTAAAAACACCATATTTACGACGTTCTTATCAAAGTAAGCGTATGGTAACAGAAATCATCGCTGAGGCATTCCCAAAAACAGCTTTGTTAGCAGGAATATCAATGTTGTTTGCATTTATAATTGGCGTAACAGTGGGTGTGTTTGCAGCCATCAAAAAAGATGGATTTTTCGATAGGATTTCTTTGGTTTTGTCTGCTTTTGGTATGTCTCTTCCCTCTTTTTTTGCAGCTATTCTTATTGCTTGGTTATTTGCTTATGTATTATCAGCATACACAGGCTTAAGTATGTTTGGCAGCATGTACACCGTTGATGATTTTGGCAATGGCGAACACCTCGACTTAAAAAATCTTATTTTACCTGCATTTACTTTGGGCATCCGTCCATTAGCTGTAATAGTTGAATTAACAAGAAGTTCGATGTTGGATGTGCTTTCACAGGATTACATTAGAACCGCCAAAGCCAAAGGTTTATCTTCATGGCACATCATTACAAGACATGCATTAAAAAATGCAATGAACCCTGTAATTACAGCCGTTTCGGGCTGGCTGGCATCCTTAATGGCAGGTGCAGTTTTTGTGGAATATGTATTCGACTGGAAAGGAGTTGGTGTAGTAATAGTAGATGCACTTGAAAAATATGATTTCCCTGTAGTAATGGGAGTTTTGCTTTTTATCTCTATAATATTGGTAATTATCAATATCTTTGTAGATGTTTTATATGGAATGTTAGATCCAAGAATTAGATTATCTTAAATAAATAAAAATATAACATGAGAAGAAAAATTGTAGCAGGAAACTGGAAGATGAATAAAACTTTTCAGGAAGCTGATGAATTAATCAACGAAATTGTAGATGGTTTGGAAGAAGCCAACCAAAAAAATGTAAATGTAGTGATTTGCCCTCCATTTACTTTTATGGAAATGATTACCGACTTCGCACAAGAGAGCGAATATTCTGCAGGAGCACAAAATGTAAGTAGCCACGATACTGGTGCATTTACTGGCGAAGTCTCTGCAAAAATGTTACATTCAATGGGTGTGGAATACTGTATCATCGGTCATTCCGAACGTCGAAACTATTTCAAAGAAACAGATCAAGAGCTTACACAAAAAGCTGAATTATTGCTTAAAAATGACATTTTGCCTATCTTTTGTTGTGGCGAGTTATTGCCCGACCGCGAAGCTAAGAAACATTTTGACGTTGTAAAACAACAATTGGATAACGCTTTATTTTGCTTAGACCCTTTAGATTTTGCTAAAATTATTATTGCTTATGAGCCTGTTTGGGCTATTGGAACAGGTGTTACAGCAAATCCAGAGCAAGCACAGGAAATGCACGCTTATATTCGTTCGTTGATATCTGAAAAATATGGAAAAGAAATTGCTAAAAATACCAGCATATTATACGGTGGCAGTTGCAATGCCGAAAATGCAAAAGAGTTATTTGCCAACACTGATGTAGATGGTGGATTAATTGGTGGAGCTTGTCTGAAAGCAGCAGATTTCTTAAAAATTATTGATTCTTTTTAAAAAATAAATAATGGTTTACATAGAACTAAACATAAAAATGAATCCCGAAAACCCATTGATGGAAATCGTAATGGTAGAATTGGGCGAACTGGATTTCGAAAGCTTTGTTGATACAGAAGATGGTATGCTTGCATACATACAGGAAACTCTTTTTGACGAAAAGGCTATTCAAAACATGCAAATTATAAAAGAAAACCCATCACTTTTTTCCTACACTTTCCAAAAAATGGAAGATAAAAACTGGAACGAAGTTTGGGAAAGTAATTATGATGCAGTAGTTATCAAAAACAGATGCGGCATTCGTGCTCCATTTCATCCTGCAAATAAAGATATTGAATTTGATTTGGTAATTATGCCAAAAATGTCATTTGGAACTGCTCATCACGAAACCACTTCCAATATGATAGAATTCTTATTAGAAGAAAATTTGAAAAACAAATCTGTATTAGATATGGGTTGCGGAACAAGTGTGCTTGCAATTCTTGCAGCTAAGTTAGGAGCAAGAGATGTAGTGGCTATTGATAACGATGAATGGGCTTATAATAATTCACTCGAAAACATTGTTATGAATAATGTGCCCGACATTAAAGTATTTTTAGGAGATGCTTCCTTATTGCCCTCCATGCATTTTGATGTAATCATTGCAAATATAAATCGAAATATTTTACTAAACGACATCCAAGCTTATGCTTTATCGTTAAATAGCAATGGTGTATTGCTGATGAGCGGCTTTTACGAACAAGATATTCCTATCATTAAAGAAGAATGTGCAAAATATGATTTAGCTTTTGAACGTTATATATCAAAAAATAATTGGGTAGCTGTAAGATTTATCAAATAAAATTAAACAAAATGATGGCAAAACGTTTCTTCTTGTTCACTTTAATTTCTGTCTTGTTCTCATTTCAAAATTCTTTTTCTCAAACTATGAAAAGCTTTTCAAAAGACAAAAGCTTTTATATTGAAGAAATGAGATCCTTGTTCAAAGAAGATAAAAACGCTGATAAAGATCAAAAAGCTTCAGCAGAAGCCACGTTAGTAAATTTTGAGCAATTGTGGAATTCTGGTAGTTTTGACGATAATGAAAAAACACAACTCCTTTCCGCTACCAATTTAATGCTGAAAGCAAAAATGCGCGCATTTCCGCATTTCTTTAGTTTTCTTAATTGCCTTATTGATTTCAAAAAAAGCGATCAAAATGAAAAAAGTTACAATGCTTGGTTTAAGGGTGTTCTTAGCTTACTCGACTTTAAAAAGAGTAGGTATTTTGTAGATTTCATGGAAAACACCAGCATTTTATTAAAAACCAATTATCTATTTACAACAAAAGCATTAAAATGGTATTCAACAACAAATGAATTTCACTATGAAAACGATAGTACTATCAAAGTTGTTTTTCCATCATTGGATTTAATTTGCCAAGCAAATAAAGACAGTTCTATTATTTTAAATACAAAGGGTACTTTCTTTCCAATAGAAAATAAATGGATAGGCGAAGGTGGAAAGCTTACATGGGAAAGAGCAGGTTATGGACCCGATGAAGTGTATGCTCAAATTGGAAATTATGAGGTTGATATGCGATTCTCTAAATTTTCATCCGATTCAGCTAAATTCTTTTATCCTGCTTATTTTTCTAGTTTTTTATTGGGAAGTATTCAAGAAAAAGTGATGGCAGATGTAACCGAAGATAAGGCATCTTATCCTCGTTTCAATTCTTTTGATAAACGATTGAGTATTAAAAACATTTTCACTGATATTGATTACGAAGGTGGTTTTGCAATGAATGGTGCTAGAATAATAGGTACTGGCGATAAATTCCAAGATGCATACTTGAAATTCAAGAAAGATGGGAAGGAATTTGTTTCAGTTGCTTCCAAGGCATTCTCAATTCGTAAAGATAAGATTTCATCAAATTTGGCTTCTGTAACTATATATTGGAAAGGAGATTCGATTTATCATCCAAGTTTAGAAATGAAGTATATGAGCGTTACCAAAGAATTAACTTTAATTCGTGGTATGAATGACATTTCAGAAAGTCCTTTTTTTAATACTTACCATAAATTAGATATGTATTTTGAAGCCATGTACTGGAAAACAGATGAACCAAAGATTGATTTCAGTATGATAAGATCACCGGGAAGAAGTAGTAGGGCAACTTTTGAATCGTTTAACTATTACTCCGAAGCTCGCTTTGCAAAATTGCAAGGTATAGATGAAATCAATCCTTTATATCGAATAAAAAAATATGTTGATAGCTATGATACCCAACAAATTTACGTAAGTGACCTATCAAAACAGATGAAAATTGAACCTGAACAGGTTAAGGTAATGCTCATTCGTCTTGCAAACATGGGTTTTTTGATTTACGATCCCGATGATGAAGTTGTTTACGTTAAAGATAAAGTAAACGAGTATATAAAAGCATTAAATAAAAAGACTGATTATGATGCTTTGCAGTTTTATTCATCTGTTGATGATGGAATTAATGCTTCATTAAGTTTGTTGAGTTTCGATTTAAAAATAAAAGGTATTCCTGTAGTATTATTAAGTGATTCACAAAATGTATTTGTATATCCAAGCAGCCAAGAAATTTTGGTAAAAAAGAACCGTGATTTTACTTTTTCAGGTCGTATTCACGCCGGTCGTTTTGATTATTTTGCAAAAGGATGCTCATTTCAGTACGATGATTTCAAATTAAATTTACCGGTAATAGATTCCATGAGTGTTAGAGTATTAGCTTTTACAACTAACGAAAAAGGAGAACGTCCTTTAGTGAGATTAAACACTGTAATTGAAGATTTGAAAGGAGATCTTTTGGTTGATTATCCTAATAATAAATCGGGTTTAAAATCACATCCAGAATATCCAGTTTTTACCAGCCGTGATGATTCTTATGTTTACTATAATAAACCAAATATCCAACATGGTGTATATACAAAAGACAAATTCTTTTTCCGTGTAAAGCCATTTAAAATTGAAAATCTGGATAGAATTCCTACGGATAGCCTTACATTTAACGGAAATCTAACTTCGGCAGGTATTTTCCCTGAAATAACCGAACCTCTCAAAGTTCAACCCGATTATTCCTTAGGGTTTATTAAGAAAACACCTTCCACAGGATTGGCAAACTATGGTGGAAAAGGAAAATATTATAATAAAATCGATTTAAGCAATCAAGGTCTTAGAGGTAATGGAAAATTAGAATATCTAACTTCAACTTCTCAATCAAATAATTTTATATTCCTTCCTGATTCTATGAATACAATTGCTCAAAAATTCGACATTAAAGAGCAAAGCACTTTAACAGAATACCCCCAATTAACTTCAAACAACGTAAAAGAACATTGGAGACCTTATCAGGATTCGTTAATTGTTGATCAAATTGACAGTGCTTTTGCAATGTATAACAATGAATCGAAACTTAGTGGTCGTGTAATTTTAACACCAAAAGGATTGACAGGAAGCGGAAATATGGTGTTTGAAAAAGCTGAAATGGAATCAAATATGTATCAATTTAAGCAACATTTATTTGATGCCGATACTGCTAATTTCCGTTTAAGAACATTTGATTTAACAGATTTAGCATTTAATACCGAAAACTACAAATCGCATATTGATTTTAAAAAGCGAAATGGAGAGTTTAAATCAAATGGAGGAGTTTCGAAAGTTAATTTCCCAATTAACAGATATCAATGTTATATGGATTTCTTAGACTGGTCGATGGATAAAGATGAAATTGCATTGAGAAATACTCTAAAACCCGGAACTGAGGGCATTGATAAATTGTCTTTAAAAGAATTGCTATCAGCTGATTTGCCAGGTTCTGATTTTGTGTCAACACATCCGGCTCAGGATTCTTTAAAATTCAAGTCGCCAAGAGCAGTATTCAACATGAAAGATTATATTTTAACAGCCGAAGGGGTTAAAATTATAAGAGTTGCTGATGCTGCGATAGCTCCCGACAAAGGAAAAGTTGTGATTTTGCGTCAGGCTGAAATGCAACCTTTTGTTAATGCAAATATATTGGCTGACACCGCTACAAAATTTCATAATTTTTATCAGGCTAATGCTACTATTCAAGGCAAATATGCTTATGTAGCCAATGGAAACTATGATTATGTAGACGAAAACGAATTAAAACATCAGATTTATTTCAATAAAATAGTTGTTGACAGCAACAGACAAACATTTGCTAATGGATATATTTCCGATTCCAGCGATTTTGCTTTAAGTCCTGCATTTGATTTTACTGGCAATGTAGAGTTAAGAGCAGCCAATGAGTTTTTATTTTTTACAGGTGGAACTCAAATTCATCATACATGTAGCGAAGATGCTCTTAGTTGGTTAAAATTTAGTGCCGAAATTAATCCCAAAGAAATAATGATTCCTATTGGCAGCGAACCTAAAGATATCAATGGAAAGAAAATGGCTGCCGCAGTTCTTTATTCAAATACAGGACAAATATATACTTCTTTTGTCAATAGTAAACGTTTTTACAGTGACACCGCTGTAGTTTCTGCCAATGGCTTTATGATGTATTTTAAAGATAAAAAAGAATACAGAATAGCATCGCAAACTAAATTATTAAATCCGGATACTGCTGGCAATATGCTTGTGATGGATGTGAACAGTTGTGTTACAAGCGGAGAAGGAAATATTAATTTGGGAACCAAACTTGGCAGAGTTGAAATGAGTAGTTTTGGGAATGTAACCAATAATATGAGAAGCAACGAAGCTACTTTTGATCTGGTGATGCCATTAAACTTCTTTTTCAATGCCGATGCTATAAAATTAATGGGACAAAGCTTATATACCAATAATAGCTTAAATTCAATTGAGAATTCTACAGCAACTAAAGTTAAAAAGGCATTTACCGAAATATTAGGCGAAAAGGATGCTGAAAAAGTTGTAAACGAAATTAATATGTACGGTGCTTTACGCAAAGTTCCGGACAAACTGGATTTTACCATGTTGCTTACCGATATTAAGCTCAGATATGATTCTACTACAAAATCGTTTATTTCTTTGGGCGAAATTGGTGTAGGAAATATAGGAAAAACTCAGGTTAATAAATATGTGAAAGGATATTTGCAGCTTATTAAAAAGCGAAGTGGCGATATTTTTACTTTGTATCTCGAATTGGATGAGTCGGAATGGTATTTCTTTAACTACAGCAATAATTTGATGCAGGCTTATTCGTCGGTAAAAGATTTTAACGATTACATTACCAAAGAAAAACCTGATAAACGACGCTTAGATGCTGATAATGGATTGCCTGCCTACTCCTATTATCTTTCGACAGAACCTACCCGCAACAAATTTATTAAACGCATGGAAGCCGCCGGAGCTACAGGCGAAGAACCAATACAAGAACCTGAAAAAACAACTGAATAAAAAACTTATATTATGAAAAATTTAATTTTATTATTTATTCTATTACCGTTTACTGTTTTTGCAAAATTTTATACGGGCAGTATAACTTTTAACAATGAAAAAAAAATAACTGGCTTTGTTGAAATTCCAAATTATGACGATTCTAAAATTTGTTTTAGGTTTGAGAAAAATGGTTCAACTGAAAAGTATGTAATTGAAGATGTAAAAGGTTTTGAAATAATCAATGAAGAATCTCAAGTTTTAAAATATATAACTTTAGTTTTATCACGTCCCAAATTACTTAAACCCCATGAAATGAAAATGGATAAACAAAAATCATGGGTTTGTTTAATAAAAGAAGGCGGCATTAATCTCTATTCGGCATATTATTATATAATAAGTGGCAGAACAATTTCTTCTGGTTATAAAATTTATGTAAAAAAAGAAAATGAGGAATTTGGACGGTATTTATAAGAAGAAATTCAAGGTGGGGTTATAGGTGATAGGTATGCTCAATTAAAATTAAGTTTGAAATTATATTTTGAAAAAGACTGCCCTAAGTTTTCAACTTCAATAGTAAATGATGATATTGAAAAATATGGTATAGAAAGAATAGTCTTTCTTTATGATAAACTCTGTGGAAAATAATTTACTTTTTACTAATGTCTACCAACACCCCATTTTTCAATATTGGCACTACATTGGCAGTATCGAGTTGAAAAGTAAATTCCAGCACATCATCCAGCTTAAGTTTTCGCAAGCGTTCGCGGTGGGCTGCTTTTTGAATATATGCCAGTGGATTTGATTTGGCAATACTCCATAAATCCAAAGCTGCTTCGGCTGAATCGCAATCCATTTTAAGGTCAGCAGAAGTAAGCAGTTGTTCAATCAATGCTCCTGCAAATATCGAATCTTCCAGATTGAATTTGTTTTTCCAGCCTGCACACAATATCACTACATTTGAATGCTGATTGATTAACCATTGGCTTAATGCTGTTATATTTGAAAAAGCTCCTATTACAAGTCCTTCGGCATTTTTAGCCAATTCGATGGCTTGTGTGCCATTGGTGGTGCTATAAGCTATGGTTTTGCCTTTAACGGCTTCGGTCATAAAATTAAAGGCAGAGTTGCCAAAATCGGCAAAACCCATTACGATGCCTTCTCTTTCCGAAGCCACCAGATAGCCCTTTGCTTTATATTCTTTGGCTTCGTCAAGCGATGCCACGGGAATAATAGCCTCTACTCCATTCGCAAAAGCAGCGCATATCGAAGTGCTGGCACGTAATATATCTACCATTACCACAATAAAATTATTGTTGGTAACAATTTCGCTGTAAAGTTTTGGGGTAAAACAGACTTCTATGGTATTCATTTCGTATGTATTTTTAGAAATGCAAAAGTAAGAATTAATTGGGAGTTGAGATATGAACTAATGTAACAAGTTTAAAAACCTAACATTATTACCTGATCTGTAAATTTATGCAAAAGCCCCACTGCCAAATTAAAATATGCTGACCGTGGGGCAAAAAACTCAATACTTTTATTAAGCCTTACTTTGCTTTTACCTTTACACCTATGGCTTCCAATGCCTGATCGTCGGCAAGTAATATGCGGGCATATTTTATAAACTCCGAATAAATAGGATAGAGCTCATCGAATGCTTTATCGCGGGCATCGGTGGCTTGCTGGGCTTCGGCTAACTCTTTGCGTTGACTTTCTTTAACGCTTTGTAGCTTGTTAAGGTCGATAAGTTGTTTGTTAACTATATCAGCTGTAATTCCTATGGTTTTTATGTCTTCCTGCAAATTGGGGGTAGTAGTTAATTGACCGTAAAAGTTTTTTACTTCCTGAAACCATGCATCATAAGCTATACTTTTGTGTTGGTCGAGTTTTAGTGCAGCACGAGCCAAGGTATTGGTTTTTAAAAACACTTTGCACAAATTGCGGTGCATTAAATAAATTTCGTCAATTTGCGTACGTTGGGTGTTTAGTTTTTCTGTTTCCGAAAATTGCTCTGCATATTCTTTGGTTTGGGCTTGCTGCAATGTTTCTAAATTAGTTACACTATTTTGCAGTTCTTTAATTCGTTCGTTGGTAAAACCCACTGTTTTCATTGCTGTAAAAACAGAAGGCAGCGTAGCATTGTCAAATGCAAGTTTCATTTTCCCTATTTGTTGGTCGAAACTTAAATATCTTGCTTTTGGGGTTTTCTTTTCTTCTTCAGGTAAATTTTGTGTTGTTTCCATTGTTAATTTTGATTTTTTTAATTTATAAATTGTTTAATATACGGTATAAAATATTGTTTTTGTGTTTTTTTCGACTTTCACCCTATTTTTTTGAAAGTTCTATGCCATTTATTCATTTCTGCATGTGAATATACAATTTCTGTACTCGTATAATCCATTTCTGCATCTGAATATATCATTTCTGCAAACAAATATATCATTTCTGCAAACGAATATACCATTTCTGCACTCGTATAATTCATTTCTGCATGTGAATATACCATTTCTGTACTCGTATAATTCATTTCTGCATGTGAATATACCATTTCTGCACTCGAATATATCATTTCTGCATGCTGCTTATCCATTTCTGATACCCGATAATCCATTTCCAACAGCCTTAGTATTACGTATTAAAGTAAAAATTATTGTTTGATAATCGTTTTTTCTTTTTAGCCGTTTGCAACTACCCTTATTGTGATGTCTTTGATTTCTATTTTCATAACTAAATCATTTATCTTTTACATCTTACTTGCTTCATCTTTTTGCAAAATATTAAATTCATCGCACATTGAAATTAATTTTTGCAATGTATCAGGTTGGATATTATTTATAATGTTATTTTTAGTTTTATCTTTATCTTTAATTTTATTTCTACCTTTATTTTTATCAATAGATTCTTCAATATCAAGATTCCATTTCAGAATTAATACTCTTTTAATATCATTGCATCTTATTACTTTGCATTGAATAATATCACTATGTTTATAATTATTTACTCTTTCTTTTATTATTTTTCGTTGCACCAATGAATAATTACTTTTTTTGTAATTAACAGAGCCTTTATATTTCCCATTTACTAAATACGATATTTCGTTATTGTCTGTATTTCGAACAATCTGAACTGATACAATTTGTTCTAATAATGCTTGCGGTATATTGTTTTTCCAATCAAAATAGTCTATTTGTTGAGAAAAATAAATTTTACCTTCATTATTATATCCACAAAAAATTACTTGAATAATATCACCTTTATTGCAATTCTTAAACGATTTAATATTCTCAAATTGCTTATATGATAATAATCCTACTATTGAGCCACAATTCCATTCAAAATGATATCCAATTTCAACTAAAACGGCGTTTACTAACTTTTTAATGATGATACCTGTGTATTTTTCGCCTAATGTAAGTGCTGCTTTTTTAAATTGTGGTATTTCTCCGTTAATTATTATTGAAAGAGGTAGAGATTCTTTTGAAAATTGAAAAATATTCCCAAAAAATATCTTCCCTTTTAACTGTTGTTGTATAGCTTTCCAATAATCAGATGAGTAGTACCAAGGCATGTGATCAAAGTGGATAAAGGCATTTAAACCATTAACATTTACAACAAAACCTTTTTCGCATATATTTTTAATTTTAAATGCAACCGATTTATTTTCTCTTATACAGTTTTCTAAAGTTTCAATTTGATGTTCTAACCATTCATCTTTTTCATCTTTATCCAGAATACCAATTTCATTCAATTCATCATTTAAAGATTTCTCTTTATCGTTGTTGAATAATTTAAAAATTTCATTTTTTATAATTTCAAATTTCATTTTTAATTTAACTTATTTCATAAGCCTTCTTCGTTATCGTTTTTTGTTCTTTTTCAAAGTTTAAAACTTTGACAAAGGTATCAAGCATTTCTGCATGTGAATATACTATTTCTGCATGCTGCTTATTCATTTCCAACAGCCTTAGTATTACGTATTAAGTAAAATATTATTGTTTGATAATCGTTTTTAGGACGACTATTTTTTAGGTTTCTTTGAATTTATTTTTTTAGATGTACTTTCTATTTGCTTCACAAAATGCTTTTCTGCTTCCGACAATTCGTTTTTCATTTTTTCTTTATATTTTTCATACTCCATATTTGCTTTTTGCAGTGCTTGTGTGTGGCTAATTGTTCCTGAATTTTGCAAAATATTATTCCCTGACATTCGCACAAAATCATCTAAACGTTCTATCCAATCTTTCATATACATTGGTGTTCGATTTAGAGCCTGAAGTTCTGCTAATTCTAAGTAAGCTGTAACCATTCTATTCAGTTTATTTAGCTCATCTTCGTTTAAATAGTTTTTGGCAATTTCAGTTTCTTGTTTTGTTGGTTTACTTCCTTTAATATGTATTAAGCCAAGATTTGTTTTTTTAGCATCAATACGTTGATAAATAACTTCGGCTGCTGTATGTCCGTGTGCTGCCCAGTGCATTTTGTTTTGTACGGTTTGAAAAAACTTAACGGATATTTCTAACATAGGGTCGTAATCAATACTGCTAGCATAAATATCCAATACCTTTCTCCAAAATACTTTTTCGGAAGATCTTATATCACGAATACGTGCCAATAATTCTTCAAAATAGTTGCCTCCACCAGCCTGTTTTAGTAAATCATCATTCATTGTAAATCCTTTTACAATGTATTCCTTTAATCGGGCAGTTGCCCATTGGCGAAATTTTGTGCCTTGATGGCTTTTTACACGGTAGCCAACCGAAATAATGAGGTCAAGATTATAATATTTAACAGATTTTTCCTGCACTTTCCCTTCAATAGCACCATGTTGGGTGGTATGTCGGAATTCCCGACACACCATATTTTCGTCCAACTCGCCTTCCTTAAATATATTAATTATATGCTCGGTAATAGTACTTCTACCCTTTGCAAACAAAGTAGCAATTTGCTCTTGCGATAGCCAAACGGTTTCGTCTTCTAATCGAGTTTCAATTTTTGTATTGCCCTCTTCGGTTTGGTAAATAATTATTTTAGAGTCTTCCATTGTTGAACCAGCTCATTGTAATTTCTTTTTGTTCTCTGATCGTTTTGTTCATTGTCAAAGTTTTAAACTTTGACAATGGTATCAAACGTTTTATCTATTTCCTTTTGCTCTGTTATGGGTCTTACACAACATTTCACAATTTTTAATATCTGTTGCACCGCCTTTACTCCAGGCTGTTACGTGGTCGGCATCCATTTCAGCTAATTTCCAGATTTTAGTCTTGTTTGAATCGTGGCCTAAAGCACATAATGGGCAATTTGAAACACCTGCTTTCTCGGCTTCAGCTGTTTGATTGGCACAAACAGATTTTTTGGTGGCTTCGTCATATACACGAACTTCAAGTAATTTAGAGTCAATTGAACCTCCTAATATATATTCGAATATTCCTCTGCGATTTTTTATATATGGGTCGGCATAAAGTTTTTTTACTTCTTCCGAAACAGTTTTTGAATTATAGGGTTTTTTGCGATAGGTTTCGTACAATCGCCCCCATTCAAGTCCGCGCATTTCGGTTTCAACATCTGAAAATACAGTAGAAACCCAGTCGATGACACTATTAAAATAGTTTTTTAATTCAGTTATATTCGTATCGAAACGGTGGCGACTCATATAGTCATCAATATTTCCTTTGCTTACCCAATCGAATGCTCGTTCCAAAAAATCCTGTCGGTTGGCACTACCAGCTATGTAAGCACTCCATTTTTGAATGTTAGCATTTTGACTATTACTGAATTCTTCTTTGCCAAGTGTTACAAAAGGACCTGAATATATGGCATTGTTTATCTCCTGTTGATTGAGGGGAACACCAACTATATTGATAGTACGAAACCACTGTTTTATTTCGGGTTCTGTGCCTTCGCATTCATAAATGAGTAGTTTAGTTTCATATATTATGCTTTGCAACTCGGGTGCAAAACTGCTAAAATATTGCTGCATTCCGTTATCGTCTTTTATAGCAAATTTGTTGGTTACAAATCGTCCGAAACTTGTAATGCGTTGTTGTCCGTCTAATACTTCGAGTTTATTGTCGTTAATTTTGTTGAAATAAATTAAACCCAAAGGATATCCTTTTAAAATAGATTCTATAACGGCTACATCTTTTTTGCCATCGGCATATATGTAGTTACGTTGGTATTCGGGTTGTATTGTAAGTTTGCCCGATAAACCAAACAAGCCCTTACCCTCAAGCTCGTTATATATAAAGCCATCGCAAATGTCTTTAACTGTTATATCTATTCTTAGTGTTGTTTTCATCTTAGTAATTTCTTTATTGTATAATTAATCAAGTTTTGCAACTGTATAAAAGAGATAGTCAACTATTTTTTAAGGTTTTCTTTTCTGCCGAAGTTAAGCGGCGTTCTACTTTTTTCACATCTTCGGCTGGGGGCAAATTTTCGGGCACCAAACCTCTTTCTACCATAATTTTTCGAACAGCGGTATTGTTTTCTACATGTTCTTTTTCAATAGATAGTGTTCCTGTAAGGTCTTTGATTTCCACATTTTCTGCTGTCATGGCTGCGGCAAAATCTTTGGCTTTTATGCTTACAGTAGGCAAAAAATCGGCTACTGGACGATTTTCGAGCACATTCATTTTCTTTTTCAGTTGTGCAGTATTTAGTCGAAAAAGGGCTTGGTCGCCTTTTGAACGTATTATGGCAAATCCTTTATCATCAACGCCCCTTTCGTACAAAACTCCCGATAATCGTTTTTCGGTTTCCTGTAGTTTTTTGCGGGCTTGCACACGTTCCGATTCTAACATTCGCTGCTCAATCAATTCTGCTCTTCGGGTTTGTATAGCAAAATAGGTTTGTGCAAAAGCAATTTCGGGTTTGCGGGAGTCGCCGTTTTGTGCTATTAAATAGCAGGCGTATCGTGTTAGAAGGATGTCATCTATTTGATGTTGGGCTCCTTTTCCTGCCTCTATCACCTTGCTGACGTCAGCAAAGTGATAAGATATACTTTGTCCTGCATTTTTACAGGATTCTTTGGCTTTTACGATTGCGTTTTCGAAGTTACGCCATTGTGTATAACCCAATAATGCCTGCAATTCTCTTGCACTCCAACACTCTACACCTTCTAATTGTGCTGCTGCAAGCTCAAAGTTCTCAAATAACTGCTTTATTTCTGTAGTTTTCATTTTGCAACTTTTTTTGCGTTTTATTAAAATTCTACCATAGGTTCTTTGACCATTTATTATTGAACAACCGCCTCTATCTTCAGGATGTGTACGATAATTTAATCTGTCCAATATATCTTTCGGAGCTGATGCACGAGTATTGCCACTGGCTTGCCAAATTATCTCAAATTGTTCAGGTGAATATTTATCGAGAAATGTAATTGGGACACCCATTACACCGTCATAATCGCTTGGAATGGAATCCGTGAAAGGAACATCAATAGCATCATAGTTTTCATATTGGTCATAAGATTCTTTCCCTTTTATTTCCTTATGTTTACTAAACTTCAAATTATCCTCCATAGTCATAAGGGGCATTGGTTGATGACGTCTTCCGTGGTCAAGATTTGTAAACCAACAAACTCCTGGTACACGATTAACTTTTTCTCCGTTTTGTTCTTTTTCAAATTTATAGGTATCAGAATAAACAAAATCAGATGGCACTTTAAAGTACATACCTTTATTAAAATTTGTTGCACCTAACCATAGTTTGTCGGCTTGTATTAAAGGGAAAAGTTCTTTGTAAGTGATTGCATTTATATTACCAATTATTAAAAATTGTTTTTCTGCTTCAACTGACCAAGCTAAAAAATCACGAAATAATGAAAAAGGTGGATTGGTAATAATGATATCGGCTTCATCTCTAAGTTTTTTAATTTCTTTACTATTAAAGTCGCCATCGCCTTCTAAATAAGTCCATTTTAAATCATTTACATCGGTTTTGCCATCACCGGTAATATCGTTATCAAGGATAAATATTTTGCCGTTTTTTACAGTTTTGTACTCGTCAAACTGAGGGTCATTCACTTCAAAAAGTGTAGGTTGATATGCAACTTTATATTTTTTGCTATCGGGGGCATAGCTGGTGCTTATAAGTTTTTTTAGTCCAAAGCGTTTAAAGTTTTGTGCAAAAAACTTGGTAAAATTGCTCCATTCGGGGTCGTCGCAGGGTAATAAAATAGTTTTGCCACTAAACACATTGGGATTAAATTCTAAATATGCTGTAATTTCTTTTTCTATATCGTGGTATTGTGTATAAAATTCATCATTCTTTGCGTTTTTTGCATTTGTGAGATTGCTGTTTGCCATTTTTTAGTTCATTTAAGACGCAAATATATGAATAATTCTATTATCCTATTATGTTTTTTTTAACAAAAACACAAAATACAAAAATTAAAACTCCGGAAATTTATCTGTGAATATCTTATTTAGCATCCATTATTCAAGCCTTTTGTTCTCTCAAAATTGTTGATAAATTCCCTTTTATTCAACCCAAAGTTTTTTGTTATTCTCAATATTTGTTTGTAATTTTGGAGATTATTAAAGAATACAATAAATATTTGAATATGAGTGAGATTGAAAACGAAGATTTGATAATAAATCCAGAAACATACACTGCCGATAACATCCAGGTACTCGAAGGACTGGAAGCCGTTCGTAAACGCCCTGCCATGTACATTGGCGACATCAACATCAGAGGATTACACCATTTAGTATATGAAGTAGTTGACAATTCTATTGACGAAGCTTTAGCAGGTTATTGCAATAAAATAGATGTTTTTATCAACGTAGATAATTCAATAACCGTTAGCGACAACGGACGTGGTATTCCGGTCGGAATCATGGAAAAAGAAGGCCGTTCAGCTTTGGAAGTTGTAATGACTGTTTTACATGCCGGAGGTAAATTCGATAAAGGTTCGTATAAAGTATCAGGTGGTTTGCATGGTGTGGGGGTTTCCTGTGTAAATGCACTTTCAAAACACCTCAAAGTAGAAGTTTTCCTTAATGGCAAATCCTATATGCAGGAATTTGAATTTGGTAAGCCATTGTATTCAGTAAAAGAAACAGGTGATTCCGATAAAACAGGTACTACAGTAACTTTTCTGCCCGACGATTCTATCTTTATTACCAGAGAATACAATTACGAAATTCTAACCTCTCGCTTACGCGAATTAGCATTTTTAAATAAAGGCGTTACATTAAACATTACCGACCTTCGCGAAAAAGACGAAAATGGTGAATATATTTCTGATATTTTTCATTCCGATCACGGTTTAAAAGACTTTATCGAATACCTTGATGCAGTTAGAGAAAAACTAATGCCCGACCCTATCTATATCGAAGGCGAAAAAAACAATACGCCTATCGAAATTGCCATGCAATACAACACTTCATTCTCAGAGAACATCCATTCTTATGTAAATAATATCAACACCCACGAAGGTGGTACTCACCTTGCCGGTTTCAGAAGAGGTTTAACACGTACCTTAAAATCCTATGCTGAAAAATCGGGAATGTTGGAAAAAATTAAATTTGATATCAGTGGCGACGATTTCCGCGAAGGCTTAACCGCAATTATTTCTGTAAAAGTACAGGAACCACAATTCGAAGGACAAACCAAAACAAAATTAGGAAACTCCGAAGTAATGGGTTTTGTTGATCAAATAGTAAGTGAATTGCTTTCTAATTTCCTTGAAGAACATCCCAAAGAAGCCCGAATGATTGTTAATAAGGTTATTTTGGCTGCAACAGCGCGTCATGCTGCCCGTAAAGCACGCGAACTGGTACAACGTAAAAATGTATTAAGCGGCTCAGGATTACCCGGGAAGCTATCCGATTGTTCAGAACGTGACCCTGCTAAATGCGAACTTTATTTGGTTGAAGGTGACTCTGCGGGTGGTACAGCCAAACAAGGCAGAGACCGGAAATTTCAAGCTATTTTACCATTAAGAGGTAAAATCCTTAACGTTGAAAAAGCAATGCAACACAGGATATACGAAAGCGAAGAAATCAAGAATATGTTCACCGCTATGGGAGTAAGCATTGGTACCGAAGAAGACAGCAAAGCCCTCAATATGGAAAAAATCCGTTATCATAAAGTCATTATCATGACCGATGCTGATGTGGATGGTAGCCATATTGCAACATTAATTTTAACCTTTTTCTTCCGCTATATGAAAGAAATGATTGAACAAGGCTATGTTTATATTGCTACACCACCACTATATCTGATAAAAAAGGGAAAAGATGAACGTTATTGCTGGACTGAAGAAGAAAGAGCTCAGATAATCGAAGCTTATACTGTCAACGGAAAAGAAAGCAATATTCACATTCAACGTTACAAAGGTCTTGGAGAAATGAATGCAGAGCAACTTTGGGATACTACCATGAACCCTCAATTCAGAACATTGCGACAAGTTACTATTGAAAACGGTTCTGAAGCTGACAGAGTATTCTCAATGTTGATGGGAGATGAAGTTCCACCACGCAGAGAGTTTATTGAAAAAAACGCAAAATATGCCAGAATTGATGCGTAATATGTAAATTAATTCATCGTTTAGAAATCTTTCTGAGATTTCTCTTTAAAATCCAAAGTATTATTTAACGTGAATACTTTGGATTTTTTTATAGCTTGCGTTATTAAGAAAATAGAAATTGATTTGCATTAAGAAATCTTAACAAGCAACTTAACATTTTTTAACTAAGAAAATTCAGCAGCAAAAGGGTATTCAGTTAATTTTGCGTTACAAATTATTAAAACTATGACACAAACAATTGACATTAATGAATTGAACGAACGCATTCAAAGAGAAAGTGCTTTTGTTGACTTGCTTTCGATGGAAATGAAAAAAGTAATTATCGGGCAAAAGCACATGGTTGAACGTTTATTAATTGGATTACTTTCAAACGGACATATATTATTAGAAGGTGTTCCAGGATTAGCCAAAACGCTTGCCATAAATTCGCTTGCAAATGCTATTCATGCAAAATTTAGCAGAATTCAATTTACACCCGATTTATTACCTGCCGATTTAACCGGTACATTAATTTATAGCCAAAAGAAAGAGGAATTTATTGTAAGAAAAGGTCCAATTTTTTCTAATTTTATATTGGCTGACGAAATAAACCGTGCTCCGGCAAAAGTGCAAAGTGCTTTATTGGAAGCCATGCAGGAACGTCAGGTTACCATTGGAGATCAAACCTATAAATTGGAAGAACCATTTTTAGTAATGGCTACTCAAAATCCAATAGAACAGGAAGGAACATATCCTCTACCTGAAGCACAAGTGGATCGTTTTATGCTAAAAGTAGTAATTTCATATCCTAAAAAGGATGAAGAAAAACTGATCATGCGTCAAAACATGAACAACGATTTTCCAAAAACAACTCCAGTACTTAAACCTGAAGATATAATTAAGGCAAGAGCTGTTTGCAGAGAAGTATATTTAGATGAAAAAATTGAAAATTACATCAGTGATATTGTATTTGCTACCCGTTTCCCTTCAGAATACAAACTTGATAAATTTAAAGGATTAATTAGCTATGGAGGCTCTCCACGTGCAAGTATCAATTTAGCATTGGCTTCTAAAGCGTATGCATTTATTAAAAGAAGAGGTTATGTAATTCCTGAAGATGTTAGAGCAATTTGTCATGATGTTTTACGTCACAGAATTGGACTAACTTATGAAGCCGAAGCCGAAAATATTACTACCGAAGAAATTATCAACGAAATACTTAATACGGTTGAAGTTCCTTAGTCAATTATCAATTATTGATGGTTAATGATTGAAACCCGAATTTTTCTTTTGTCATTCCGAACGATAGTGAGGAATCTCAATAAAAAAGTATTAAAATTTAATGAGATGCTTCCTTCGTCAGCATGACAAAAAGATTCAAAAATAAAAAACAATAAGCAAAACGCATTAATAACTAATAACTTATTAACCAATAACTAAATTGGAAACAAGCGAACTACTAAAGAAAGTACGAAAAATAGAAATCAAATCTCGTGGTTTGACCAATCATATTTTCTCAGGGCATTACCATAGTGCTTTTAAGGGAAAAGGAATGACATTTAGCGAAGTAAGAGAATATCAGTATGGTGATGATGTTCGTTCTATCGATTGGAATGTAACTGCAAGATTGAATCATCCTTACGTAAAAATATTTGAGGAAGAACGTGAGATGACAGTAATGTTACTAATTGACGTTAGTGGCTCAAATAAATTTGGTACTCAAAAACAATTCAAAGAAGAACTCATAACCGAAATTGCAGCAGTTCTTTCGTTTTCAGCTATTCAGAACAATGATAAAGTGGGCGTTATTTTCTTTTCAGATAAAGTAGAAAAGTTTATTCCTCCTAAAAAAGGCAGTTCTCATATTTTACGTATCATTCGTGAGTTGATTAATTTCACACCTTCTAATAACGAAACTAATATTGCAGAAGCTTTGCGTTATTTTACAAATATTATTAAAAAGAAATGCACAGCATTTTTAATCAGCGATTTCATGGATGATAAATTTGAAGATGCTATTAAAATAACTTCTAAAAAGCATGATTTAGTTGCCATCAGAGTTTATGATGAATTAGAAACCCAATTACCGGATATAGGAATTGTTAAACTAAAAAATGCCGAAAACGGAAATACACTTTGGATAGATTCATCTGATATTCAGGTTCGAAAGAACTATCAGATTTGGTGGAGACAACACGAAAAGTTTTTAAATGATACTTTTCTTAAATCGGGCACCGATGAAGTTAAAATCAATACCAATCAGGATTACGTAAAGCCATTGATGAGTTTATTTAAAAAAAGAGAAAGCAGATATTGATTAATTTAATGTAAAATGAGTAAAATTTTTAGATATATACTTCAAAGTTTATTGATTTTTGTTGCAATCCCTATTTTTGGACAGGATGTTAGTGTTTCTGCAAAAATAGATACGAATGTTATATTAATTGGAGATCAAGTAAATATTAAATTTTCGGTTACTACTCCTGCAAATTATCATGTTGTTTTTCCGATTTTTATTGACTCATTATCCAATAAAATTGAAATTGTAAACCAATCAAAAATTGATACCGTTTTTAGTCAGGATAAATCCAAAATTACATTAAACCAAACAGTTATTGTTACATCTTATGATTCTGGTTATTATTCAATCCCAAGTTTTCCTTTTCAATATCAAAAGAAAAATGAAACAGCAATCAATACAATGTTTTCCGATTCTGTTTTCTTAACTGTAAATATAGTCGCTGTTGACACTAATTTAGCTATCAAGGATATAAAGCCACCTTTAAAAGAACCAATTACACTTAAAGAACTTTTGCCATATATTGGAGCAGGTGCAGGAATCATAGTATTAATTATTCTTGCTATTTATCTTATTAGAAGATTTAATAAAAAGAAAAATAACATAATACTTCCACCAAAACCTAAAATTCCACCATACAAAAAAGCGTTACAGGATTTAGAAGCTTTGCGTTTGAAAAAACTTTGGCAAAATGATAAAATAAAAGATTATCATTCGGAACTTACTGAAATTTTAAGAGTTTATTTTGAATACCAATTTAATCTTCAAGCATTGGAAATGACTTCTGATGAAATCATTGAAGCATTTGAAGCTATTAAAAATGATAAAGATTTAATAGCTAAATTAAAACAAATACTGATGTTGGCTGATTTGGTAAAGTTTGCAAAGCAATTACCCCTACCCGATCAACACGATTTGAGTTTGAACAACGCAATTTATATTGTAAAAACAACTTCTGTAGAAAGCAATAAAGAAAACGCAATAGAAACTACTGATAATTTAAAACAAAACTAACGATGTCAGATTTTTTAAGACATATTGAATTTGCGAATCCGATTTATCTCTATTTACTATTGATAATCCCATTACTTATTGTTTGGTATATCTTTAAGAATAATAAATCATTTGCAGAAATTCAATTTTCCAGCTTCTCTCCTTTTAAAAACTTAAAAAAAACACTTAAACAAAGAATGTATCATTTGTTATTTGTTTTGAGGCTTTTGGTTATTTCTCTGTTGATTATTGTATTGGCTCGTCCTCAATCAAGCCTAAGCAAAAGAAACGTTTCTATCGAAGGCATTGATATTGTTTTAGCTTACGACATTTCAAGCAGTATGCTAGCTGAAGATTTTAAACCAAACAGATTAGAAGCAGGTAGAGATGTTGGTTTACAATTTATAAATGGAAGACCTAATGATAGAATTGGTTTGGTTATCTTTAGTGGTGAAGCATTTACACAGTGTCCTTTAACATCTGATCATGGCGTTTTGAAAAGTTTGTTTCTTTCTGTAAAAACTGGAATTATTGAAGATGGAACAGCTTTAGGCGATGGATTAGCAACCGCTGTAAGTAGAATAAAGGACAGCAAAGCTATTAGTAAGGTAATTATATTGATGACTGATGGTGTTAGTAATATGGGTTCTGTAGATCCGCTTTCTGCAGCTGATATTGCAAAATTGTTTGGCGTCAGAGTTTATACCATAGGAATTGGAACAACCGGAGTAGCTCCTTATCCTTTTAAAACTCCATTTGGTATTCAATATCAAAATATGGAAGTAAAAATCGACGAAGCTTTGCTCAAACAAATTTCAAAAATAACCAATGGAAATTATTATAGAGCTACTTCAAAAACAAAACTTGAAAATATTTTTAAAGAAATTGACAAATTAGAAAAATCAAAAATAGACGTTACTGAATTTCATAAGAAATCTGAAGAATTTTTATATTTCATTCTGTTAGCTGCATTTTTGTTAATTGTTGAAATAATAGTTAGATACACAATTTATAGAACAATACCATAATAAAGAATATGATTAAATTTGCTGAATTATCATTTCTATATGCTTTTCTTTTTGTGCCTTTTTTCATCCTATTATTTTGGATGATGCAGAAAAAGAAAAAAATGTTGCTCAAAAAATTGGGCGACAAAAATCTAATTATGCGATTGATGGAAAATTATTCTAATCCTCGTGTAGTTTGGAAATTTATTTTATTACTTGTTGCATTTATTTTTATTATTATAACGCTGCTAAGAGTTCAAATAGGTTCAAAAGTTGAAAAAGCAACACGAAAAGGTGCTGATATAATAATCGCTTTAGATGTATCAAACAGTATGTTAGCTGAAGATATTCAACCCAATCGTTTGGCTCGTTCTAAACAAGCCATTTCGAAGTTGATTGAAAAATTAGATAACGACAGAATTGGCATAATAATTTTTGCAGGAAAGGCTTTTGTTCAATTGCCACTTACCAATGATTATGCTGCTGCTAAAATGTTTCTCGAAACTATTAGCACTAATGATATTAATGAACAAGGAACGGCGTTAGGGTCTGCAATTTCATTGGCGGTAGAATCTTTTGATCAAAGTAAGAACAAAGAATCTGAAAAAAATAACAAAGCCATTATAATTATTACAGATGGCGAAAACCATGAAGATAATGCTATTGAGCAAACCAAAATAGCTTACGAACTAGGGATAAAAGTAAACACTATCGGCATGGGATTGATTGATGGAGCTCCAATACCTTTAAACAGTAACAATGCACAATCTGGTTACAAAAAAGATAAAGAAGGAAACACTATCATTACAAAGCTTGACGAAGCAATGCTGCAAAAAATAGCTGTTACCGGAAATGGAGCTTATGTTAGAGCAAGCAATAGCAATTCAGGCTTACAAACTATTTTTGATGAAATTAATAAGCTCAACAAAAAAGAATATGAAGCTAAGTCATTCTCTGAATACGAAGATCGTTTCCAATATTTTGCAGCTATTGCATTAATATTATTACTTTTAGAACTTACAATTTTTTATAAAAAAAGTAAAAGATTAAAAAATATCAATCTATTTGGAAAAAAATGATAGAAACAATGAAATATATCTTATTGATATTAGTTATTTTTGCCACTTCAGTGAATACATTCTCACAAAATGAGAAAAAATTTATCCGTGAAGGAAATAAACTATATGATCAGAAAAAATACAATGATGCAGAAGTAAAGTACCGTAAATCGTTGCAAAAAGATAGTACCTATTTTAATGGCAGGTACAATCTGGCAAATGCTTTGTATAAACAAAAAAACTATGACGAAGCTTCAAGATTATATTCTACTTTAGTTGACAAAGAAAAAGATAGCAAAATAAAATCGAATGTTTATCATAATTTAGGAAACTCATATTTACAAAAAAAAGAATTTGAAAAAAGTATTGATGCTTATAAACAATCTTTAAAATACAATCCTAAAGATTATGATACAAAATATAACCTTTCCTATGCTATGCAAATGCTGAAACAACAACAACAGCAAGAGCAAAAAAACAAGGATAATAAGGACAATAAAGATAAAAAAGACGATCAAAAGAAACAAGATCAAAACAAAGATAATCAACAAGAAAATAAAGAAAATCAAGATAAAAAACAGCAGGAACAGCAAAAACAAAAACAAGTAAAAAAAGAAGATGCTGAACGTATGCTTGAAGCACTTAAAAACGATGAAAAGAAAACAATGGATAAAGTAAAAAAGGAAAAAGCCATCGGAGTAAAAGCAAAAATTGAAAAAGACTGGTAACAGCGTATAAAGTTTATAAAGAAAAAAAAATCTGTAAACTTAACAACCTAATAACAAACAACTTAACAACTAATTTCAGAATGAAAAGATATATTTTTTTCATATTACTTATAACTGGACTATTTGGTACTTCTATTGCTGAAGATGTTAGATTTACCGCATCAGCACCTTCCGCTATTGGAACGGGGCAACAATTTGCAGTTACTTTTTCGGTTAATACAGCTGCAAGCAATTTTACAGCACCTAATTTTAAAGGATTTAGTGTTTTGTCGGGCCCTAACCAATCGAGTAGCAGCAGTATGCAAATTTCAAATGGAAACATGATTCAATCAGTTTCTTATTCATTTACTTATTATTTGCAAGCCGGCAACGAAGGTAGTTATAACATATCTCCTGCTAAAATTGTTGTTGGAGGAAAAACTTATGAATCAAATGCGCTGACCATAAAAGTTGTTAAAGCTACTCAAAATACAAATACTCAAAACAATCAACAAAATCGTCAACAACAAAACAATCAAGCTGCTACAACTTTAAATGACAAAGATATTTTTATAAAAACAAGTGTAAGCAATGCATCACCTTTGCAGGGCGAACAGGTAATTGTTACTTATAAACTTTATACAGCAGTTGGCATTTCTCAATATACCATTAATAAATTAGCCAGCAATAAAGGATTTTGGTCCGAAGATTTATTAAAAGAAAACGAAAAACCCAAACAATACAAAGAAAATCTGAATGGCAAACAATACATTGTTGCCGAGATGCGAAAAGTAGCTTTGTTTCCGCAGGAAAGTGGCAAATTAAATATCGAACCCTTAGAAGTTGATGTTTTGGCTCAACTTCAAACCCAAAGAAAAAGAACCAATTCTATTTTCGATTTTTTCGATGATCCTTTCGCAAGTTCATACCAAAATGTAAAAAAGACTATTCGTTCAAACAATGTTACAATTAATGTAAAACCATTGCCCACGGCAAGTAAACCCGAAGATTTTACAGGAGCTGTTGGAAATTTCACCTTCCGTTCTGATATTAATAAAACCGAAACAAAGGCCAACGAAGCAGTAAACCTAAAATTTACCATTTCGGGTAGAGGAAATATTAAATTGATTGATAAATTAAATGTAAATTTCCCTCCTGATTTTGAAACCTACGATCCTAAAATTAATGATAATATTAATAAATCTGACAATGGAATTTCGGGTACCAAAACATTTGATTATCTCATAATTCCCCGTAATGAAGGCACTTTTACTATAAAACCCATTACATTTAGCTATTTCGATTTAAACAAAGGAAAATATGTTACACTTTCATCACCCGAATATACGCTCAAAGTAGCCAAAGGCGATGGAAAACAAAGTTCGGCAACATTAACTTCGGTTAACCAGGAAGAAATTAAATACATCGGTAGCGATATTGAACATATCAAAATCAAGCCAATGGATTTGAATAAAAAGGATGTACATTTCTTTTTATCAGATTTATACTATATACTCTGCTTTGTACCGCTAATATTATTTATTGCAGCTATTATTTTCAGAAGAAAACATTTAAAATTAAGAAGCAACCTGGCTTTACTCAAAAACAGAAAAGCCACAAAAGTTGCTAAAAAACGATTAAATAAAGCCAAAAAATATTTAATCACTAAGGAAAAAGATAAATTTTATATTGAAATTTCGCAAGCCTTATGGGGTTATCTGAGCGATAAATTTAGTATTCCTTTATCCGAATTATCAATGGATTCAGTTAATGAAGCATTGAAAAACAAACAGGTAAAAGATGAAATAATAAATCAATTTATTAAAACATTAAATACTTGCGAATTTGCTCGATTTGCGCCTGGTGATGAATTATTAACCATGGATAATATTTACAAAGAGGCTATCGAAATTATTTCAAAAACAGAAAATGAATTAAAATAGACTACGACCATGAAAAAGTTTTTGATTATATTTTTAGTGATATGTAACGCATTACAGTTGGCTGCCAATACAGTTAATCCCGATATCGAAGCTGCCAATAAAGCGTATAATAAAGAAAAATACAACGACGCCATTACGCTTTACAACAAAGTATTGGAAAAAGGCGAAATAGCATCCGATTTGTACTACAATTTAGGCAATTGCTATTTCAGAATTGCCAATTACCCAATGGCAATTCTCAACTTCGAAAGAGCCAAGAAATTAAATCCGGCCGATGCCGATGTAGATTTCAACCTAAAAATAGCCAACACCAAAATCATTGATAAAATTGAAACCGTACCACAGTTGTTTTTCATCAGATGGTGGACATTATTATCCAACATTTTATCTTACGATAACTGGGCAATAGTGAGCTTAATTGCCATCAGCCTCTTCTTTATTGTTTTGTTTATTTACCTTGCTTCCTCCACCTATCAATTAAAAAAACTATCGTTTTGGATTGGCTTTTCCATGATTTTTGTCATAATATTTTCCATACATTTTGCAATCAAACAATACAACAATATCAATGCCCTCAATCAGGCAATCATCTTCACCCCTACCGTCACTGTAAAAAGTTCGCCCGACGAAAAAGGCGCTGATAAATTTGTAATACACGAAGGCATCAAAGTAATCCTCCTCGACGAACTCAACAATTGGGTAAAAATAAGTATAGCCAATGGCAGCAATGGATGGGTCGAAAAACAATGCTTCGAAATTATTTGAGTTCCCTTTTAGTAGTTAATTATATTTTCAAAAGTCGATTGTATGTTACTATCGACTTTTTTTGTTTTATATCCTTTTTCTACCCTACAGATTTTGATGATTTATAAATTAAAATTATTACATTTGTCGAAAATAAATATGATATTTATCAATATAAATTTACAAGTTATTTGCATTTAATTGAAACATGAAGATTACTTTCAACAAATATTTATGTATTTATAAGTGCGGAGTCAGCACTATAAACTCTGACAAAATTATAATGAAAAAATTTACAATTATTTTGACAATTTTAATTGCAATGACATTTACGACAAAAGCACAGTATTCAAATACTACTTTAAACGGAGCATGGTTTATGTATCAAACACCACTTTCACCCTATAATGACAGTCTTATGTATCTTGTTTTTGATGGAAACGGAAATATTACTGACTTTAGTGGTTTTGGTAGTATCATAGGCAGCAACTACTCTGTTAATTCTAACGGTTCTATAAGTGGAACTTTAGTTGTAGTTGGCGAAGGTTCATATCCAATAGTTGGACAACTTAGTTCGCAAAATTTAGGCACTTTATCAGGCGATGGGATGACTTATGTATTTTCAAGAATTACCAATCAAGGAGCTTTGGATAGTTCAATTACTGGATTATTAAGCTCATTAAATTGCGGTCAAAAAAATGTTACAATAACTTTAGATAATAAGGGTAAAATTACCTCTACTATAGGATTAAGCTCACCTGTTTCTGGGGAAATATTTGCAGACTTAGGAATGTTTATAGGCCATTTTAAAACAAATGCATTGGATGTATGGGATGAGTTTTCGATTGTAGGATATTATTCTAATGATACATTAAAAGGGGAAATTATTTTCGATGCTTTAAATTGTGGTAATACTTCAGTCCAACTTATAAGACAAGGCACAACAGACATAATTTCCATTAATTCACACACAACAAAAATTGAACTGTTTCCCAACCCTGTAAAAGATATTGTTACAATAAATATTAATAATGCAAGTAATGAAATACTAGAAATTAACATATTCAATACAATTGGCATTTTAGTAAAATCTAAAACTATAAAACAAAATAATGGACAAATAGATATCGGGGATTTAAGTAATGGAATATATATGGTTACTGTTAAATCAAATAAATTGACAGCAAGTCAAAGGTTAATAATTCAAAGATAATTAGTGGCACAAAAATAATGGTTAAAATCATCTAATATTCTACCAAAAATTGTAATTGTCATGTTAATATAAAAATCGAAAATAGTATAAATATATAATTACAGAAAACCCCTTAGCGGTCATAATGAAATTTTAATCTTTACTAATAGTTTTTAACCGCTTAGCGGTTTTACGAAAAAAAAACAAAATATTTAAATTAATGAAAATCATTTTATAAATCTAATTTTAAAAAGTATGAAAAACAAAAAAGTAATTTCAAGAATTGTTTCGCTAACGCTTTTTTTTCTTTGTTCTACTATCAATCTTTTTGCTCAGGACGCAGAGATTAGTAAATTTTCGACGATATTAGAAGTGCAACAATACGACAGGGCAATACATATCATGGCAATGCTATTGATAGGTTTTGGATTTCTGATGGTATTTATAAAAAAGTATGGTCGTTCGGCACTTACAGCTACTTTCTTATTGGTAAGTATTTCGCTTCCGCTGTATTTTTTAATTCATACTTCTGTGCTTTTTGGAGAAGCTAAAAGCGAGATTGAAGAGTTGATTTTGGCTGAATTTGGAGCTGCCAGTTTGTTAATTGCAGCCGGTGCAGTGTTGGGACGTTTAAAAATGTTTCAATACCTGATTTTGGGCTTACTTTTTATTCCGTTTTACATGCTCAATGAATGGATTATTATCGAAAATGGTTTTGGAATTATAAAAGATGGTTTTGCCGATACCGGTGGATCTATTGTTATTCATGCTTATGGTGCATTATTTGGTTTGGCTGTGGCTATGTCGATGACTACCAAAAACGAACTTGAAAAACCAATTGAAGCAGATGCTACCAGCGATAGATATTCTGTTTTGGGAAGTATGGTTTTGTGGGTTTTCTGGCCAAGCTTTTGTGCAGCGCTTGTTCCTGTTGAAGCCATTCCTCACACAGTCGTAAATGTATTTATGGCTTTATGTGGATCTACTTTAATAACCTATGTTTTATCGTGGAAAATTCGTGGAAAAATAAACATAGCAGATATTGCCAATGCCACATTGGCAGGAGGTGTAGCTATTGGTTCTACCTGCGACCATGCAAGCCATCCAACTGCAATTTTGATTGGTGTTTTAGCCGGAGCTATTTCTACCATTGGATTTGCTGTAGTACAAAGCAAACAACGCAAGCTTATTAAATCTGTTGATACATGTGGTGTTACAAATTTACATGGTTTGCCAGGTTTAATGGGAGGTTTTGCAGCCATTTTTGTGGTTAATGGCTTAAATGTATCCAGTCAGTTATCGGGAATTTTAATTACCATCGCTTCTGCATTGATATTTGGTTTTTTAACAGGAAAAATCATTTCGCTTTTCGGACATAGGAAAGAAGCATACATTGATGCCGAAGAATTTATGGATGCCGAAGAATAAATCGGGGATAAAATATCTTACCAAAAATAGTTAGCAGAAAAAAAGAGGTTATTCTTATCGGAATAGCCTCTTTTTATAATACAACCAGTAAAATATTTTATACCAAAGTGAAAATATAATTAGCCCAAAATTTGGTTATATGAAAAACATTTTGTAATTTTGGGCTATAATATAATTCATTATGTCAGCACCAAAAATAGTAATAGTAAAAGAAAGTATTTCAG